>JAABUY010000596.1_pt1 | contig 60622 bp, 57 predicted proteins | sample 5560271 | NCBI WGS metagenome assembly JAABUY01 (sample SAMN10711886, study PRJNA513374) | rock metagenome | isolation source: Antarctica rocks | place: Antarctica: Victoria Land, University Valley | reverse complement strand
ATAAATAGAAGCTTTTGTACCAACCTTCTTCTGTATTCTTAATATTCAGTTATAGCTACCTCTAAAGATCAAGCACTATCAACCCTGACCTCCATTGGTTGTATCATCTAGGCACGGTCCTGACACTTTTTACATTTCATACATCTCTATCAATTATGTCGATCTGCTAAAGCATTTTATAAACATTGACTTGCATTTGCAAAACACTGACACATTGTTGAAGTTACATTCGCAGCAAAGTGAAAGTGCAGCATCTCAGAAGAGTTTTCAATTCTTGCATGAGAAGACGAAGTCTGTCGTTGCAACAAAGAATTTAAAGTTCTTTGCTTCAAGCATGCAGTTTAAAGATGATGCAACACTCAAGTTCAATGAGTTCAAGCAAGATGTTGCTTCATTCAATCTTATATGCTGATCATGCAAGAAAATGAAACACAAGATTGATAATTTAATGTGTCTTAACTACATATTCAGACAAGAGACTCATAATCATGATGAAGAGATGAGAAAAGAGAAAGTCTGATGTTCATCATTGAATCATTAAATATAATTATGAAAAGATGATTGTCATGTGCATTGATGATATCAATACTGACAAATGTCTCTGAAAGAATGCGCGAAGCTTACTGTCTTATTGACTTTGAGATTGAGTGAAATTTTATATTGCAATCATGAATAAAAGAGCATAAGTTATTAAAGAATCATGCAACTCTGAAACAGATTCAAATGATCAATGATCATTGAATTCTCTGCTATGATACACATCAGATTGATATCAAGTTGATCAATCATAAGAAAGTTTGCAAGAGCTGAAACATTGAGTTTCGTGCTGTGAACATGCAAGAATATGATATAATTCTTGACTATTTATGATTAAATGAGATCAACTCAAATATTTGCTGATGCAAGCGTCGCTGATCATATCAAGAAAACAGCACTCAGCGTGCAAAACAAATACAAGTTAGTCTGTGCAAGACATTGAAATTTGTCAAGCTGACAATGCTTGCAGCTAAGAAAAGAGAAGAGACTTATGTAACTTTGTTTTATCAGCTGCTATTTACAAATGACTTATTGCAGAATGCAGATCATCAAACTGCAAGATGCAATGCACTTCAAGCGAAAGAATCAAAGATATTCTTTGCTATTCAAGATTTCAAGAAAGTGTTTTCTGAGATTCTTTCTGATAGTCTGAATATGCATGATCAGATGAAACATTTCATTGATTTGATGAAGAGCAAAATGTTTCACATTGAGTTTATTTATAAGATGACACAAGATGAGCTCGCTGCAATATGAGACTATTTAGACAGCGCGCTAAAGAAGAAATAAATTCATTTATTAAGTAGTTTTGCAGAAGCATCTGTGTTGTTTGTAAAGAAGTTGAATGAAAGTCTTCATTTATGTGTGAACTATCGTGATCTCAATGAAATAATAGTAAAGAACAATTACTCATTATCTCTACTATCTAAGACGCTGAATTGCTTTGCTCATGCAAGACACTTTATCAAAATTGATATTTGCAATGTTTATCATTGCATTTGAATTCGCAAGAGCGATGAATGAAAAACGACTTTTCATACATGCTATGATCAGTTTGAATATCAGATGATGCTCTTTAAACTGATAAATGCTTCTGCGATCTTTCAATTTTATGTAAATCACACGCTTAAGTTATTTGTGAATATTTGCTGCGTGATATATTTGAATGACATCTTAATATACTCTGAGACGAAAGAACAGCATTGAGAGCATGTGCACAAGATTCTTCGCGCGCTACTGAAATATTGACTGTATGTTAAGCTGTTAAAATGCACTTTCAATCGTAGTAAAGTTATTTTTCTGAGATTCGTGATAAAGTGAAGAAATATTCAGATGAAACAGTCTTGTATTGATGTAATCACTAGCTGATCTGAGCTTGAGTCTGCAAAGAACATTCTCATATTCTTGAGATTTACAAAGTTTTATCGATGATTTATAAGAAAGTTCTTTCAAATCATCATGCTCTTAACAGATTTAATCAAGAGTGCAAAGAAGAGAGCAATATGTTTACTCTTTGCAATGATGTCAAAAGCAAGAAAAGCTTTTGAAAGATTGAAAGCAATCTTTGTCAATGCTCTCATTTTGAAACACTATGATTGAGATGCAAATCTTTGCATGAAGATTAATGCATCAAATCATGAAGTTGAAGATGTGCTTAGTCAGAAGAATACAACTGATCAATGACATTTCATTGTATATTATAGTTATAAGTTCAAAGAAGCTGAAGTATGATGAAACATGCATGATAAAAAGCTGTATGTTATAGTTCTTGATTTTAAGAACTGATGACACTATCTTCAGAGTAGCAAGCGACTCATATGTATGATAACAAATCACAATAATCTTCGTTACTTTATGACAACAAAGAAACTCAATGCATGACAGATGCGTTGAGTTGAGAAATTAGCTGCGTTTGACTTTCATATAAAATATCACAGAGACAAATTAAACTCTGCAAATGCGTTGTCAAGAAGACTTAACATCATGAAATTAAATGATAGTGAGAAGAATAATGATTATTTTCTATCTACTTTGCGAAACAAACTTTGCAATCAGAAATGTCAATCTGAGCTGCTAAAAAATGAAGAAGTTTCAACAACAATCAAACTCGCAGCATTGACGATGCAACTGAATGACATAATCATTGCAGATACTTAAGTCATATGTTTGAATGAGAAAGTACTCGTTAAATCTTGCAGAATTCTAAACACTGCGTCATCTCAACTTCTGATTCATCAAATTATGAAGTCAAAAAGATTCTATTTGAAGATAAGTGAATTAATGACTGCATAATTGCTGAAGTTACAACAAAGAAACGTTTTTGTTGCAAATGAGAAGTGACATCAATGATTTGCATTTAGAAAGAATGAGCTTTTGAAATGAAGTATGAGAAATGATGAACTGCTACGTCGTGATCTTGCAGTTTATGTACTCAATGACTCTGCTACAAGAAATGAGATTCTGCATATGAATCATGATGATTTCGAAGCAGATCATTTTACATGCGCTTGTATCAAGATTGCAATAAGAAGAAAATATTACTGATTGAAAATGCTCAAAGAGATGATGAAATATGTTTGCATTTGTTCAGATTGTCAGCGAGTGCAAGTGCATCATCATAAATTCTATGAGAAGTTGACGTTTATATCTTCAGAGAGCATGAATTCATTTCACATGATGATCATAAATTTCATAATAAACATGCTCTCTGCAAAGAATTCATACATTGAAAAAACAAGCGATGTTATATTGATAATAATAAATAAGTTGATCAAGCACGTAATTTATATTTCGACGATTAAAGATTTGAACATCAAGAGACTTATGAATCTGCTATGATGAAAATTCGTATCTCAGCATGAAATGATGCGAAGCATCATATTGAATCAAGACTCACTGTTTATCAATCATTTTTGAATCACTCTATGTTAACATCTTGAAGCAAAGCGAAAGCTAAGCATTGTGTTTTATTTGCAAATCAATGATTAAACAGAAAGACAGAATCAGATGCTTGAACACTATCTGCGAGTGTATTTCAATTATAAGATGAATAACTGATCAAAGCTTTTGTCAATGATGATGTTTGCATATAATAACAGCATACACGCTAGTATTGAAAAAACTTCACATGAGCTTTTAAAGAAATACATTGCAAGCTTTGCAGAGACATCTGAGAACAAAGTTCTAAAAAAAAAGACATTCTTGACTATGAAGTGAGCAGAATGACTACGAAGTATCAGAGAACATTTAATGAAACTATGAAAATGAGTAGCAGAGCAGCAAACAAAGTATTATAATGCTCATCATAAAGTTGCAAGCTTTCAAATGAAAGATAAAGTGCTTTTGCAAAGTATAAACATTCATACGCTTTGATCAAAGAAAAAGATTGATCACAGATAACTGAAATCATTCAGAATATTGAAGAAGATCAACATGCAAGCGTATAAGCTTGAACTATCTGAAAAATATAATGCAATTCACTTAATTTTTCATGTTTCTTTATTGAAATTCTGACACTTGCGTGACGAGAATTCAAAGTCGCAAATCATTCTCATAAAAGAAAAAGAGAAATGAAAGATAAAGAAGATACTTGATCAGTGAATCAAGAAAAAAAAGATTGAGTATTTAGTTCAATGAGCTGATTCATCTTTCTACAAAAACTTCTGAGAATTAATGAAAAATCTTAGCAATGCAAAGAAAATCATTGAAAACTACAAGACAGAAAGACAAGTACATCAATCAACTGCAAAAAAGTCAAAGAGAAAAAAGAAAGATAAATCACGTAAGAATCATAATTGAAAGAATATTAAAAGCGCAAAGACGTGAGTTTAAAAAGTTAATATTAAACTACAATTATAAAATCTCACATAGCATATGTTTTCTAAAAAAGAAGATGATGAACGTTGCAAAAGAGTGAAGAAAAAGAGTAATCAATGATTGCGAATGAGAACATTGAAGTGAAGAGAAAAGCTATTTATTCATCAGCAAATCTCGTCACGCATTGCTTGCTTCAGTTAATACTCACAAGATGAAGATGAAGTAACATGATGATGATAAGAAGTAATGAGAACGAGAAAAATGAGAATTTCTACTCAACTGTTAAATACAATCTCACATGCTGTCGAGAGAGAAAACTACTCATTCTCTTATTATCAAAGACGAAGAGTAAGATGATTTTAAGTGTAAATGATAAGATGTTGAGTCATCACTTGCACAGCATGATGCATCATCAGCTGAAGAGAGCGCGAAACTAGATTCATCATGCAATCGTGCTTTTCTTCGAAGCAATGCTCGCATTTGCGAGCACACTTGATGAGAGCACGACACATGTGAATCATCACTACGCTCAGATGATGAACGCAGCGACAGCATCAGATCTTCTGATCATGATGATTTAACATACATCAACATTTATCAAAACATGCAAAGATAAATATGTTTATCAAAGATCATAAGCTCAGTCATCAATGTAACAAATGCAAAGAGAGCAGAAGAAGCAGAAGAAGCAGACGTGATAGACATTGCAGCGATGACAACATGAAGAAGAACATACATTTCAAGAAAATGAGCAAACTTCGCGAGCATGTTAGCATGATCTCAGTGAGCGTAAATGCTGCTACTTATCATGATAGTAATGATGATGATGATGATGTTGATATTGCTATGTCACTCACATTAATTCATAAGTTGACTTGCATCACAACAACGTTGCAACGAAAGAAGCTTATATCATAAGCTGCAAGCTATGCAAGATATGCATAGCAAATCTCATACTTCATCAGTTTGAAAAAGCAGTACTTACGAAAAAATATGCTGAGACGAAACAAGAAGAAAAGAAAGAAAGAAAGAAAGCAAAGCTGAAGAGTTGATATCAACAATCTTGCACTAGCTTTGTTTATGCTTGTTAACATGATTAACTCATAATACTTCTACACAAATGTTAAAGCACTGAAGAAGTCATGATTACACTATCAGTTACAAGAAAACAATATAATGTTATGAAGATTCAGAGATTGAGTCTTTAAGAGAGAATGCAATTGTAAGAATGCATTTCATTAATTATAAATGATGCATGTTTGCAAGATTAACTTGCGAGATTAAATCAAAGAGATTAATGAGTGAATAAAGATAATGACTTGACAGAAGATGAAAACTCTGTGAACTTTCACTTTCATTTCTTAGCAATTAATTCTATCATTGATAAAGTGCTATTTTATTATCTTTTACTACGCAGTTTCACGTAAAGAAATCTCATTATTTCACAATTACATGAAACAATACTGCTTGATCTGAACATTCAGAACTTCAATGAGAGCAATTTATGCATCTTGAAGATCTTTATTATTATTGAGTATATCTCAAAGAATCTCATGTTAGATCTTTCATTCTTTGAGAAGCATAATTTCATTCATGAGTTTGTTCATTGATGCTTACACTGAAAAATCTTGTGTGCTCAAAATGAAAGAAAGAAACTATCTCATTGAAGAACAGTTTCAGAATCATCTTACATGATGTTCAATGAAACAAGACTTGCGTCAAGTCTTTTTGCATGCAATATTCATCAATTTAGCTTTGTAAGAAAAGTCATTCTCAAGTTCTTTTATTGATGTAATCATCAGAAGAAACGAGAAGTTTTAAGCGCTCAATTGACTCAGAATCTTAAGTAACAAAGCATCATAATACACATTTGATTGCTTTTAAATGCTTTGTACAATTCTTTGAGTTCTTCAATGACAGAAGAAAACTCTCAACTTATACAGATTAAGAATATGATAGTTGATCAATTCTTAAATGTTTCAAAAGAATTTACAAATTTCGCGAATTTCTTCATTCAAAAAGTCAAAGTTCTTTTGACTTATGAATTTCATGATCATGCTATTTGCATTGAGAAGAATCGTATTGCTTTCTGAAATTCTTTGTACAATCTTTTTGCAGTTAAGCTCATTGCACAAAAAACGTATATTAAGAAACAACTTCAGACAGACATGATATGATATTTCATCTTTTCAACTGAGACACTCATGCTTTTTACATCAAAAAAAGATGAAACGCTGCAATCATATGTTGATTATTGAGAATTCAACATCATCATTCTCAAGAATAAATGTTCTTTTTCATTGATCAATGAAGTTCTTGATTGTCTTGCAGATGTCAAGTGATTTATCAAGCTTAACATCAAGAACGCGTTCAACAAACTTTGCATACAAGAAGAAAATGAATGAAAGATGACATTTTGTACGAGATTTGATTTATATGAATATCTCGTGATGCTCTTTGATCTCATCAATGCGTTGACTTTTTTTCAAATCTATATGAATCAGACTCTGTTTGAATTTCTTGACATTATCTGTCTCATTTATCTGAATGACATTCTGATATTCAGCAAAACTTGCAAGAAACATGTTCATCACATATGATAAATTCTTGATAAACTGCAGATTTTAAAGCTTTACATCAAGCTCTTCAAATGTAAATTCTTCAAGAAAAAGTTATTCTTTCTGAAATATAAAGTAGAAAAAAAAGAAATTTCAATGAAGAAGAATCAAGTGCAAATCATTTAAGATTAATCACAATCAAGAATGATGAAAGAAATTCAAACATTTCTCAACTTTGTCAACTTCTATCATCAATTCATAAAGAGTTATTCAAGAATAGCATCATTCTTGATTAATCATCTCAAAATGAGTCTCTTTTCTAATGCAAAGAAGAGATGAATTCTCAAAGAGCAGATGAAGCGAATTAAACTCATCGACAGTGCTCAAAACACTTTTCATGAGCTGAAAGTCATCTTTGCTCAAAATGTTGTTCTTCAACACTTTAATTTTGTGAAAGTCATAAGATTGAAGATGAATATCTTTGAATTTGCAAAGAAAGTGATGATGTTTCAACAAACAGAGTCACACTTGAGAATCTATATTGATACTCAGTAATCATCTGATTGAGAAAGTGACAATCAATTGAACGAAATTATGACGCACATGATTAGAAAATGCTGATGATTATTGAAAGCATAAATCATTGAAGATATTATTTAGAAAAGACTTGACATAAAATAAAGATAATCAACAATCATGCAAATCTTTGATACTTCATGATAACAATCAAGCTCTCTTGCAGACAGATGAAATGAATCAACAGACTTACTGCGTACAACTTCAAGATCTTCTATCAAAAGAAAGTGAGTAACTTTGTTAATGATTCATCAAGAAGACTCAACTATGAGAAAAATATCAAGAAAGATGAGAGAAAGTTCACTCATGATTTAACATACATGAGAGAACTCTTGAAGAATTTCTTGAGTCAATCAGCATCAATGCTCGTCATCTTCACTCGACAGTTCAAGACTTCGAGCATCAAGAATCATGAAAGAATAGTCATCAGATCATTCAAAAAAATCATTAACTTATTAACATTCACAAAGAGAATCAGAAAAGTCTCTCAGACTTTGAAGAATTTCTCAACTGCTGATGAAAAGTCTCAATGATGATTTCAAAACATCATTATTTCTCGTCAAAAAAACATTTGTTTTCATGAGAATATTAAGTCAACATTTACTACTGTTGTTGAGATTAAAAGAGACATTTGTCTTTGCAAAAACATTAAGTCAACGTTTACTATTGTTGTTAAAACTAAAGAAAACGTCTGCTTTTGCAAAAACATCAAGTCAATGTTTATCACTGTTGCTAAAACTGAGAAAAATGTCATTCAGATGAGATGAAAACGCAGAAGAATAAATTTTTCTGCTGAAGAAAGTGAATGTTTGATCATGAGTCAGAACAAAAATTCAACTATGCATCGTTCTGTTGAGAAGAATGAATGTTTAATCATGAGTCAGAGCAGAGATTCAACTATGCATCGTTCTGTCAAGAAGAACAAATATTTAATCATGAGTTAAAGCAAAGTTTTGATTATATGTCATTCTGCTGAGAAAAGCAAATGTTTGATCATGAATCAGAGCAGAGATTCAACTATGTATCATTCTGCTGAAGAAAAGAAAGCTTTAATCACAAGAAAGAAAGTGAATGCATTAAAGAATCATTTCGTTGCAATTCAAAATGATTCAGATAAGATAAATGATGCAGTCTTGAAATTTATAAAAGTTCATAAACACTTCAATTCATCAATATTGAACGATGTCTTGATCTCAAGCTTTGTCAACTTTGCAAGCTACTCTTTCAAGAATTTAACTCAACTAATTTGTAAACAGCAGAAAACAAATCATTTCATCATCATAGTATGAGAATTAATGAAAAAGAGAAACTCAAGCATGTATGATACTGAGATTGACTTCAGCATCTTCATAATCAACTGATCAAAGAAAATCACAGATGACATCATGATATTTCAAGAATTCATTTATGTTTCTGTATAAAATGAATTTAAAGCAGAAATTATGAAATGACATCATGATAACTTTCTTGTAAAACATTTCAATTCTTGATGATGTTTAAAGCTTGTTCAATGAATCTTCAACTGATCATTTGCAAATAAGAACATTAAGAAATATTGCAGAATTTGTAAATCATGTCAGCAACATAAAATGTTATGTCACAAAATCTGAAGATTTCTGAATAGTTTGCTCACTTCTTGAAAAGTATGAGAAAGCATTATCATGAACTTCATCATCGATCTTTTTAACAGCACAAGCGTCTCAGACATCTTCTACGACAGCATTATGATTGTAGTCAATCGTCTTTTCAAGATGATGCACTACATTTCTACTTGAAAGACAATGATTGTTTTCAATTTGATCAATCTTTTTCTTAACAGAGTAGTTCAATATCATGAGACTTCTGATGATATAGTCTTTGACAGAAATTTTATATTTACATCATACTTTTGAATGTTGCTGTGCTATCATCTTCTGATCAAGTAAAAACTTAGCACTTCGTTTCATTCTTGCATTGATGATCAAATCGAGAGACAGAATCAAACTCTCAAGACTTATCTTTGAGCGTACTACAATGATGTTCAAAATGATTGAGTTCATCTTCTTGTCATGATCGAGTTCTTTTACAATAACAGCGTTTACATCACAACATCAATAACATCATTCTTTGCAATCACAGAATGACATTCAAGAATGAAGTTCAGCGTCAAAAGTCATTCAAAGAAATCAGAGTTAGTCATGAACTACGCAATGAGAATGAAAAGATTGCATGAGAATCTTCGCTACAGACTCACAGAGACAAACGTTGATTACACAACTCAGCATGATAAAAGACATTCTGCTAAAATGTATCTTGTCAATCAGTTGATGTGATTGAACGTCAAGAACATTTGAATCAAGAAGTCTTTCAAGAAACTTGAAGTTAGAAAATATGAATTGTACAGAATTTTGAAGTGTCTGAGTAAACAAGTCTATCGTCTGAAACTGTCTTCAAAGACGTGTATACATTCAGTATTCAATGTCAGTCTGCTGAAATCATTCTGCTTGAGAAAGAAAAAGTTGAATGAGTTGCTGATGAAGAATCTTGAGCTAGAGAAAGAGATACATGATAGCTGAAAGATTGATGACATACTGAATAGTTGCATGCAGAATGATCAGTTGCAATATCTGCTTAGTTGAAAGAACTTTGAAGCTTTAGAAAATATCTGAAAATCATCAGACTGTCTTGACAACTGCAAGACTTTATTGAGATTTTTTCATTGTAAACATCTCATCAAGCTTGAAAGCAAATCATTAACATCATCATGAAAGATTTGAAGTATGCATAAAACGAAGTAAAGATTGTTAGCTATCTAACTATCAGTAACAGAAAAAGAAAAAAAAAATCTCAACAAGATTTTCTCGCTCATTCATTCTCATCAATACTCATCTCGACAATCTAAAGAGTTATTAGTAGATGTATAAATCAATACATGAATAGTTCACGAGTTTCATATGATAGATGTATCACTCAGCTTTCACTTTCTCTGAAATTCAAAGATTGATGATAGTAAACTCTTGCATCTATTAGTCAGACTGCACAAAACATGCACAAGCTATCATATTAACAGAATAAATAAGATAAGAAGCTCATATCAAAGCTCACTGTGTTCTTCATCTCTTCAATGATAGACTGCGTGATCGACGTTGAAGATGAAAGAAGAGAAGAAGTCATCAACAGAAATGAATCAAGCGAGAGCAAAATGTTCTTCATCTCTTCGAAAGTAGACTGCGTGATCGACGTCGAAGATGATAGAAGAGAAGAAGTCATTGACAGAAAAACATGAGAAAGCAAAGAAAACAAAGATGAGAATGACATCACAGAAAAGCTTTCAATCATCACAGAGACATTCTGACCTTCTTGCATAGTGAGAAGAGTCAGAGCATTCTGAGTCTGAGTGACTAAAGCAGATCGCAAAATGCTAAATTTCTCAACTTGTCTTTGCAAATCTTGAATAGTTCTCTTCTGATGTATTACTCGACACAAAAAATCATTAATACAAGTCTCTTGCTTGACAATTAACTCTTGCATCTTTCTGTAACTGATAGTTATGTTCTCAATGTCTTCTTTCATCTCATTTATATCATCTTTGTTGATTTCTATATTCAGTATGAGAGAATGTAACTTCTTCTTTATGTAATCTTCAATTTTGAGAAACATCTGACTTTGAGCTGAATCAAGAGAGAGATCGCGAGAGACGATTTTCATTGTCTCGATTACAGACTCAGAGTCAGATGCAACAATGAGCGAAGAGAAACTTAAGCTGAGTCGAAAGAAAGAGAGACTTACGCGAAATCAAGAAGAAAAGAGACTTAAGCAAAGTGATGAGAGAGCAGAGCTGACAGAAACAACAGAAACAATCAAGTCGTTCTCGAGTGCTCTAAAAGCATCAATTAATCATTTAATTTTCACATCTTGAAGCTATTGAAAATTATACTTACGACTCATATTGACAATTTGTCTCGAATACTGCGCATAAAGCGCATTTCTTTGAGTTCTTTTCAATAGAAAGTTTAATCTTAATGCATTCAACATCTCTTTTAACGCATTTCTTGCATCTTTTTACTGAAACATTCTTGTGATATACATTAATAGTGATCTTATGATGCTGAATTGAAGATGATAGATTCTTCATGTAAATGAGCATAATCAAAATGACGAAAGACGTGCAAGAATGATCATCAGCGACAAGCAAAGTGATCAGATCAGAGACAGCAGAATCAACAGCAGATGAAGTGTGTAAATAAAAGATGAGTACATTTCTGAATCAAAGAGACAAGAACAACGAGACACTTCAATAAACTTCTTTCTTTCTTATCTTCAGACGTGATATAATCAACTCATCACACATCAAATCAAGAATCTGATTTATACTCATTACTGTCATGATACTCGATGAAATTATACAGAACTACTTTACAAAAGAATAGAAAATTAAGTAAGATAATAGAATGAAGATTAAATGCAAGAACAAAAGTTGAAGAACGAAGAAAATCACGCAAAAGATAAAAGAGATGAGTCAACAAAAATTTACTACTTCACAACAAATAAACATGAACATTGATGATCATCATTATTTCGCTAGTCACAACAAACAACAGAAGCATCGTTCTTCTGTTCATTGTTTACTTCTACTATCTGATACTATCTTTTGCTCATTGTCTGCTTCTACTATCGAGTATCATCTACAGAAGAAAACTTCAAATCGAGCAAATCTCGATTCTCATCACAATTGTCATCATGAGAATTCAAGTTTAGTCGACGTGCATGCGTTAATGAAAGAAAATTTTGAGATCATGATCACATTGTGCATGAAGCGACAGTTGAAATATAATAAGATAATGATAATAGTCAGAATTCAGATCTACGAGATTCAAAGAATAGATACAAATAATACTGCTGATCATTCAAAGATTCTACGTGAGTTGCAGAGAATACTCAGTTTACATCTACGAGAATCAAAGAATAAAGAATATGCTATTATCAGTATCTAAATCTACAAGAATCAGAAAATAAACATGAATGCTACTGTCAACTTTCTAAAGACTCAATGCTTGCAATCTGAAGAAATAAAAGCAATGTGCACACGCTATTGAAAGAGAATCTTGAGTACTCAATGATGCACAGCGAGCTCTGATGTCATGCATCGCATAACATCATTGCTTCTCTGCTTGCGATTCGAAGAAATAAAGTCGCGAATGAATGATTGATTCACAATTCAACAATGAGAATGTTGTTATTAAGAAAGAGATAATTGTCAGAACTCAGATTTATGAGAGTCAGAATTCTTCAGATTTATAAGAATCAGAGTTTTTCAAAGAACAAAGAACAGACATGAGAACTATTCTTCAGTGCTATCACTGATTTCTCAAACAAGAATCTGAGTCTACGAGAATCTTTATCGTTGATTCTCAGAGACTCTGAATCTATTAAGAGTTCAAGTCACATACGATTTTCAATGTTTTATCGATTTAAATCACATACAATTTTGAGAAATCTTGCATGAGTTGCATGTAATCTCGCTTGTCTCATTGACGATGCTTGAGCTTAGTCTTCTGAGTATATAAAGAAGAGTTTGCTTCTGTATTTCATAGTCTAATATTAACTTTCTATATGAATAAATATTACTAAGCTACTATCAAATTTAATCGTATTATCTATGCGTATATTCTCTAGTGTGACTGCGCGTTTCTTAAACTACTCACAATTGTTGATGTACTTCTGAAACGAGACAGACTCATTACATAAATTGAAGAGCATGACTAGATACTCAAATAATTCAAATCAAGTGCAAAAAACAATGAGAACTTCATCTTCTTCTTTGATTTGAAGTCGATTGAACACAGAGATGATATTCAGCTTGATAAAGATTTTAGCTCAACTTAGATGATTCAGCGTTTCTGAGATCAGAGACAGAGAATATCGATTCTTGACTGTGATAGTGTTCAGATCTCGATAGTTTATGCAGAAGCAAAGTTCTTCTTCAAGTTTCTTGATGAAGAGAACAGAAGTAATCATCTGAAAGTAACTGACTCAAATGAAATCTTTACTCAGATTCTCATTCAGATAATGACAAAGTTCTAGAATTTTATCACGACTCATGTCATACAAAGCAAAGACTGAGAATTGAGCATCTTCTTTAAAATGTATGACATGATCATGAGCTTAATGCAAAGACAAGATATCGACGTTCTTTTTGAAGAAAATGTTTAGAAACTCAAAATATCTGAATAATAAAATTGTGACTGAATCGACGTTCTTACTTTGTTAATAAACTTCAAGATCTTCTTGTGTCGTGAATGCAGTTAAATGAAATTTCTTTTTCATTTGATGAAGATTCAAATGATGATTCTTATCATATGTACTGTTTTGAGAGTGAAATGAGAACTGAGCAAGAGTTGAACTGTTCTTTGAATAAACAGTCAAAGTTGTGTGACGTGATTTTGACTTGGCAGAATCTAAACTAGAAGACGAGATTAATTCAAGATTTAAGAAGACATTAATTTTCTTTAAAGTGATGTTAAACACTTCAATGTCTTTGACACAAGCAGCATGATCAAAGCTTCAAGCTTTTAACTCAACTATGTTAAGTTGTATAAAAGATTGATTGAATTGATCTGCTTGAAAAACAATAGAAGTTCTAAAGAAAGAAGAATTTTGTTACGATCTTGACTCTATTCTCGATTCTATTCTCGACTCTATTCTTGACTCTATTCTTGACTCTATTCTTGACTCTATTCTCGACTCTATTCTTGACTCTATTCTCGATTCTATTCTCGATCTATTCTCGATCTATTCTCGATCTCGATTACTTCTAATTGAGTCTAGTGAGCATTCGAGCTAGAGATAATGTCATCGAGTCTCTGTATCATCTGTGTAAGACGTCAATTCTTTCGAGTCTAGCGCAGAGATAAGAAACACACATATAAGCTGCGAGTTCTATTCTGTAGATACTTTTCTTTCTTAGCATTTATCTATTAGTTAAATGACACTCATATGACTCGCTTTATGTCAATCTTTAACAAATTTCAACACTTGATTTTTGATGAATATTCTTTTTGAATGACTTGAAGAATATGATTAGAAGCTTCTTGTTTCAGACAAGAGACAAGATTGAACGAAGTTTGTGTTACAAGCATATCAAGACTGATAAGACTGAATAAGACTGAAGCTTTAATCAATTTGCAGTGAACGCTAGCGAGTTCTCTGCGTAATGATTAAAACTAATCAGCGAGCTAGTCAGGTTTGACTCAGATTTGACTCAGATATGACTCAACTTCTTTTTTCTTTCTCAACATTCTTTTCTTTCATCAACATCTTGTTCATCTACATCACATTCTTTTCATGTCACAAACACATTTCTTTTGAGTTTAGCACAGTCTCTGAACATTACATAAATAGAAGCTTTTGTATCAATCTTCTTCTGTATTCTTAATATTCAGTTATAGCTATTTCTAAAGATCAAGCACTATCAATTCTGATCTTCATTGATTGTATCATTTAGACACGATTCTGACATTATATTAAGAATTTGTTAATCACATGATACTGATCTCATTACTCATTCAACATACTCGTCTAAACAGAATGAGTTTAAAGAAATTCATTTATCTGATAATCAACGATAATCAAAAGATAGAACAACACTAGAAAGTTGAATAGAATCAACGACAAGACTGTTTGAATTGCTAAACTACTTATCGCTCATTAAGTACGCAAAGTTCACTCGATTATGAGAATCACGATAAAGAATCTTCGTGAATTGCTCAAGAATTAAATCGATTAATAAATTCAATGATAAAGAATCTTCATTGTTTGCTTAAAAATCAATCAAATCTCATCTTCTTTATTGAAGATTGAATCTCATTTCATACGTTTTTCTTCTTCAATCGTCAAGCATCATCATTCGTTCAATCTTTTTTTCAAACAAATCTCATCATGTTTAGTCATTCGTTTATTGAAGAGCATTTCGAAGAATTTCGAAATTGTTTCTCTCAAATCTCTGATGCTGATTCAACGAAATCATCAAGTGCTGTCTCATTCATTCATGAAGATGATGAATCATTCACTGAAACAATAATACTTCTTGTGTTCTATGAAATTTGAAAGACTTAAAGTCTAGTTCTTGATGAAGAAATAAATTGACTCTACGAGTTAAATAAACAACAAGAAGACGAAATCAAAGAGTTGAAGACTAGACTTCAAGCTAAAGAAATCACTTCTTCTGATTTCATTTACTCTGAGCGTTCTAGATCTCAAAAAATATCTGATTCTTTGTTGTTTACTGATGAAAAGAATTCTACTTGAAAGAATTGATACGAAAAAATTCAGAATAAATTAGAGATCAACGTCGATCTCTTTTCTAATGAATGAGTCAAATTGAGCTATATACATTCTAGATTATTCAATGATGCAGTTAAGATCACTCAAGCTAGACGCGAACGTGACTGTGTCAATCTCTATAGAATCGTCGACGATCTTTTGAAAGAGCTAGCTCAGTTGTTCAATGACTCGAATAAGAAAGTCAACTTTCGTAGAGAATACTACAACTTGATTCAAGAATTCAAGAAATTCAGTGAATTCTATACTCAGTTTCAACGTTTATCTTTCTATCTAGACTATCACAAGAAGTAACTGATCGTTGATCTGAAAGATAAAATACACTCTCATCTTCGATTCATTTAAGTAGATTAACTAGTTCAATCTGATTTTCTAAAAGAAATTTGTTTCTATCTGATTCATTTGAATAATGATCAGCGAGTCATTCAAGAGATCAAGAACAAGATCAAACGCGTCAACAATCTTTCTAAGACTATCTTTCATAAAGTGACTGTTGTCACTTAATCAGTTGATCACTTGAAGTCTGATCAGCTAAAGTCGCATGACGCGATTTTAACTAGCGTCAAAGAAGCAGATATTCTAGTCGAAAGCTGTTTCATATGTCATAAATTCGATCATAGCTCTAAAGAGTGTCTCGATCGACTTACTAGAATTAATGCAGTGAACAATGAATATGATCACTTCGATTTCGATTCAAATTTCGATTCAAAAACCTAGTCATTTCTTCAAAAATTATTGAAGAAGTAGAGATTATATCTTTGTGCAAACTAGATGAAATTTTATCGAAAGAAAATTACTTTGAAAAGTCGTTTTTAATTGACACTCATCTTATTTCTCAGAATCAATCTTTCAGTCTTCATTCTTTAATAAACAGTGATTCAATCATTTACATGATCATACATTTTAATTTAGTCAATAAAATATGCGAGAAACTGAGAATTCAATCTATATCATTGACAAAAGAGAAGTTAATAAGAGATTATGATGAAAAGATATCTAAGAAGATCATCATTGTCAGAAACTGAGCTAGACTAGAAATACTATCAATATAAAAGACTGATATTATTATTATTACTTTGATAGAATCTAGATACAAGATGAAAGACAAAGAGTGAAAGAAAAGAACGAAAGCTTGACTTTTATATACATGAATTGAGCAGAATCAAGACTAAACAGTAGTTTTATTGACTTAAGATTGCAGAAGTTTATGCATATGACTGAGATGATTGAAACAAAATTGCTGAAACTAGATTAAAATGATGATGATTAGATTGATGACTTGATTCATTGAACTAGTTCAATGAATCGAAATTATTTAAAATATCAATGATTTATGTTCTAAATTGAGTTGATGATCTGACATCATGACAGTAACTTTTCTCTTTAAGACTGAGCTTTTGCAAAATGATGAGAAGAAACAAGATGAAATGAGAAAGAATCAAAGACAAAGATTAAAATAAGACAAGAATTGATGTAAATGCATTTTAATGTGATGAAGCACAGATGAGACTAGAATAAATCTGAGTCACATTTAAGTCAAATTTGAGCAAGATATCTGAAGAATGAGACGAAATGAGACGCATTTTAACATGATGATGCACAGAAATTGAAATACATCTGAGTCACATTTGAGTCAGATTTAAACAAAATGTCTGAATCAGATCTAGACAAGATCTGAGTCAAATCTGAGTAAAAGAAAGATGAAATACAGTTTAATATGATGATGCACAGATGAAACTAGAATACATTTGAGTCACATTTGAGTCAAATTTAAACAAGATATCTGAGTCAGATCTAAACAATATCTGAGTCAAATCTGAGCTGAATTGAGATGATGAAGATTGAACTTAAAGTTCTTGATATTAACATTGAGATATCACACATGATAGTACATGTGATTCTTCAACGACAGAATTGACGAGATGATATTCATTGAGTGCTTACTCACAATTATTCAGAAGATGAAAAGACTCTCAAGTAGAAAAATGATCTTCTTAATTGATATAATACTTGAGCAAAGATGAATTATAGCATCTATCATGCTTGAAGTTTAGTATGCTGTTTACATATCAGAATCTTTCGTCATTTTTAATGACAATGAGTTCTCAAAGTTTCTGACGTTAATTTGAAAGAAAATCACTTGCGATATGACTCAGAAGAATGACATGAAAGATTGAATGAATCTTCATAAATGTTGAAAGATTTAACTCAATGATCAGAGAATTATTCTTGAAGATAAGCTTGATCTTGAAGAGATAAACATTATGATCATTTAACTTGACAACAAGATGAGTGATGCTGAGATTGCAAACATTCAATCAGACTTCATCTTCAATGAAGTATTTAAAACAAGAACGACAAGAAAGATTGACATTGAATTTGTAGATGATCTGAGCTATAAGCATTTCATCACATAAATGCTCAGTTAGTTTCTTCATTTTCTCCATGAACTCTTCAACATTGATTAACTTGTTTCGAGCTTAAAACGTAAGATTCTCAAGCAGAGACTCAAAAGACTTGAAGTTTAAACATGAGTTTTGACTCGAATTGATCAAGAAGAGTGATGCTAAAGTGATTAATAATGATGTGTTATTAATGACAAATTCAACTTCAGAAAGTTACTTAGCTCAATCATTCTGCATGTAGTTGACGAAGACTTGAAGATAATGCTTCATGACAGTATTGACTTTCTCAATTTGATCATCAATCTCAAAGTGATATGTCGTTAATAACTTGACATTTATCTTTAGCATTTTACACATATGCTTTCAGACATCGAAGATAAATTGTGTGTCTTGATCAGACATGAAAAACTCAGATAAATCATGATGTTTTCAAACATGAGCATAGAAGCAGTTGATAACTTCTTCAACTTTCATAAAAGTGATGAGAATTAAATGTCTCATTTTGATAAGATGATCAACAAAGACTAGAATATATTTATATGTGATATTCATGAAGATATTGAGCGATAAAGAATTTACATAGTTCATGAAGATATCACATCAACGACGTTCAAAAACTGAAAAAGAATGCAATTATTCTTGAGTTCATTGTCTAGAGAGCTTAAAACGTGTGCATATGTGATAGTTTCATATGAAGTGTTGAACATACTTATAAATGTTTGATCATCAGTAAACTTGACTGATCAGTTCATAGCTTTTTGCTCTTTCTGAGTAATCATCGATGACATTATCATGAGTGAGTTGAATGATACGAAGACGTAGTTTATCTGAGTTGAACACATACATTCTTTCTTGAAAGTACAAATGATTCTCGTGTTCTTTACACTCAACTAGAGAGATTTTGTTGTGATGTTGTGCTTCATTGCAAAGCACTTTGATTATCTGAACTGCGAATTTGTCATTGATTTCAACTTGCTTTCACAATGTCTGAGTGAGAATGTCAGTAAAATCTTCATCAAGATTCAGAATGTCTTAATCTAGCTGAGACTTAATGTTTTCAACGTTGAATTCTTCGATTTCTAGATTCATGAAAGCTAGAATTTGCAAAGATGCTGAAGTAATTGAAAACAAATGTAACTGAACTGAATCTAGAATGATGATTTGTGACTGAAGCTTCATGACTTTGATGTTGAAGATGTCAAAAGTGAGATTCTCAACAATATTGAAGTTTAAAACATGAGTTTTCAGAATTGTCTGATGTTGATATTGATATCAAGAATCAAATGTATTCTTCTTCTTAAAGAGATTTTCTGAGCGACGTGTCAGAGCATTCAACTTATCATCAATCTTGTTGAAACAATAAGCGATATGATAGTTGAATTTAGACAGAAACTCACTTCAACGAGCTTGATGATAACTCAACTGCTTAGTTGACATGAAATACTTAAGATTTTTATGATTCATGATCATCTCAACAGAATAGATAGAGTCTTTGAACTCTGATCATCATTTCTCGAAAGCGCAAACAATTATCATAAGTTCTTTATCATAAATCTCGTAGTTACACTCAACTGAGTTATGCTTCTTCGAAAAGTAAGCGATTGAATGAAGAATCTTGTTCTCATCGTACTGAAAGAGAATGTCTTTGAACACATAATTTGAAGCATTAATTTCTATCACAATCTTGTGATCTGAATTATAGTGACAAAGAATAATCTTGAAAGTAAAGACTTTTTTAAGAATGTTGAATGCAATCTGACATTTCTGAAATCAGACAAAGAGTACATCTTTTCTGATGAGATGAATGAGCGAGATAGTTATTCTACTATAGTCATAGATGAATCTTCTATAAAAGTTCGCGAAATCTAGAAAACTTTGAACGTTTTTAACGTTAATCAAGATGAGTCAATTAACAATGATGTTTATCTTAAAAGAATTCATCTTGATCTCTTTAATGATGATTATCAATTTTAGATATGAAACTTAAGTGACGTGAAACTTGCATTTGATTATATTCATCTGAAGATCTGCTTCTTGCAGCTTTCGCAGAATGAGCTTGACATGAATCTTGTGCTCGAGTTTATTGTCAAAATAGATCAAGATGTCATTCAGATAAGCTGTACAGAACTTATTTAAATGTTCGCGAAAAATATTGTTAATGTAATTCTGAAACAAGACAGACTCATTACATAGATTGAAAAGTATGACTAGATACTTGAATAATTCAAATCGAGTGCAAAAAACGATGAGAACTTCATCTTCTTCTTTGATTCAAAGTTGATTGAACGCAGAAATGATATTCAGCTTGATAAAGATTTTAACTCAACTTAGATGATTCAACGTTTCTGAGATCAAAGACAGAGAATATCAATTCTTGATTGTAATAGCATTCAGATCTCAATAGTTCACGCAGAAGCAAAGTTCTTCTTCAAGTTTCTTGATGAAAAGAACAGAGATAATTATCTGAGAGTGACTGACTTGAATGAAATTTTTGCTCAAATTTTCATTCAAATAATGATGAAGTTCTAGAATTTCATCATGATTCATGTCATACAAAGCAAAGACTGAGAATTGAGCATCTTTTTTAAAATGTATGACATAATCATGAGCTTGATGCAAAGACAAGATATCAACGTTCTTCTTGAAAAAGACATTTAAAAACTTGAAATATTTAAATGATAGAATTGTGACTGAATCGACGTTCTTACTTTGTTGATAGACTTCAAGATTTTCTTGTGTCGTGAATGCAGTCAAATGAAATTTCTTTTTCATTTGATGAAGATTCAGACAATAATTCTTATCATACATACTGTCTTGAAAGTGAGATGAGAACTGAGTAAAAGTTGAGCTGTTCTTTGAATAAACAGTCAAAGTCGCGTGACGCGATTTTGACTCATCAGAGTCTAGACTAGAAGACGAGATTGACTCAAGATTCAAGAAGACATTGATTTTCTTTAAAGTGATGCTAAACACTTCAATGTCTTTGACATGAGCAACATGATCAAAGTTTCAAGCTCTCAACTTAACTATGTCAAGTTGTATAGAAGATTGATTGAATTGATCTGATTGAAAAACAACAAAAGTTCTAAAAAAGAAATAATTTCAACACTTGATTTTTGATGAGTATTTTTTTAAATGACTTGAAGAATACAACTAAAAGCTTCTTGTTTCAGATGAGAAACAAGATTGAACGAGATTTGTTTCTTATGAATGAACTGAGTATTAGTTGACTTCTCGTAAGCAAACGAAGAGTTATATTACTTCTTGTGAGCAAATGAGAAACTGAGTTACTTTTTGCAAGCGAATTGAGAACTGAATTGCTTCTTGCAAGCAAACTGAAAACTGAGTTACTTCTTTCAAATGAATGAGAAACTAGATTGCTTCTTGCAAGCAAACTGAATGCTGAATTACTTCTTGTGAGCAATCTGTAAACTGAATTGCTTCTTGTGAGTGATCTGTAGATTGAATTGCTTCTTGTGAGCGATTCGTGAACTGAGTTGCTTCTTGTGAGTGAATTGAGAGTGAGATTGAGAGAAAGTTACTTTGTTAACTTCAAACGAGAAATTTTCTTCTTGTTGATTAAGATCATAGATCTTGACGAGAAATGAGCAATAATGATTAAGACAGAAGAAGAAAGATAAAATGAGAATATTGTGCTCAAAATTAACATCAATGACGTGAGGACAAAGTCATGATAAACTCATGATGATGAAATATTGACTTAATTCAATGACATAGAAGAATAGTCTTTCAATGTGTTCATTGAAAATCATTGTGATTTCAACAACATGAGTAATGTCATCAATTAAAGTGACTTGATCATCAAATTCTTAAAGTCTGCGAGAGTGAGTTAATTGATGCAAGAGAAGATGATGTTGTTACGTGAAGAATTTATTCATAAAGACATAAGCAGAGACTTCACTATCAATCAGAGCGAGAACGAGAACTTTAAATTGAGTTTGATGTAAAATACAGAATACTATCATGTGACTATCTTTGAATGTCAAATTGAATTCAAAGAGTTTCAAGACAGATTTAGCAGAAAACTTTCTATATGATTGAAGTGAGAGTGAAAAGATTGAAATTAGTAAACAAGATGATATGTATACAGATTTTTGAGCGTGACTTAGCTCAGAGACTAAACTTTTCTTGCAAACAGCGAGACTTTTTCATCTATACTGACGACATCATTGTCATAAATGTTCATGATACGCAAAGTGAAGAGTTTCTTATTTAAGCATTCTTTAACAATTTTGTTTGAATGTTGCAACTTGCAGTAGTAGCACAGCTTTCACTTGTTGCAGATTTTCTTGATCTCAGAAATGATTAAAGTCTTATTTTGAATGATGATAATGACAAAGCTTAAATTCATTGATTCATCAAGAAACAAGAGAGAGAGAAATGAAGATACTGTTGAAACAACAGTCATAAAAATGATGATCTTTGAACTCAAAGAATTACTAGTCAATGTAAAGATGCTCTTAACTTTGATGAATGAAATGATGATGAAGACGAAGCAAGATTGATGATGCTTAAGTTGCTGAAGCTCTTCATCAATGTCAAAGAATGCTTGAACTCATTGATGAAAGATGAATGATTAAGTTTCATCAAGATTTCATCAGAAGAAGATGATAACTTGAATGAAATAATTGACATTACGCTTCAAACAATCAATCAACGAGAAATTTTTCATCAAAGAACATTCTTTCTTTTGATAGAAGAGATTGTAGTAATCGACAAAGCTATTCATGTTTTGCTTCAAGATTTCGCGAAAATATAAATGAACATCTTCTGTCTTGAAAGAATTGTTGCAGCAATGATGTAACTTATGTCATCAATCTGCAAAGATGAAAATGATACAGAGATCATTGACTCGATATTGATTCATTAGATTGTGAATCTTCTTATTTATGATGAGTCGTGACTTGATATAGATGATCTTGACTTGATGAAAAAGATAATGATCATCATTCATGTTCATATGTTGTATCAGACTCTGCTCTCATGCATTTAATCGATCTTTGTTTTTCTCATACTCAAATATGTCAAGAAGCTTCTTAAATCTAAAAGTAATGAAGACAGCAACAAAGTTTGCAGAGAAGTTAATGATGAAAGAAGATTGATTGTTCAAGATTTGTGCAATGATCTGAGTTATTATCACAAGAGACTGAGAATTCAACTTTATATAAATTGAAGAACTAAAAATGATGAATGAAGATGAAGTGATGACATCATGTTGTCGAACTTGATTTTGAAGCTTTTGCATTACGCGAAAGATCTTAACTGAATTTTCAATTATACTTTGAGTAAACTGTTCAACAGCACGCTCATCATTGATTAAGAGATTGTAAAATGACTTCATTTGAGCGAAAGAATAACTAAATGAGATTTCAATGTATGAAAACGTTGCAGAAAGTGTAGATCTTTCATAATGTCAGAGACTGAGCTAAACTAAAGATACTATCAATATAAAAGACTGATATTATTATTATTACTTTGATAGAATTTAAATACAAGACAATACATCAAATAATGTACAAGATGAAAGACAAAGAGCAAAAAAAAAGAATGAGAACTTGACTTCTATATACATGAATTGAGCAGAATCAAGACTAAACAATAGTTTTATTGACTTAAAATTGCAGAAGTTTGCACACACGACTGAGATGATTGAAATAGAATTGCTGAGACTAGATTAAAATGACGATGATTAGATTGATGACTTGATTCATTGAACTAGTTCAATGAATTAAGATTATCTAAAATATTAATGATCTATGTTTTAAATTGAGTTGATGATCTGACATCATGACAATCATTCATAAAATTCTATTCAATCTCATCATCAAAAGTCATAAGAAATTGACTGTATCAATGCTGATAGCTGATATCAATCATCATGAAGTCATATTGAGTAAGCTCTGAATGAATAAAAATGAAATATTATTGAATATGCAAAATGACATCATTGTTTTTTCAAATTAATTGAATACTTCTATTTGTGAGTAGTTCGAGAAACGCGCAGTCACACTAGAGAATATGCGCGTAGATAATATGATCAAATTTGATAGTAGCTTAGTAATATTTATTCATATAGAAGATTAACACTAGATTATGAAATACAGAAGTAGACTCTTCTTTATATACTCAAAAGACTAAGCTCAAGCATCGTCAATGAAGCAAGCAAGATTACATGCAACTCATGTGAAATTTCTCGAAGATTGTATGTAACTTGAACTCTTATCATCGATGAAACATCAAGAGTTGTATGTGACTTGAACTCTTGATAGACTCAGAGACTCTGAGAATCGATGATAGAAATTCTCATAGACTCAGATTCTCATCTGATAAATCGATGATAGCGTTGAAGAATAGTTCTCATGTTTATTCTTTATTCTCTGAAGAGTTCTGATTTTCATAGATCTGAGTTCTGACAATTATTCTTTCTTTTAATAATAACGTTCTCGTTGTTGAATTGTGAACGATCGCAAGCAGAAGAGCGATGACGTCATGCGAAGTATGACATCAGAGTTCGCTGTGTGTAATTGTGTTTTTGAGATTCTGTTTTGATAGCGCGTGATCATTGTTTTATTCTTCAAGTCGCAAGCATCAAGTCTTTAGAGAATCAATGATAGCATTTGCGTCTATTTTCTTAATTCTTGTAGATCTAGATTTTGATGATAGCATATTCTTTAACTTTTGATTCTTATAAACGTAGACTGAGCATCTTCTGTGACTCATGTAAGATCTTTAGACGATCAGCAGTAGCATTCATGTCTGATCTAGATTTTGATGATAGCATATTCTTTTTAATCTTTGATTCTCATAGACGTGAGCTGAGCATTCTTTGCAACTCATGTAGAGTCTCTAAATGATTAGCAGTAGCATTCATGTTTATTCTCTGATTTTCGTAGATCTGAATTTTGACAATTATTTCATTGTTTTGTTATATTTCAACTGTTGCTTTGCAGACGTTTTATGTAGTTATGCAGTGTGTTGTCATGATTTTGACGCTTTCTTTTGTTAGCACATGCACGTTGACTAGACTTGAATTCTCATGATAACAATTGTAGCAAGAGTCGAGATTTGCTTAATTTAAAGTTTTTCTTCTATAGACAGTACTTGATAGTAGAAGCAGACAATGAGCAGAAGATAGTATCAGATAGTAGAAGTAAACAGTAAACAGAAGAGCAATGCTTCTGTTGTTTGTTGTGACTAGCGCGAGAATGATGATCATCAATGTTTATGTTTATTTGTTGTGAAGTAATGAATTTTCATCGACTCATCTCTTTTATCTTCTGCGTGATTTTCAGCTTTCTTTCTTTTTCAACTTTTGTTCTTGCATTCAATCTTCATCTCATTATTTTACTCGATCTTTTATTTATTCTGTAGAGTAGTTCTGTACAATTTCTTCAAGTATCATGATCATAGTGAGTATGAATCAACTTCTTGATTTGATGATGATGAGCTGATGATATCTTGAATGAAGATGAAGAAGTTTAAAAGAAGTGAACAACACAGTTCTTCGTCGTATCTCTCTTTTAGAACATGAAACATGCTTGCATTATATCTGCTTGCTTTCTTTGTTATTGATTCTTCGTTTCACATCAGCACGCTCGTTGTGTTTGCTGCTTGCGTTCAATTCTCTCATTCTCACGTCATCTTTAATCAGAAATCTGTCTCTCTTTCTCTCTACATGAGAAATCTCACGTCATCAACTCAGCATCACAAAACAGCTCTGAATGTGTACAGCAAAGAGATTATGATACAACTCTTGAATAAATGTAAAAAGTGTGTGAAAAGAAATGTAAACTGCGTAAAAATAAAGTTTTCTATTGAAAAGAATTTCAAGAAATGCGCACTATGCGTTGTTACTGAGACAAATTGCAAGTATAAGTTGTAAGTATAATTTTCAGTTTTCAATAACTTTAAAATGTGAAAATTGTTATGAGTCTGCATAGAGCGAATCATATGAGTGTATTCTAACTAGAAGTTCAAAGCTGAAGTAGAAAGAAGATGCAACACGACGTGAGTTTTACTCACGAAGGCACGCTAGATCGCTAGCGTGTCAACAACAGTTCTACTCACAGCTCTATACTAGTCTATGTTAGACTAACCAGACTAATCAGAAGTAACAGAGATGCATGCTCGCAACAAAAATTCAATGATTAATTAATGCTTTTTAGATCACTTAAGAATGAATTGATGCTCATTTCTATCAGCTCTGTTCTCTCTTCATTTGACTCAAGCACTTCTCTGTCTTACTCAAACTCTTTTCATGTCGAGATTACATCTGATTTCAAGTTCAATCTCGTCAGTTCTGCTTCTTCATCACTTCGCTCAAGCTCTTTTTCTTCTCAATCTTACACAAGTCTCTCTTCATTCTTTGTTGCATCTGATTCTGAGTCTGTGATCAAGAAGATGATGATTACTTCTCGTGATCTTTCTTTTGATTCAGCTTAGAGTCAGATGTTTCTTGAATTTGAAGAGTATATTAAGAAGAAGCTGTGTTTTTTCGTTCTTGATATTGAGATAAACAAAGATGACATCAGCGAAATGAAGAAGAATGTTGAAGATGCAACTATTAATTGCAGAGAGATATGAAAGCAAATGATAACATAAAAGACTTGAATCAATGATCTGCTGTGTCAAATTGCAAGACAGAACAAGATCATTGAAGATCTGTGAAAGCAGATTGAGAAGTATGACAATCTTTGACTTGTCTTGATTGCTCAGACTCAGAGTGCTCTGATTCTTCTTGCGATGTGTTTGAAAGATTAGAATGTCTCTGTTGCAATTGAAACATGCTTTTCTGTAATGTTGTCTTCATTCTTATTTTCTTCACTCTCTTATGTCTCTTTGTTCTCGCTCTTATCATATTCATTTCTGTCAATGACTTCTTCTCTTCTCTCATCTTTGACGTTGATCACGCAGTTTATCATTGAAGAGATGAAGAACGCAGTGAGCTTTGATATGAGCTTCTTATCTCATTCATTCTGTCAATATGATAGCTTGTGCATGTTTTGTGCTATCTGACTAATAGTTGCAAGAATTTACTTTCATCAACTTTTGAATTTTCAAGAAAGTGAGAATTGAATGATACACATATCATATGAAACTCATAAGCTATTCATGTATCAATTTCTGCATCTGCTAACGACTTTTTTAGACTGTTGAGTCGAGTATTGATGAGAATGATTGAGCGAGAAAGTCTTGTTTTTCTTAGACTGATCATCAAGTTGAGTTTCGAGTTGACATTTTGAATTCGACTCGATTCGAAGTCGAGTTGCTCATATTTTCAACTTGACGCGACTCGACTCGACTGAAAATTGAGTCAATTCGACTCAACTCGTCAAGAATTCAAGCTTGACGTCAAGAGAGTTAAATATAGAAATTTTTTCGGTTTTTTGCTTTTGCATTATCTTTTTGCATTACCTTTTTGATAGAAGTCATGACGAAAAACATGAAGACTATATGATAGAGAATCATGAAGAAGAGTCATGATAGAGAAGTCATGATAGAAGAGTCATGAAGAAAAGCTATGAAGAAAAGTCATGAAGAGAAGTCATGATAGAAAGTCATGACGGAAAATCATGAAGACTGTTTGATAGAAAGATTTGATAGAAAGTCATGACGAGAAACATAAAGAGAAACATAAAGAGAAACATGAAGGGAAACATGACGAGAAACATGATGAGAAAACATGAAGATCGTTTGACTTTGATAGAGAGTCATGACGGGAAAACATGGTAGAAAGTCATGAAGGAAAATCATGTAGACTGTTCAATCAAGCTATTTACATCTATCTAATATCTTGTCGAATCAAATCGAGTTTTCGAATCGAATTGTTGAGTCAAGCTTCTCAACTCGACTCAAGTGCTTGAATTCAACTTCTCAACTCGACTCAACACTTTTTCAAAAAATTTCAATTTGACTCGACACTTTTCAAGTCAAGTACTCGACTTGACGTGATCAGTTTAATCTTCATCGATCATCTAAATTTAAAGTACTTCATGTTCATCAAGAAACTGACTAGATGACAAGCTAAATGAGCTGAGAAGTTATCTGAATATAACTTCAAGATCATATATCAGTCGGGAAAACAGAATCTGAAAGTTGACGCGCTGATCAGAATGTCAGACGTCAAGTCAGTTGAAGCAAATGATGATCGAAAGCTATATCAGCATTAGATGCTATTGTCAGAAGGCAAATTTGAACTGCAGTCAATAGAAACTGATCAAGAAGATAATCAGAAAGTTGATCAAGATCTGACTCAAATCTTGCTCAGATCTGACTCAGAATCTGACTCAGATTTGAAACTCAAATCGAAAGTTAATCAAAATTCGATCGAAGATGTGATTTCTATTCAGAATCAGATTATAGTCACAAATTGAATGAATCAACTGTGCTTCAATATTCAAATAGTCATGAAACAGAACAGAAGAACTTATCAAGATATTGATCTGAACAACTGCAGAGTACTTGATGAAGTACTCTGAAAAGATGATAGACTATGAGTTTCTCAGTCAATGATCACTCAATTAATAAGAGAAGCACATGATCTTTTGATCAGTGATCATTCTGACATAAATTGAACATTAGACTTGTTGAAACGATCATATTGCTGATCGAAGATGAGAATGATAATCAAACGCTACATTTGAAACTATTATGTTTGTCGTAGGTCAAAAGCATTAAGAGATCGAATCAATGAACTGCTGAAGTCATTGCTCATACTTGAACAATGATGATAGAACATATTCTTGAACTTCATTATTGATTTATCAGAAAGTGATGAAAGCAACGCGATTCTGACAGTCATAGATCGATTGTCTAAGAAACGACATTATATATCATGTTGATCAGATGACGAAGAAATCTTTGCAGAACAAACAGTTAAGCTGCTGTTGATATGAGTCTTTAGAATTCATGAACTATCGAGATCAATAGTGTTTAATCGTGATTCTCAATTCATATCGATTGTCTGAACATCTCTTTGCCTGAGACTCAACATCAAGATGAAACTATCTATCAACTATCATTCGCAGATCGATTATCAAACAGAAAGAGTGAATCAGAATGTGAAATGATATCTACAAAGCTACTGCTCATATATGCAAGATAATTGATTCGTCTGAATATTTATGACTGAATTCATTAATAACAATGCTATTTCATCGTCAATTAAACAGTCAACGTTCTTTCTGAATAAGAGCTTTCATTCTCGTATGAGCTTCAATTTGAACTCAACTGAATATGAAATCACTCGAGCTAGAATCGAAGCGAGCAAAGCAGAGAATATATTCGAACACATGAAATGATCACTAGCATTGATCAAGCAAGCATTAGCAAGAGTCAGAATCACAATGAAGAAACAGATTAACAAGCATTGAAAGAAAATGATTTACAAGATAGATGACATGATGTTTCTGAATTCTAGAAACATTACGATCTCAAGATCATCAAAGAAGCTGAACGATAAAATGCTAGAATTCTTCAAGATTCTGATCGAGATCGAACATGCATATCAACTGAAACTATCATCGACAATGAAGATTCATTTGAAGTTTGCATTGAATCTGCTGCAACTGAATTTAAAGAACTCTTTGAAAGAACAATGAAATGAGTCGTCTGATTCTATAATGATTGAAGATGAAGATGAATGAAAAGTGAAGAACATATTGAACTTCAGACACTGCGAACGAGATAAATGACTACAATATCATGTCAATTGAAAAGAATACGACGTCAATCTACATTGATACAACGTCAATGAAAGTGAATTCAAAGAATGCTCGAAGATCATAAATGACTTTCATGAACGTTATTTGAACAAGTCAAGATAGAAATTGACTCAGAAAATGTCGACTGAACTGCAGCAATGAGAACATTGCTAGATGAAGAGAGAAAGTAATGTTGCGAGCGTGTCTCGTTACTCTGAGTTAGTCTAACATGAATCATAGACTAGTACAGAGCTGATGTTGACACGCTAGTGATCTAGCGCGCCTTCGTGAGTATAAAACTCTTGACGTGTTTCATCTTCTTTCTTCTTTAGCTTTGAACTTCTAGTTAAAATACACTCATATGATTCGCTCTATGTAGACTCATAACACAATCTCTCATCTTGACAATAAATGAATCATTAATCTAGTTCAACGTTTCTACTATTAATCAGATCATCGAGCTACTATTCAATGATACATTCAAAACTGTCATGCTTGTCAGCGAAGCAAAGTCTTTAGAAATAGCATCAATGAACTTCATCATTCTCTCTTGATTTCACAGAAACGCTGAAAAGATATAGCTATGAACTTCATCACTGAACTATCTTTGTCAGAAAGCTATAACGTCATTTGCACAATCATATATTGTCTCATCAAAGAACGTCACTATGTTTTCTGTTATTGAGAAGATGATGACATCTCAGTCGAAGAAATGATTTAAATCATGCTATGAAACGTCTATCAACTGCATGATCTACTCAGTTCTATTGTTTCGAACAGAGACTTTCAGTTTATATCAACTATGTGAAAAAGTCTTTGCAAGCGACTGAGAATCACAGCTAGTCTATTCATAGTTTATCATTCTAAGATCAATGATCAATTGAAACAAGTTAATCAAGACGTTGAACGCGAACTTAGAATCTACTGCAATTACATGCAGAACGACTGAGTCAAATGAATATCTATGATGAAATTCAGCGACAATTTCAATATCTTCTCAATCACTTCAATGATTCTCTTTTACTTCAATAAAGAATTTCATCTTCGAATGAGTTTTGATTCAGATATGACTGACTACGAAATAACTCATGAACGACTTGAAGCTAGAAAAGCAGATAATATTGTCATTTAAATGAAAGAACTACTGAACTTCAATCATCAACAATTGAAAAAGACGAAGCTGATCATCAAAGTTCAGATAAATAAACATAGATGAAACGTCATTTATGAAGTAAATGACTGAATTTGACTATCTTTCAAAAACGTCAAGACAACGAGACTCTGCAAAGATTTGAAAGACAAACAGCTAGATCTTTATCAAATCACTGTCAAAGTGAGTATTTTCTATCATCTTCGTTTATCAGTCAGCATGAAGCATCTGCATTCGATGTTCAGTTCGAAGCTACTGTGATCATGTTCAGAAGATTCTCTATTGAAACAGCATTCAGAATCACTCAGATCAATCACTATTGAAGATGATGAACATTGAAAGATAGATGATATATTGAACTTCAGACGCTATTGAGATCGAATACAGTACAAAGTCAAATGAACAGATTTAGATAGAGATGATGAATGATACTATGTCAATAAAGAAAAATTCAATGACTCAGAGAAAGTTTTGAACGAATTTCATAAGCTATATTCAAACAAATCACGCTAAATATCGAAATAACTATCAACAAAAGTGAGCAAATGAACTACATTCATATGAACATGAATTTTCAAAGAAGAAGATAATGTTACGAGTGTATCAAGACTGATAAGACTGAACAAGACTGAAGCTTTAATCAATTCGCAGTGAACGCTAGCGAGTTCTCTGCGTAATAATTAGAGCTAATCAGCGAGCTAGTCAGATTTGACTCAGATTTGACTTAAATATGACTCAATCTCTTTTTTCTTTCTCAACACTCTTTTCTTTCATCAACATCTTGTTCATCTACATCACATTCTTTTCATGTCACAAACACATTTCTTTCAAGTCTAACGCAGTCTTTGAACATTACATAAATAGAAGCTTTTGTATCAATCTTTTTCTGTATTCTTAATATTCAGTTATAGCTATTTCTAAAGATCAAGCACTATCAATTCTGATCTTCATTAATTGTATCATTTAGACATGATTTTGACATGAACTTTGAACGAGAAATTTTCTTCTTGTTGATTAAGATCATAGATCTTGACGAAAAATGAGCAACAATGATTAAGACAGAAGAAGAAAGACAAGATAAAAATATTATGTTCAAAATTGACATCAATGACGTGATGATGAAGTCATGATAGACTCATGATGATGAGATACTGACTTAATTCAATGATATAAAAGAATAGTCTTTCAATGTGTTCATCAAGAATCATTGTGATTTCAATGACATGAATAATGTTATTGATTAAAGTGACTTGATCATCAAATTTTTGAAGTCTGCAAGAATAAATTAATTGATGCAAGAAAAGATGATGTTGTTGTACAAAAAATTTATTCATAAAGACATAAACAAAGATTTCACTATCAATCAGAATGAGAGTGAGAACTTTAGATTAAGCTTGATGTAAAATACAGAATACTATCATGTGATTATCTTTGAATGTCAAATTGAATTCAAAGAGTTTCAAGATAAATTTAGCAAAAAACTTTCTATATGATTGAAGTGAAAGTGAAAAGATTGAAACTAGTAAACAAGATGATATGTATACAGATTTCTGAACATGACTTAACTCAAAGACTAAACTTTTCTTATGAACAGCGAAACTTCTTCATCTATATTGATGATGTCATTGTTGTAAATGTTCATGATATGCAGAATGAAGAACTTTTTATTTGAGCATTTTTTAACAATTTTGCTTGAATGTTGCAATTTGCAGTAGTAGCATAGCTTTCACTTGTTGCAGATTTTCTTGATTTCAGAAATGATCAGAGTCTTATTGTGAGAATGCATCTCATCAATTATGAATGATGCATGTCTGCAAGACTAGCTTACAAGATTAGATCAAAGAAGTTAACGAGTGAATAAAGATAATGACTTGACAGAAGATGAAAACTCTGCAAGCTTTCACTTTCGTTTCTTAGCAATTAGTTCTATCATTGATAAAATGCTATCTTATTATCTTCTACTACGCAGTTTCATGTAAAAAAATCTCGTTGTCTCACAGTTTTAATTACTTCATTTGCATGAAGCTGTTCAGTAAAAGATGTCAAATGTGCAATGACTCACTAAAAGTTGCATGATTGAAAGAAGTAATAACTTCTTTCACACTGAGAATTTATCGTCTTATCAGAACAGATCTGAGAATTATGCATTCAAATATGCAAATGAGAAGTTCAAGTTGCAAGAATTTAATGAACAGACAGATTATATTTCTTGATGATCAACAAGCGAAGTATGCAAGCAGTTAAAGAATTTAAAGATGCAGAATGTACTGCTTGTCTTGCAACTTCATGTATCAAAACTTAAGCGAGAGACTTGATCAATTTCTGATCATTGATATCAACATAGTGATGATCACTACTGAAGTAATGCATGTAAGCATGCTAATCAATCTTGCGAGTCTAAAGAGCAAAGCATCATGAACTATGACTTCTTGATGTTCTGACTGTAAGACTGCAAAGACTTCATAGTTGCAACATCATCTGATTTCATCATGAAAGAAGAGAAGCTGCAATAATCTGCATCATACTTGTCAGAGAAGTCTTGCAATCAGTGACAAGATCATGTGATAAGCATGCATAATCATGATGAGATACTTAATTGAAAGTACTATATTGAATACTTGCATGCTAAACTTAGCAATTCTGGAATTCGTAACTTTTAAACAGAATGTTGATTTGAGACTGCAAAGCAGTGAGCTGATCAAAGCATCACGAATTTCAAGTAATATTTTATTAGACTGTATGCAGATCTGAACTATCATATATTTGATGAAACTTGCATGATGTACTTGCGAATGAAGATTAATGAAATTATCATGAATAAATCTCTTCACATTTCATACATCTTTATCAATTATGTGAATCTGCTAAAGCATTTTATAAATATTGACTTGCATTTGCAAGACACTGATGCATTGTTGAAGTTACATTCGCAGCAAAGTGAGAATGCAGCATCTCAGAAGAGTTCTTGATTCTTGCATGAAAAGACAAAGTTTGTCGTTGCAATGAAGAATTCAAAGTTCTTTGCTTCAAGCATGCAGTTTAAAGATGATGCAACACTCAAGTTCAGTGAGTTCAAGCAAAATGCTGCTTCATTCAATTTTACATGCTGATCATGCAAGAAAATAAAACACAAGATTGGATATTTGATGTATTTCAACTACGCATTCAGACAAGAGACTTGTAATCATGATGAAGAAATGAGAAAAGAGAAAGTCTGATGTTCATTATTGAATTATTAAATATAACTACGAAAAGATGATTGTCACATGCACTGATGATATCAGTATTGATAAATGTCTCTGAGAAGATGCACAAAGCTCACTGTCTTATTGATTCTGAAATCGAGCGAAACTTTATATTGCAATCATGAGTAAAAGAGCATGAGTTATCAAAGAATTATGCAATTCTGAAACAGATTCAGATGATTGATGATCATTGAATTTTCTGCTATGATATGCATCAGATCAATATCAAATTGATTGATCATGAGAAAGTTTGCAAAAGTTGAAACATTGAGTTTCATGCTGTGAACATGCAAGAATATGATATGATTCTTGATTATTCATGATTAGATGAGATTGACTTGAATATTCATTGACGTGAGAATTGCTGATCATATTGAGAAAACAGCACTTGTTAAAGATCAGCATAGAGCGAGTCATATGAGTGTCATTTAACTAATAGATAAATGCTAAGAAAGAAAAGTATCTACAGAAAAGAACTCGATTCTTATATGTGTGTTTCTCAGCTCTGTGCTAGACTCGATTGAGTTGACATCTTACACATATAATGCAGAGTTTCAATGATATCATCTCTAGCTTGAATGCTCACTAGACTCGATTAGAATGAAATCAAGATGAAGATTAGAAAGAATAAACGAAGACTAAAATCATAACATTATTTCTCTCTCTTGAATATTCATGTTCGCATAAATGTTGTTTCTTAGTGCGCTTTTCTTGAATATTTGATATGAAAGTCATCGATCATCTCTTGAGCGTTTATAAATTCGTCGTCGTCAGCGTTATATCAGTTGAGATTGTTGTCATAACTCTTTCATTTGACTCGATATTGAAGTCATCTTCGATATCATCGAAAGTTCAATATATCGTCGATTTTTCATTCGTCTTCATCGTTTATTACTATTGATCTCGAGAGTTCATTCTTCTGATCAGACAGAAAGTCATTGACGACGAAACGAAGAAGCTCTCAATGAAATACATCATGTATATGCATAGTTTCAAGTAGTTTCAATTTATAAAATGAGTCAACGAGATCAATGATTTGAAAAGAATCGAGCATCTTGTCATTCAATTTTTTGAAGAGTCTCGCTGTAATGATGTTTCGTTCGTTCAGAAACACTCTTGATTCAAACTTATAATTGATTTTCTTTCTATGCTTGTTAGCTTGATTCATCATTTGTTCTCATGTTTTGATCAGAGCTTCACGAGCGAAGATCAATGTCTTGTTCATTTGTTCAGATATATTCTTGACTCGATCAATCTGCAAGCGTTCGCGAATGCTTTCATACTCAATGATGTCAGAGTCGAAGCTCATATGAGAATGAAAGTTCTTGTTCATGAAGAAGAGAATCAAGAAGATGACTGAGAACAAGACGTTATTGTTAACAAACTCGATCATGAGTAGTCACTTAAATCAGTCATTCTGCATATATGAACAGAAGAATCAAAGATATCGCTCAACGTTCTGATTGACTCATTCGCTTTGATCATCAATCTGAGAATGATAGACGATGAACAATCAAAGAAAAATGCTCAGTCATTTGCAAAGAGACTTTCATGATATAGAGATGAATTGCGAACCTCGATCAGATACTATGAAGCTTGATAGATCATGAGTTTAATATACCTATTGAATCAGCATTTCAGCTGTCTTTTCAACAGTGATATCTTCATCATCAATGATGTAAGAAATATAATGTCTTTCTTTTGACAATCTGCAGATGATCGTCAGAATAGCGTTGTATTCGCTTGAATCAAATAGATTGATAATGAAGTTTATTGATATGTCTTGTCATCGCTGTTCAGATATCGATAGAAATTGAAGCAAGTCATTTGATTTATTTCTAAATGTCTTTGAACGTTGACAAATATAGCAGTTTTGAATATATTGATCTATCATTTTTCGCATGAATGATCAATAGTAGTTTCGCTTTATGACTTTCACAGTTCTAAGAATATCAGAATGATCAACTGATGATTGATCATGCATCTCACGAATCAGATTCATTTGTAGAAGCTCGTTGAACGAGACTCATAGCTAACTATCATGATACAAGATTTCATTCTGAGTTCGACAATTCTTCAATTTGATATCTTCATATTGTGTCTCATCTCTTGCTATTGCTTCGCAAAGTAGCGTACAATTCTCGTCGATCTCATTAGTCTTAAGAATCTGTTTATAGATTGATTCACTGATGTTCTTCTTTAGATCAGCAATTTTCATTCAATTCGAAGTCAGAATAGTGATTCATTGATAGCGAATGCGCTCATCTTCTGAATCTCTGAGCATGACGTCAGCTTGATGAGTTAATGCATCAATCTTGATGTTCTGTTTGTCAGATCAATACATTATTCTGAAGTTGAAATCAGCGAGCTTCTGAACTCAGTGCATCTGACGTCTGCTCAGCTCTTTATCTTTCATCAACAAGATGAGTGCTTGATGATCGATGAATATCTTGACAGAAATGTCAGTTAGCTTCAGTTCAAGTCATCAGTGTTCAAATGCTCAAATGATGATCAGAAGTTCTTTATCATATATCTTGTAATTGCATTCAGCAGAAAACATGTTCTTGCTATAGAAGACAATTAAATGTAGTACTTCTTCATCATCATATTGAAAGAGAACTTCATCGTTGACGTAGTTGAATGAGTCAATTTCAAGAATAGTCTCACGAGTTTGATTAAAGTGACGTAGTATAAAAGTCTTGATCATACGTCTCTTCATATGATCAAAGACGATCTGATAGACTTCATTTCATTCAAATATGATCTTCTTTTGAGTGAGTTGAATCATTGAATGAACAATCTTCGAAAAGTTCTTGATGAAGCGTCGATAGAAATTGCAGAAGTCAATGAAGAACTGCATCTGAGTGAGATTATTGAGTGTAAATCAATCAACGACTGCTTGCATCTTTCGCGAATTCATCTTCAATTCTTCAATTGATATCAAGAGTTTTAGAAAGATAGTTTTCTGAACATGAAACTCGCACTTGTTAATGTCTATCTGTAGATCAGCTTCTTGTAGTTCATTCAAGATCAATCATACATGTCGCTTGTGTTTCTTCAAGATCTTGCTGTAAATGATAATGTCATCTAGATAGATCTGACAAAACTGATGTAAATATTTGAACAATACGTCGTTCATATAATGTTGATAGAACGTTGATTCGTTTGTTAATTCAAAGAGCATTACATGATATTTGTATGAGTCAAAGAAGATAATAAAGATAGTCAAATTCTCGCTATCTGAGTGCATATGTAGTTTATTGAACATGACAATGATGTTCAATCGAGTCAGATACTTGCTTTCTTGTATATGAGCAAGAGTCTCGTCTATCAATGACAGAGAATAATGATTTCGTTTGATCAAAGCATTGAGCTTTTTGTAATCGACGCAGAAACGCAGACTTTCGTCTTTCTTTTCAATGAACAAGATGAGCGAGACGTATGATGTGAAGCTGAAGAAAATGAACTCTTTGTTTAAATGATTGATCAGATATTTCTTTATCTTCTGACGCTTGTGATTGAACATCTGATATAGTTTGCTTCGAGAGAGCATTTCTTCATCGATCAACTCAATTTTGTGATCATAGAAACGATGCAATGATAGTTGATCAATCATTGCTCGATCGAAGATGTCTAGATAGTCGTGATATTCAGAGAAGAGCTTGATCTTGACTTGCTTGAGAGCTTCAGCGTGAGAAAACTCATGCAGATTCACTTCTTCAGACTTGTTTTCAGCTGTAGTTATAAGTCAATCGATTTTCAAGATAATAACAGCAAAGATCTTGACATCTGAATGTTTGATTAACAGTCTATATGTTGCTGTTTCTATCATTGCTATGTTCATTAAACTGAAAGAGAATGATTTCAAACTGAACGTTGATTTAGAATTGACGCTAGTCAAAGTCGCGTCGCGCTGTTTTAACTGTTCAATGAACTTCTTGTTTTGACTGAATTGAGATGTAACGAAAGTGAAAAATCTCTTCAGTATATGAGTAGAAGTCAAGCTCTTTCGTTTCGTGATTGATTTATTGCTTGAGAGTAGAGCAATCGATTTCTGACTAGTAGAGTTGAAATTCGAAAATCGAAGAGAATTGATTTGCATATCAATTACTAGGTCGATTTTGTTTATTTATGTTTTTTCAAGAATCATTTGATGTTGATTTAATCGAGTGATCAACATAAAAGCTGTGTTAATCGTATGATCTTGAACAGTCAGATTCAAATAAATGACATGAGTAATGAGTTTCTTAGCATAATGATCATTGAATTCTCGAATTGACTTCGCTTTGATCAAAGTCAGAGACTTGATTTGCAACTGGTCACAAACAATCTGCGCGATCACTTCATCAATAAACGAATAGTCAGCAGCTTCAATATCAATCAATGACTTCAATGAGTAACTAATTTCATTGCTAGAAAGTACACATTCAGTAGTCAAAGATTCAGAAGCAAAAGAATCATTTGACATGTTCATCGTTGAAGAAATTAACACATCTTTCATCGCGTCTTTGATGAAAGTCTCTAGTTTTTTGCCTCGCTATTCTCGAAAGACATTTTCTCATTCTCTTTATTCCTCGAAATGACAATCTCATGTAGGCGAGAGATGAAAGCTTGAGAAGTTGAGATGTCAATTTTGTTCTGAGAGCAATTCTTGAACAAGTGACTTGAAATCTTGCAGATGTAGCAGATGATTGATGATTTCGCTGACTCAGAGATAAAAGAGATGATCAATCTAACATAATTGATTATTGAAGTCATCACTGCTGACAAGAGAGTAGCGCGTTTGTCAGATACAACAGTGACTTTGACGATGACAGTGCAACGTTCGCTGCGTAGCTGATAGTTGACTCACTGTTTATTATTCACATCTTGAAGAAATTTCTTTAGACGAGAAAGCGAAGTAAAATTCTCTGAACAGATTGATAAAGCGTTCTGCAAGCGATTGTTGATTTTATTCTGAAGATTGTTCATCAGAGTGCAATCATCATAATCGAGATAGTTGAATAGCTTTATAAAGTCGAAGTAGAAGATGTTGAAAGACTTGTCTGCTTGTCTCAGAGCGTGATATTCGCGTCGAGACTTTCGATTCTTATTCAGTTCATTGTATATTTCTTTCAAATGATCGAATAGCTCATAGATTGAAGTGAATGAATTCAAAGAATCAAAACAACGTTAAGCGAAGATGTGCTTTGCAGCGTCATTTTCTAGCCTAAACATCATGTAAACAATACAGATAGTCTCATCATCGAATTAATTGACATTGACAATCAGCTTGTCGTTCATTTTGTTTCTTCAGTCTTCTCAAGTTGATTCATCTTCATCAATGAATATAGATGAATTCGAAAATTTGTAAAATCGATGATGTTCATTTTTGAATGAGATGAACTTAGTAGATGTCTCTCGTCGAGTATGATTCTCGATAGAAGCATGCGACTCGATATCTTGTTGAGATAAATGATTCGTAGTAAATCGAGACTCAATAGACTGTCGAGATCAAGATCGAGACTGATTCACTGAACGTTGTACTTCTTTGAGTCTATCTTTGAGACTCAACATCTTCTCTCGTAGTCGAGTGTTTGTCTTTTCTAGAGTGTTCATTGACGCGTGATTAATCTTTAGCTGCTTCAATCTCTTGATATGTTCGATTTGTAGAACGATTCAGTGCTCATTGCATTTCAAAGTCATGTCTCGCTGATCTCTTAGTTCGTTTAACATCTTGATGATCTCGTTCAAGTGATCAATAGCTCACTGACGAAGTTGTTCTTCGATCTTAATGTTTTATGAGATCGCGACATTCTGAGATTCAGCTGAGACATCGAAAGAAAGAAGAGAAACTCGTTTATTTGCAGTGCTTCTAAGCAGACAAGTCATTCAAAGTTCGACTGATTCAAAGTTGCATGTCATGATGAGAAATTGAAGATAAAGATAGGTAAATTATGATAAATTTGATAAATGTAATTCAAAGAAGTTCTTGTGAATTTTCTGATAAACAAGTGAATACAATATTCGAAGAATTTCTTGCGAATTTCTGAATGAACGAAGTAGATTATTTCGTATCATTTACACGTTGATAGCAGAGTAATTGATTAGCATTTATCTACTGTTAGAGATCAGCAAAGAGCGAGTTATATGAATGTCATTTAACTAATAGATAAATGCTAAGAAAGAAAAGTATCTACAGAAAAGAACTCGATTCTTATATGTGTGTTTCTCAGCTCTGTGCTAGACTCGATTGAGTTGACGTCTTACACATATGATGCAGAGTCTCAATGACATCATCTCTAGCTTGAATGCTCACTAGATGTCAGAGACTGAGCTAGGCTAGAGATACTATCAATATAGAAGACTGGTATTATTATTATTACTTTGATAGAATCTAGGTACAAGACAATACATCAGATAATGTACAAGACGAAAGACAAAGAGCGAAAGAAAAGAACGAGAGCTCGACTTCTATATACATGAATCGAGCAGAATCAAGGCTAGACAGTAGTTCTATGACTTAAGATTGCAGAGATTCGCGTACACGACTGAGATAATCAAAACAGAATTGCTGAGACTAGATTAAGATGACGATGACTAGATTGATGACTTGGTTCATTGAACTGCGAAACAGGTTCAATGAATCGAGATTATCTAAGACATTGACGATCTATGTTCTAAATCGAGTTGATGATCTGGCATCATGACACTAGACTCGATTAGAATGAAATCAAGATGAAGATTAGAAAGAATAAACAAAGACTAGAATCATAACAGCACTCAGCGTGCAAGATAAATACAAGTTAGTCTGTGTGAAACATCAAAATTTGTCAAGCTGACAATGCTTGCAGTTAAGAGAAGAAAAGAAATTTATGTAGCTCTGTTCTATCAGTTGCTATCTACAAATAACTTATCACAGAATGTAAATTGTCAGACTGCAAGATGCAATGCGCTTCAAGTGAAAGAATCAAAGATACTTTTTGTTATTCAAGATTTCAAGAAAGTGTTTTCTGAGATTTTTTCTGATAGTCTGAATACACATAATCAGATGAAACATTTCATTGATTTGATGAAGAGCAAAATGTCTTGCATCGAGTCTATTTATAAGATGACACAAGATGAGCTCACTGTGATACGAGACTATTTAGACAGCGCGCTAGAGAAGAAATGAATTCATTCATCAAGTAATTTTGCAAAAACATCTGTGTTGTTTGTAAAGAAGTTGAATGAAAGTCTTTATTTATGTGTAAACTATTATGATCTCAATAAAATAACAGTAAAGAACAATTACTCATTGTCTCTACTGTCTGAGACGTTGAATCACTTTACTCATGCAAGACACTTTATCAAAATTGATATTTGCAACGTTTATCATTGCATTCAAATTCACAAAAACGATGAATGAAAAATGACTTTTTATACATGCTATGATCAATTTGAGTATTAGATGATGCTCTTTGAACTGATAAATGCTTCTGCGATCTTTCAGTTCTATGTAAATCATGCGCTTAAGTTATTCATGAATATTTGCTGCATGATATATCTGAATGATGTTTTAGTATACTTTGAGACGAAAGAACAGCATTGAGAGCATGTGCGTAAAATTCTTCGCACGCTACTGAAATATTGACTGTATGTCAAGCTGTTAAAATGCATTTTCAATCGTAGCGAAGTTATTTTTCTGAAATTCATGATAAAGCAAAAAAATATTCAGATGAAACAATCTCATATTGACATAATCACTAGCTGATCTGAGCTTGAGTCTGCAAAGAACATTCTTGTATTCTTGAAATTTATGAGATTTTATCAACAATTTATAAAAGAATTCTTTCGAATCATCACGCTTTTAACAGATTTAATCAAGAGTGCGAAGAAGAAAATGATGCATTCACTTTTCATAATGACATTGAAAGCAAGAAAAGCTTTTGAAAGATTGAAAGCAGTTTTTGTCAATGCTTTCATTTTGAAACACTACGATTGAGATGCAGATCTTTGCATGAAGATCAATGCATCAAATCACGAAGTTGAAGACATGCTTAGTCAGAAGAACAAGACTGATCAATGATATCTCATTATGTACTCTAGTTATAAGTTCAAAGAAGCTGAAGTATGATGAGACATGCACAACAAAAAGCTGTATGCTATAGTTCTTGATTTTAAGAATTGATAACATTATCTTTAAAGTAGCAAGCGATTTATATGTGTGATAACAGATCACAATAATCTTCGTTACTTTATGATGATGAAGAAGCTCAATGTATGACAGATGCGTTGAGCTGAGAAATTAGCTGCGTTTGACTTTCATATAGAATATTGCAGAGACAAATTAAACTCTGCGAATGCATCGTCAAGAAAACTCAACATTATGAAATCAAATGATAGTGAGAAGAATAATGATTATTTTCTATCTACTCTGCGAAACAAACTTCGTAATCAGAAATGTCAATCTGAGCTTGTTATGATTCTAGTCTTCGTCTACTCTTTCTCGCCTTCGCCTTGATTTCATTCTAATCGAGTCTAGTGAGCATTCGAGCTAAAGATGATGTCATTGAAACTCTGCATCATATGTGTAAGATGTCAACTCAATCGAGTCTAGCACAGAGCTGAGAAACACACATATAAGAATCGAGTTCTTTTCTGTAAATACTTTTCTTTCTTAGCATTTATCTATTAGTTAAATGACATTCATATGACTCGCTCTATGTCGACTTCTAACAGTAGATAAATGCTAATCAACTATTCTGCTATCGACGTGTAGATGATACGAAATAATCTACTTCGTTTATTCAGAAAATTCGCAAGAAATTCTTTGAATTACTTTCATCAAATTTATTCAAATTTATCAAATCACTCACTACACACTCACATATCTATCTGTATCTTCATCTTCAATCTCTCATCATGACACGCGACTTTGAATCAGTCGAATCTCGAACGACTCGTCTGCTTAGAAGCACTGCAAATAGACGAGTTTCTCTTCTTTCTTTCGATGCTTCAGCTGAATCTCAGAATGTCGCAATCTCATGAAACATCAAGATCGAAGAACAACTACGTCAGTGAGTTCTTGATCAGTCGAACGAGATCATCAAGATGTTAGACGAGCTAAGAGATCAACGAGACATGACTCTGAAATGCAATGAGCACTGAATCGTTCTACAAGTCAAACATACTCGAAGACTGAAACAGCTAGAGATCAATTGCACAACAATGAACACTTTAGAAGAGATTAACACTTGACTACGAAAGACAATGTTGAAACTCAAAGAGAAACAGCGTTCAGCTGATCAGCTTCGATCTTGACAGTCTATTGAGTCTCGATCTACTACGAATCATCTATTTCAACAAGATATCGAGTTGCATGCTTCTATCGAGAATCATACTCGACGAGAAACGTCTACTAAGTTCATCTCATTCGAAAATGAACATCATCGATTCTACAAATTTTCGAATCTCTCTATATTCACTGATGAAGATGAATCGACTTGAAAAGATTGAAGAAACAAGATGAACGACAAGCTGATTGTCAATGTCAATCAGTTCGATAATGAGACTATCTGCATTGTCTATATGTTGTTTAGACTAGAAGATGACGCTGCTGAGCACATCTACGTTTGACGTCGTCATGATTCTTCTCGTTCATACTACTCAATCTACGAGCTATTCGAACATCTGAAAGAAATATACGATGAAGTGAATAAGAATCAAAAGTGTCGTCGCGAATACAACACTCTGAGACAAGCAGACAAGTTCTTCAATGTCTTCTACTTCGACTTTATAAAGCTATTCAGCTATCTCGAATATGATGATCACACTCTGATGAACGATCTTCAGAATAAAATCAATAATCACTTGCAGAACGCTCTATCAGTCTGTTTCGAAGATTTCACTTCACTTCATCGACTAAAGATCTTTCTTCAAGATGTGAATAGTAAACAACGAGTCAATTATCAGCTTCGCAGCGAACGTTGCACTGTCATCGTCAAAGTCACTGTCGTATCTGACAAACGCGCTACTACTTTCTTGTCAGCAGTGACGACTTTGATAATCGATTATGTTAAGTCGACTATCTTTTCTATCTCTGAGTCAGCGAGATCATCAATCATCTGCTACATCTGCAAGATTTCGAGTCACTTGTTCAAGAATTGCTCTCAGCTGAACAAGATTGACATCTTTGCATCTCGAGCTTTCATCTCTCATTTACATGAAATCGTCATTTTGAAAGATAAAGAGAATGAGGAAATGTATTCTTTCGAGAATAGCGAGGCAAAAAACTAGTGACTTTCATCAAAGACGCGATGAAAGATGTGTTAATTTCTTCAACGATGAGCATGTCAAATGATTCTTTTGCTTCTGAATCTTTGACTACTGAATGTGTACTTTCTAGCAATGAAATTAGTTACTCATTGAAGTCATTGATTGACATCAAAGCTGCTGACTATTCGTTCATTGATGAAGTGATTGCGCAGATTGTTAGTGATCAGTTGCAAATCGAGTCTCTGACTTTGATCAAAGCAAAGTCAATACGAGAATTCGACAATCATTATGCAAAAAAACTCATTATTCATGTCATTTATTCGAATCTGACAGTTCAAGATCATACGATTGACATCGCTTCTATGTTAATCACTCGATTAGATCAACATCAAATGATTCTTGAAAAAACATGAATGAACAAAATCGACCTAGTAATTGATATGCGAATTGATTTTCTTCGGTTTTCGAATTTCAACTCTACTAGTCAGAAGTCGATTACTCTACTCTCAAGCAATAAATCAATCACGAAACAGAAGAGCTTGACTTCTACTCATATACTAAAGAGATCTTTCACTTCGATTACATCTCAATTCAGTCAGAAATCACTCTCTTTCAGTCAAAAGAAGAGTTCAATCGAACAGTTAAAATCGCGTGACGCGACCTTAACTAACGTCAAAATTTCTAAATCGACGTCAGATTCAATGAACATTGCAATGATAGAGACTGCGACTTATAGAATGTTAGTCAAACGATCAGACGTGAAGACTTTTGCTGTTATCATCTTGAAAATTGATCGACTCATAATTACAGTCGAAAATAAGTTTGAAGAAGTGAATCTGCATGAGCTTTCACACGTCGAGATTCTTGAAGAGATCAAAGTCAAGCTTCTCTTCGAGTATCATGACTATTTAGACGTGTTCGATCGAGCTATGATTGATCAGCTATCATCTCATCGTTTCTACGATCACAAAATTGAGTTGATCGACGAAGAAATGCTCTTTCGAAGCAGACTTTACCAGATGTACGATCACAAACTTCAGAAGGTAAAGAAGTATCTGATCAATCATCTAAACAAAGAATTTATTTTCTTCAGCTTTGCATCATACGTCTCGCTCATCTTGTTCATTGAAAAGAAAGACGAAAGTCTGCGTTTCTGCGTTGATTACAGAAAGCTCAATGCTTTGATCAAACGAAATCGTTATTCTTTGCCATTGATAGACGAGACTCTCGCTCGTATACAAGAAAGCAAGTATCTGACTCAATTGAACATCATTGTCGCGTTCAACAAACTACGTATGCATTCAGATAGCGAAGATTTGACTATCTTTATTATCTTTTTCGACTCATACAAATATCATGTAATGCTCTTTGAATTAACAAACGAATCGACGTTCTATCAACATTATATGAACGACATGTTGTTTGAATATCTACATCAGTTTTGTCAGATCTATCTAAATGACATTATCATCTACAGCAAGACTTTGAAGAAACACAGATGACATGTATGATTGATCTTGCATCGACTACGAGAGATTGATCTACAGATAGACATAAACAAATGCGAGTTTCATGTGCAGAAAATCATCTTTCTAGAACTTTTGATGTCAATCGAAGAACTGAAGATGAATTCACGAAAGATGCAAGCAGTCGTTGATTGATCTACACTCAATAATCTCACTCAGATGCAGTTTTTCATTGACTTCTGCAATTTCTATTGACGCTTCATCAAGAACTTTTCGAAGATTGTTCATTCAATGATTCAACTCATTCAAAAAAAGATCATATTTGAATGAAATGAAGTCTGTCAGATCATCTTCAATCATATGAAGAGACGTATGATCGAGACTTCTATACTACGTCACTTTGATCAAACTCGTAAGACTATTCTCGAAATCGACTCATTCGACTACGTCAACGATGAAGTTCTCTCTCAATATGATGACGAAGAAGTACTACATTCGATTGTCTTCTATAGCAAGAACATGTCTTCTGCTGAATGCAACTACGAGATATATGATAAAGAACTTCTGATCATCATTCGAGCATTTGAACACTGACGACTCGAACTGAAGCTAACTGACATTTCTATCAAGATGTTCATCGATCATCAAGCGCTCATTTCGTTGATGAAAGATAAAGAGCTGAGCAGACGTCAGATGCGCTGAGTTCAGAAACTCGCTGACTTCAACTTCAGAATAATGTATCGATCTGACAAACAGAACATCAAGATCGATGCATTAACTCGTCAAGCTGACGTCGTGCTCAGAGATTCAGAAGATGAGCGCGTTCGCTATCAATGAATCACTATTCTGACTTCGAATCGAATGAAAATTGCTGATCTAGAGAAGAACATCAGTGAATCAATCTATAAACAGATTCTTGAGACTAATGAAATCGACGAGAATTGTACGCTACTTCGCGAAGCAATAGCAAGAGATGAGACACAATATGAAGATATCAAATTGAAGAATTGTCGAACTCAGAATGAAATCTTGTATCATGATAATCAGCAATGAGTTTCGTTCAATGAACTTCTACAAATGAACCTGATTCATGAAGTACATGATCAGTCATCGATGAGTCATTCTGATATTCTTAGAACTGTGAAGATCATAAAACGGAATTACTATTGATCATTCATGCGAAAAACGATAAATTGATATATTTGAAACTGCTATATCTGTCAACGTTCAAAGACATCTAAAGATAAATCAAACGACTTGCTTCAATCTCTATCGATATCTGAACAGTGATGGCAGAACATAGTCATGAACTTCATTATTGATCTATTTGATTCGTACGACTATAACGCTATTCTGACTGTCATCTGCAGATTGTCAAAAGAAAGGCATTATATCTCTTGCATCACTGATGATGAAGATATCACAGTCGAAAAAACATCTGAAATGTTGCTTCAATGAATATATTGATTTCACGATTTATCAAACTTCATTGTGTTCGATCGAGATTCTCAGTTCATCTTCATTCTCTGAAAGTTTCTTTGCAAACGACTGAGCATTTTTCTTCGATTGTTCATCGTCTATCATTTTCAGATCGACGATCAAAGCGAATGAGTCAATCAGAACGTTGAAAGATATCTTCGTTTCTTCTGTTCATACATGCAGAATGACTGATTCAAGTGATTGCTCATGATCGAGTTTGTCGACAATAACGTCTTGTCTTCAGTCATCTTCTTGATTCTCTTCTTCATGAATAAGAGCTTTCATTCTCGTATGAGCTTTGATTCTGACATCATCGAGTATGAAAGCATTCGCGAGCGCTTGCAGATCATCAGAGTCGAAGATATATTCGATCACATGAACAAGACATTGATCTTCGCTCGCGAAGCTCTGATCAAAACACGAGAACGAATGATGAAACAAGCTAACAAGCATAGAAAGAAGATCAATTACAAGATCGAATCAAAGATGTTTCTGAACGAAAGAAACATCGTTACAGCGAGATTCTTCAAAAAGCTAGATGACAAGATGCTCGATTCATTCAAGGTCACAGATTCTGTTGACTTCTTCTATAAATTGAAACTATCAGACACTATGCATATACACGATGTATTTCATTCAGAACTTCTTCGTTCTGCCGTCGATGATTCTCTGCCTGGTCAGAAGAATGAATCTTCGAAGTCAATAGTGGTAAACGATGAGAACGAATGAAAGATCGACGATATATTGAACTTTTGACGATATCAAAGACGACTTCAATATCGAGTTAAATGAAAGAGCTATGACAACGATCTCAACTGATATAACGCTGACGGCGACGAATTTATGAACGCTCAAGAGATGATTGACGACTTTCATATCAAATATTCGAGAAAAGCGCACTAAGAAACAACATTTATGCGAACATGAATAGTCAAAGAAAGAAAGTAATGTTACGATTCTAGCCTTCGTCTACTCTTTCTCGTCTTCGTCTTGATTTCATTCTAATCGAGCCTAGTGAGCATTCGAGCTAGAGATGATGTCATTGAAACTCTGCATCATATGTGTAAGACGTTAATTCAATCGAGTCTAGCACAGGACTGAGAAACACACATATAAGAATCGAGTTCTTTTCTGTAGATACTTTTCTTTCTTAGCATTTATCTATTAGTTAAATGACATTCATATGACTCGCTTTATGTCAATCTTTAACAGAGCTGCTAAAGAATGAAGAAGTTTCAACTATGATCAAACTTGCAGCATTGATGATGCAACTGAATGATATAATCATTGCAGATACTCAAGTCATGTGTTTGAATAAGAAAGTACTTGCTAGATCTTGTAGAATTTTAGACACTGCGTCGTTTCAACTTCTGATTCATCAAATTATGAAGTTGAAAAGATTCTATTTGAAAATGAATGAATTAATGACTGCATGATTGCTGAAGTTACAACAAAGAAACGTCTTTATTATGAATGAGAAGTGACGTCAATGATTTGCATTTAGAAAGAATGAGCTTTTGAAATGAAGTATGAAAGATGATGAACTGCTACGTCGTGATCTTGCAGTCTATGTATTCAATGACTCTGCTATAAGAAATGAGATTCTGCGTATGAATTATGATAATCTTGAAGCAGATCATTTTGCATGCATTCATATCAAGACTGTGATAAGAAGAAAATATTACTGATTGAAAATGCTCAAAGAGATAATGAAATATGTTTGCATCTGTTCAGATTGTCAGTGAGTGCGAGTGCATCATCATAAACTCTATGAGAAGCTGACGTTTATATTTTCAGAGAGCGTGAATTCATTTCACATGATGATCATGAATTTCATAATAGACATGCTTTTTGCGAAGAATTTGTACATCGAAAAAACAAGCGATGTTATATTGATAATAATAAATAAATTGATCAAGCATGCAATTTATATTTCGATGATTAAAGATTTGAATGTCAAGAGACTTGTAAATCTGCTATGATAAAAATTCATATCTCAGCATGAAATGATGCGAAGCATTATATTGAATCGAGACTCATTGTTTATCAATCATTTTTGAATCACTTTATGTTGACATCTTGAAACAAAGTGAAAGCTAAGCATTGCGTTTCATTCGCAAATCAACAATTAAACAGAAAGACAGAATCAGATACTTGAACATTATTTGCAAATGTATTTCAATTACAAGATGAATAACTGATCAGAGCTTTTGTCAATGACGACGTTTGCATATAACAACAGCATACACGCTAGTATTAAAAGAACTTCATATGAACTTCTAAAGAAATACATTGCAAACTTTGCAGAGACATCTGAGAATAAAGCTTTAAAAAGAGAGACATTCTTGACTACGAAGTAAGCAGAATAACTACGAAGTATCAGAGAATATTTAATAAAACTATGAAAATGAGTAGCAGAGCAGCAAGCAAAGTATTATAACACTTATCATAAAGCTGCAAGTTTTCAAATGAAAGACAAAGTGCTTTTGCAAAGTATAAACATTTGTATGCTTTGATCAAAGAAGAAGATTGATCACAGACAATTGAAATCATTCAGAATATTAAAGAAAATTGACATGCAAGCATATAAGCTTGAACTATCTGAAAGATATAATGTAATTCACTTGATCTTTCATGTTTTTTTATTGAAATTCTGACACTTGCGTGATGAAAATTTGAAGTCGCAGATTATTATTGTAAAAGAGAAAGAGAAATGAAAGATAAAAAAGATGCTTGATCAGTGAATCAAGAAAGAAAAGATTAAGTATCTAGTTCAATGAGCTGATTCATCTTTTTATGAAAACTTCTGAGAATCAATGAAAAATCTTAGCAATGCAAAGAAGATCATTGAAAACTATGAGACAGAAAGACAAGTACATCAGTTGACTGCAAAGAAGTCAAAGAGAAAAAAGAAAGATAAATCACGTAAGAATCATGATTGAGAGAGTATCAAAAGCGCAAAGACGCGAGTTTAAAAAGTTAATACTAAACTACAATTATAAAATTTCACGCAACATATGTTTTTTAAAAAAGAAGATGATGAACATCACAAAAGAATGAAGAAAAGAAATGATCAATGATCGCGAATAAGAATGTTGAAGTGAAGAAGAAAGTTATTTATTTGTCAGCGAATCTCGTCATGCATTACTTGCTTCAATCAATACTTACAAGACAAAGATGAAGTGACATGATGATGACAAGAAGTGATGAGAATGAAAAAGATGAAAGTCTCTACTCAACTGTTAAATACAATCTCACATGCTGAGAAGAAAATTATACTCACTTTCTCATTGTCGAAGATGAAGAGCAAGATGATTTCAAGCATGAGCAATGAAATGTTGAGTCATCATTTATGCAACGTGATGCATCGTCAGTTGAAGAGAGCGCGAGACTAAATTCATCACGTAATCATGCTTTTCTTCGAAGCAATGCTTGCATTTGCGAGCACGCTCAATGAAAGCACGACACATGTAAATCATCACTATGCTCAGATGATGAACGCAGCGACAGCATCAGATCTTCTGATCATGATAATTTAACATACATCAGCATTTATTAAAACATGCAAAAATAAATATGTTTATCAGAAATCATGAACTCAATCATCAACACAGCAAATGCAAAAGAAGCAGAAGAAGTAAAAGAAGCAGATGTGATAAATGTTGCAGCGATGACAACGTGAAGAGAAATGTACATCTCAAGAAAATGAGCAGATTTCGCGAGCATGTTAGCATAATCTCAATGAGCGTGAATGCTGCTACTTATCATGATAATGATGATGTTGATACTGCTATGTCACTCATGTTAACTCATAAGTTGACTTGCATCACAATAATGCTGCAATGAAAAAAGCTCATATCATGAGCTGCAAGCTATGCAAGATATGCATAGCAGATCTCATGCTTTGTCAGTTCAAAAAAGCAGTATTTATGAAAGAGTATGCTGAGATGAAACAAGAAGAAAAGAAAGAAAGAAAGAAAGCAAAGCTAAAAAGGTTTCAACTCTGACTTAACTTTTTCAACCTCTCGTCAACTGTAATCTCATCAGACTCTCATATTCTATTACTTCTCATCGTCATCAATCTCACTACTCTACTAGTTTATTGAATTTCTACAGCTGAGCTCGTTGATAATCTTCTTAATATGAATATCATCGAAATATCACTGTTATGACTTTGAACGACGAGAATTAGAAGAATTTTCAACGCTGAGAGAAGATCTACTCGCTTTTAGAATTTCAGATATAGTTGAATGTTTTCTTGTTTTCTCATTTTCTTCTTCATAGATCGCTCAATTAAACCTAGTTTTATATAATATTCTTGCACACTCTTCTACAGAGTGTTTGCACTGCAAGTCGAACATTGCATTAGTTTTACATCAACGATAATCGAAAATGATAGATACGCAAGAATATTAATTTGCTTAGCGTACAAGAATATCATATAAACCTAGGTTTAATCAGGCGAATTCAAAGCAATACAGAAAGCAGAGATATTTCTTTGATCGTCACAAGATCGATCATCTCTATTATCTACAATGTTAGTAGAGAAATCTCATCAATAACTAAGCATACGAACATTTATTTGAATTTAACGAGTCGATGACAGCGAGTTTTATTAAGCATTTATATCTCATCTGATCAGACTGCTATCAAATTTGACCTAGCTGTTGATCAAAGAGAATGATCAATCTTGTGATGATCAAAGAGATAGATATGTATATGACTTTGAACGTAGCTTGATGCGTTCATTCTGCAGTCGACTCAGTCATCGCTCTACTCATCACTCTATTTATTCGTCTATCTACATGTTCAGATATCAACTCGTCATTCTATCTACTTTTTCAGCTATCAACTCAGCTATCTCAGACTCGTTCGTAGACTACTTATTTATTTACTCGCTTCAAAACATGCATCATGCAACGTGTTCAAACACGCGTCATTCGCTTCATGATCTACTTCACGATCTACTTTATAGTATGCTACATGTTTCATAACACATGCTGACTAGATCAATAGAAGCACTCTTCATGATTCTCTATTGAACATTCTTTATGACTATCTTTATGATTTTCTTCATGACTCTCTATCAAACATTCTTCATGATTCTCTACCAAACACCTTTCATGAGCAAACAATGAGCACGTGCAATGATCGTACTAGTAGAATGATACTGTAGATGCGTGTGCGTTCTATCTACCTGCCGAAGAGAATCTATATGTAGTCAAGATCTCTCTCGACTCTCTCATCATCACCTGATTTCGATCTCTGCTCTTGATCAACTAATCTGCTTGAGGATGCGCATGCAATTTCACGACAGTGTCGAGATAGTCATTTCAGGCCGAGAGCTTCTTCAATCTTCATCGTTGAGCGCAGCGACAGCGAGAATAAGCTTATAAGCATTGTCAGTTGTTGAAGGCGTGTCTATGTAAAGGTCGTCGACGATGTAGGAAGTAGATTTTGGTGAAAAGTAGCGTTGGTGAAGAAAGATGATTTCGAAGATGATTTGAGAGGTTATTTGGTAGATCCAGGCCTTTCAGCTAATCTGCATCAAACGTTAGTTATTGCCTAATATGGAAGCTTATTCAGCTTCATCGATGGCCTTATGATTGGTGGAAATTGATACTGGGGGGTCCTTGAAACTGTGGCTGGGCTAATGCAATGTTCGACCCGCAGTGCAAACACCCTGTACACACCCTCTGATGTTCAATATTCTGATATGCTGGTGATCTTACCATTTCGGGCTACCGCTGGTTCAAACGCTAATGCAATGTTCAGCCCGCTGCAGGAAGAACCTGTATATCAAATAAATCTCTTGATTTCAACGACACGTATTTTGGTATGTTGCCCTTGATACGGAAGAGGTTGCGTTTTAGGAAAGGATCATCGATCCGGGGTCCACGTTAGGGCCACGACCTGCATTTCATCTGCGTCCTTGTTGGTTCATGCATATTGGCTGTAACGCTCAGGATTAGTGAAGTCAAGGAACGACTGCTCGACCACGCCATCGAGAAGACCTATCGTATGTATTTACATGTGTAATATTTAGAAAGTAGCGTAACGTACATACCCACTGGAGTAGAAGGTATTTATCGATACTTAGTCAGCTTGAATTCACACCATAATTACATCCGTATGACATTCGACCGACAGAAGTTAAGTTGGCAAAATGCGATGGTTGAGCTGTCAATGTCACTGCTCTACCGTCGTACAGAAATCTCGACGCTCAGATAGCTTTCCTAGTATTCGGTATAACTCATTTTCAGACAAGTCGATAACGAACTCCCCAGCGATCTTTGTTTGCAGCCATGTTAGAATACTCCACAATTGCCCTGAGCCTATCTCTCGTTCTCACCCTCTACGGGTTTGCAGCAGCTAGACGATATCTCATTCGGCAGAAAACTATTCATGAGCGTGGCTGCCAGCCCCCTCGCTCTCTTCCACAGAAAGATCCACTATTTGGACTTGATGTCGCCTTTCGAATGTTCAAATCATACGCGGGAGGGCAACGCAGCGCGCAGTTCAAAGAGCAGCATGAAGCCTTTGGATCCACCTTTCAGTCTATGGCTCTAGGTAAAACCCGTATATTTACTATCGACCCTAACAACCTTCGCGCCATTTTCGCCACTGATTTCAAGAACTGGGGCGTTCAGCCGCTAAGACTACCCTCTTGGGAACCATTCCTAGGCAAAGGAGTCATGGACACCGATGGTGCATTCTGGAGACACTCGAGAGATATGGTTCAACCTTTATTCAAAAGAGAGCAGATCTCAGATCTTGTTTCATTCGACGTTCATGTGATTAGATTTCTCGACTTGATACCCAACGACGAATCCACGGTGGATCTGCAGCCCCTGTTTGCTCGTCTTATCTTAGACTTCACCACTGAATTCTTGTTCGGCGAGTCCGTCGAATGTCTTACACCTGCTCCGAACCAAGCTGCCATGGCTTTCCTCGAGGCCTTTCACTATGGCCAAGCAGGTATTGGCAAAAGGACGCAGCTCCCCTACTGGATGGTTTTCACCCACGACAAGAAGTTTTGGCAGGCGGCTAAAATCACACGCGATTTCGTCGATGGATACGTCAATCGGGCCATCCATCGCCGCGATTCCCAAGGTACTGACAAGCGCCGTAGATACATCTTGGCCGACGAGCTCGTCAAACAAACCAAAGACAAGCAAGACATCCGAAATCAGTTATTGAACACTTTCCTTGCCGCTCATGATACCACGGCTGTGCTCCTAACCAATGTGTTTTTCAATCTTGCTCGCAACCCAAAGGTCTACGCCAAGCTTCGTCAGGAGATCCTTCAAGTCAACTTGAAAGAAGCGAGCTGCGAGGAGTTGAAGAGCCTTCAATACCTCTGTAACGTCGTGTTGGAAACCTCTCGACTGACTCCAGTTGTGGGACAGAGTGCCAGGATTGCTCTCCATGACACAGTCCTTCCTACTGGTGGCGGCCAGTCAGGGATTTCACCGATCTACGTCCGGAAAGGTACCTCGGTTCAACTCAATTATTTTGCGCTACACAGGCGCCCTGATATCTACGGACAAGACGCCGGGACATTTCGTCCTGAAAGATGGGAGGCGCTTCATGTTGGCTCGTGGGACTTCCTGCCATTTATAGGTGGGCCGCGTGTCTGCCCAGCGCAGCAGATGGCTTTGATGCAGGTAAGGTATACTGTTGCCAGGATTGTGCAGAATTTTCGCAGCGTCCAAAATCGCGACCCGGTGCTCGAATTCGTGGAGCAGTATAGAATTACCTCTGACAGCAAGAACGGCTGCAAGGTCGCCATGACCCCTGCACAACAGGATCCGCTGAGCCGAGTCTAGAATCAGACCTCAGTCTAGTGATAGTAGATCATTAATCATTTCTGTTTATATCTTGTGTTGTCATAGACACAATCGTTACAGTATATTAATCTATTTCGAGTCTGTACTGGCAGCTTTAGTTCTATTAAATTAGACATGAGAAGGCAGACAAGATGAAACGCGACTGATTGGTAAATATTCTATGTTATTTGAGACTTTACAGCTAATCTTGATGTGGCTCTCGACAAATTCTGAACGTGCTGGTTAATCTTTTGCCTTCAACGATATTGTGCATGATGCGTCTTGTGAATCTCGAACACTTGTTGAAATAATTGTTTTCTAATCCCATCACAACGACTGTAAGCGACGTCGTCATCTATGCTGGTACGCAAGTTTGACCAGCATCGCAAACATACGGGGGACAGCATCTTCCAGTAGCTCTGCAGCTGGCACCGAGAGTCCTTGGGTCGGTGCAGCTGGGGTCAATGCAACTGATTTCTGGCCCGGCACATACAAGCGGGGGACAGCAGTGACCAGAGAGGCCGCAGTCGGCACCGACGATGCTTGGATCCGTACAGACGTTAGGGTCTTTGCAAGTGTTGGTAAATCGATCGCAGACGAGCGGACTACAGCAGCGTTGGGTGTTGGTGCAGTCGGCACCGATGGCATTTGGGTAGCTGCAGCCGTCGGGCTCTCTGCAAGTGCTGGTCAACCCATCGCAGACGAGCGGACTACAGCAGTGGTAGTTGCTGCTGCAGTCGGCACCGACAGTGTTTGGATCGCTGCAAACGTTGGGGTCTATGCAAGTGTTGCCACGGGAGTAGGAGCATTCGAGCGGGCTACAGCAGTATCCTGTGCTGCTGCAGTTGGCACCGATGGTCATCGGTTCGGTGCTTGGATTGCTGCAAGCGGTGGGATCTACGCATGTGTAGTCGCTCCACTGGCAGAAAAGCGGGGCACAGCAGGCTCCGGTGACGTTGCAGCTGGCACCGACGGTGTTTGGATCGCTGCAAGCAGTGGGAGAGGGTGGACTTGAAGAGGAGCTCGCAACTGGAGATGCGATCCGAGAAGGCACGCAAAGCTTCGTTGTTAAGTCGCACTCCAAAGGGCTGCAACATGCCAGAGTACCACTACAGTCTGCACCCACGGTACTTGGGAAAATGCAGCCACCGCTGCGAGCGGACAGGGCCGTGGAGAATGTAGAAATACTCGATCCGCCTGGGGGAGGAAGAAGGCCACTTCCCCAACCTGGAGAGGCGCAAAGGTACGTAGATTTATCGCACCACAAAGGGCTACAGCACTGGCCGGTGTGGCCGCAGTCCGCGCCAACGGTGCTTGGTAGAGTGCAATTACCGATGGGAGAGGGCGGGGCCTTGGAGGATATCGAAGTAATCGATGTGGTTGGGAAAGGAGGTGGGATAGCACTTCCCTCGCCCGGGCACCCACAAACACCCAGCGATACGTCGCACCACAGAGGCCAACAGCACTCTAGGGTCTCCATGCAGTTTGCGCCCAAGCCGCTTGGAAGAGTACAGGCCGCGGTACCGGTGGGAGATGGCATGGTTTCGTTCACGAACAAATTTGTATTCCTGGTTAACGGACATAAGTCCCTTGTGGTGGAGTTGAACGATGTGGTTGCCGGCCTGTTTGTAGAAGCCGAAGGGTAGCCGCTAGTGTGAAGCGTGGTGTTGGGACAAGCATGCCTGAAGACGGTCTTTGTAGTGGTATGGTGGACAGTCACCTCCGCCGTTGAAGGAGAAATGAGCGCGATGGCACAGGCCAAGAGTATTGGGACAGAAGAATGCATGATGCGATGTAGTGTCGAGATATCTACTTTTGATTCGACGAAATGGCGGTAGAGACCGAAGGGTGGTTCAAAGACGAAACCAGAAAGAATACTGAAGGGTCAGGATGTTGTCATTGGTAAAGCGTTTGACATGCGAGAGGATGCGGCTTTATACACGCTGGACCTAGTAGAGAGCAGGCTCTCTAAGCCTGCAAACGTGATACCGCGCACTGAACGTGGATGAGGAAGTCACTCGCGTATGTCTTCTTCAGCCGTCAACGATGTCCCGACATACAAGGGAGACGGAAGACGAGATGCACACCCGGCACCCGGGCAAGATATGGGGCCATGGGAATTGGGCAAATTGGAAATGAGATGAGAAGCCACGATGGTGCGAACGTTGCATCCAGACCGACTTCAAGATGAAATCGCCAAGCATGTCGTTCCCTGCGTCGAAAGTCCATCGCTACCTATGGCCCATCTTTAACGTCATCGGAACAGCAGCCCCCACCGAAATGCACAATCGCCAAAGAGTTTCGGATGCGGCCAGAGCTTCAAGGGCTTCAAGGGCTGCATGGCCTCGGTGAGCTTGCGCGATTGCCTATCTTACCGACATAAGTAGTCGATCTTCTTGGGCCCAAGGATGTCGAATATCTTCCTGCAGCTTTGTCAGCCTCATAAGGCTCGAGCCCTTGGCCCCCCCAACCACTGTTTCATGGGTGACATGGGGTTATGTATGTAGAACGCCCCGGTTGACGACAATGTGCGAAGTCGTGGACAGAACATGATATTTAAGTGCTTTGAATGAGTAACATCTGTCGCGATGACTTAACGTGTGTGCATGAAATGATTCTCACAAATCTGCGTGACAAAGACAGCCGTGACTCACATCCTCGAGAACCCAACGCCTTACGCCGTCTTCAAACCATTTACCTGCTCTTCTTCAATTTCAAGTATGAAAATGATAGTGGGCGCAATATACGTATCTGCACGTTTCGCGAGATATATACGATTCTAAGCCCGCGAAACATCAACCTATCGGGCCTCAACTCCATTTGAACTACAAATATATATTATATCCTAATTTTGTTGGAAATAGGGGAGTTGGTAACCTCCGCTTCATAGGGCTGGTAGGGCTGGGGCCCGCTAGTAGAGTTTTCACCTTCCACCGTAGATAGCCTCCTAGCTTCCTAAGAGCAACAACCAAAATATCAATATACCCTCATATGACCTCGTATTCCAACACTATCTGTATCCCAGAACATGCACGACCCCTTAGTCAACAAACCTTAGGACTCTCACTACCACAACCCCATCTTCCTACATCATCTAATCCAACACCAACTGCTAAGTATCCAGTCGCGAAATCTTCCTCCCGCAACTTCTTCCATCCAAACAGGACGCAGATCATGCATTCACCGATCTTGCACGCCCCTTCCTCAACACAGGCTGCCGTGCTTCATTGCATTCGTTCAGTATCCCGTTCTTTGGCGGTTTTGAGGTTTCCACGGGCTTTACACGCAAACCGCAGCCAGACAGCAGAATCCTAATCATAAAAGTCTATAGCATGTGGTGGGCGGAAGATCTTTTGTGGGGGGATACACGTTGCAGGGAAAAGATGAGAAATGTAGAGGCACCCATAGCCTTTATTTCTTTTCCTTCGTATTTGCTTCACCCTCTGCTTCAATTCCCTTAATTCATCTCGCACAGCGCCTCATACAAAGTAAATCACTCTGGTTTGCACTTGACATGGAACTTTCTCTATGGATAGTCGCTTCACCTAAGATGCAATCATGTGCTACGTGCCCCCTTCACTATCGATAGTGTGTTCATGTTTTCTTTCTCCTGTGGATATATAAAGCCTACTTCCCCTCTGTAGAAACATTGGTCTTTCAATATACTTTATATATCTACATTACGGTTTAATATATACAGAAGACGAGTCCCAATTTTCTAAATAGGGTTTCCGCTCAAGGAACCATCAATACAATCTTACCAGATCTCTGCCCATACACAGATGCCATAAGAAGTCTTATGGGATGGGTGCATTTGGCACTGTCGCAGACCTTATTGCATTCCCTTTCACTTGCGGAACGCCAAGGAACTCATCTTCAGCCACCACGAAAAAACCAAGCTCAAAGAGCTGGAAGGCCTAAAACCCTCGGGAAAAGCACCCAAGGCTTTTGATCCAAGGGTTAAGGGCCTTCAAAAGATCAATGGTATGGTTGGATAAGGAAAAAGCTGCAAGCAAGCGGCAAGATCCCCTACCTTTATAGATCGTCTACTACGAAGTAAGAGCTTTACTAATTCATTGTTGGAGGCTGAAGTCCGAGACCCGTCGCACTCACAAAGTAAAGGACATATCCAGGAGTGAAAGTGCTGCAGACCAAGCGTCACGACATTACTTTGGCTTAATATAGCTACTCCTACCGAATCACAAGCTTTCAAAGCTAGAAAGGAACTATACCACGTCCAAGGGTCGAACAGCACTCTTCTCGACACCAGTCAGTCTGGGAAAAGCACGCCGCTCATTTTCGAATCACTCCGTGGCTTTCGATACCCGCGAGGCTTTCCCTGCTTTCCGCATAGTCCTGTGGAACATATCCAGCTACGATAAGTTCAGCTGCCACATTAGTTTACCCTTGCTTTCTTGCTCTTTTGACAGCATGGACTCGTGTTGCTTCCGTCAACACTTAATATACTTCATAAATCCATCATATTTTCTCAACGCACTACGAAGCTCGCTCGAAACCAAAGGGGAGTCGAACCTCACCATGTACTTGTTGCAAGAATCGATGAGCGAGTCGAGGCCGGGCTACCTACCAATATAAATGGACCCCGATGATGTCAGCGGAGATTTTTATATCCTCGAGACCAGATATGACGATCAGTTTATGCTTTATGGCTTCTTTTCTTCTCTTTCTCTTTCTTCTTCTCCGTCTTCTTGCAGAATGATATAACGAGCAGATTTCGTTTCTTGATGGGATAACCATACTTTATACTACACAGAACAGTATCGTGTTCACTTTTCTGCATGTTTGCTCTTCAACCAACCGGATTATATGCTTATCAGTATAACTTTTCCGCAAATTCTTACCGTCTATCTCTATTGCTATGCCCCCAAATCATTTCAGTCAATTTTCGCGGATGCACCCTTCAAGAACTGGAGCATCCTACATAGTATGCTGCAGGTATACTTTAGTAGCAGCATCTGTCGAGAGGATGGAGATACACCCGCGAAGTATAACGGAAATTGAATGAGCTTGGCTCTGTATGAGAAATTTGCAAGACATTCACCCAGAAATTTTTGGGCGCAACTGGCGTCAGAGGTAGACGCTTTTTCGGGTCCCAACATCTGGAATATCGGTGGTATATTCGCCTGGTCAGAAAAGCAGAGTCCTGGAATTCAGCATACGGAAAGCAAGTCATCCTACAAGAGAACGAATGCGCCGAAGAATATATAAGCTCTTTACTGGAATAGCAAATGGGACTGTTACGCTTCCGCTGCGCGGCACAGC
>JAABUY010000595.1_pt1 | contig 60683 bp, 52 predicted proteins | sample 5560271 | NCBI WGS metagenome assembly JAABUY01 (sample SAMN10711886, study PRJNA513374) | rock metagenome | isolation source: Antarctica rocks | place: Antarctica: Victoria Land, University Valley | reverse complement strand
GGACGCCATGATGGCGCACCCGATCCTCATCAACCGGCCGCTGGTGGTGACGCCGCTCGGGGTGGGGCTGTGCCGGCCCTCGGAGACCGTGCTCGACCTCCTGCCGCAGCCGCAGCGTGGCGCCTCTGCCAAGGAGAACGGCGCGGCCGTCGTGGACGCGGCAGGGCAGCGCGTCGCCTGATAGCTGGCCTGCAAGGCAGGCAAGACTGGGCTCTCCCTCCGCTGCCATTCCAACGATCCAAGCGGATCGTCGGAACCTTTGGCAGCTCCGCCCAGACCCGCCAGGGGGGAGCCCCCCCTGGACCGGCTTTACTTAAGTATTGGATTCCAAAGGCGAGCCTTTGGCGGAGTTTGAGGCAGAGCCTCAACCTTGCTTCTTGCGCCGCACCTTGCCTGCCTACCCCAGCAGCCACCGCAGCGCGTGCCGCAGCCGCGCCGTGCCGTCCCGCTCGAACCACCGCCCGTGCGCGAAGACCACCCGCTCCGGCGCCAGCCCGACCAGCCGCTCCGCCGCCCGCGCCGCCTCCGGCCTGCGCATCCTGACCACCGCGCGCAGGTAGGGCGGCGGCATCGCGTCCGGCGCCAGGCTGCCGAACAGCCGCGCCAGCGGCCGCACCAGCGCCGGCACCTTGCCCGCCTCCAGGCTCAGCACGAGGTCGGTCAGCAGCAGCGTGCGCGTCGCCTCGTGGAACAGCGCGACCTCGTGGAACCCGAGCCCGCCCGGCACCGTCACCAGCGCGAACGCGCCGCCCCACGCCGCCGGCGCCGCCTCGCCCAGGTCGTGGTCCAGCCGCACCCCGCTCCTGCGCACCTGCGCGCGCCCGCGCAGCCCCGGCGCCGCCCAGGTCACGGCCCCGGGGCACTGCCGCTGCCACTCCGACAGGAACGTCCAGTGCGCGACGTTGGGCGCCACCAGGTGCCGGACCGGCCCGATCCGCTCCAGCCGCGCGCGCAGCGCCATCGTGAACCGCGTCGGCGAGTGCAGCAGCAGCCCCCCGTCCGGCAGCCGCGCCACCACCATGCGCACCGGCAGCACCTGCCCCAGCGCCCCCGGCATCAGGGAGTCCACCACGAACACATCGTCCGCCACCGGCTTGGGCACGTCGAGCGGCGCATACCCCACCTCGACGCCAGCGGACGGGGCCGCCGGCGCCTCGCCCAGCAGCCGCCCGAGCGGCCCCGAGCCCTGGCCCGGCCCGCTGCGCGGGGCGGCGCTGCTCAGCGCGGCCACCGCCAGCTCCGACAGCCCCGCCGCCACCAGCAGCGCCCGCTCGCCGCCCCGCCGTCGCCGCAGCGTCAGGCCCGCGGCGCACAGCCCCGCGCCCCCCAGCATGTCGAGCGCCAGGTGCTGGCGCATCGTCAGGAACGGCCGCACCCCCGCCTCGTAATCCGTGGCCAGGGCATAGCCCACGTGCGCCGCCGCCGCCGCCCGCAGCACGCCCCGCGTCGGCGCGGACAACGCCGGCGAGGCGGACGCGGCGCCGAGCAGCGACGCCACCGCGTAGTCGATCGCCCCGTGCAGCCGTGTCGAGATCATCGGCAAGCGCCCCCCCTGCGTCGGCAGGCCAAACCCGGCACCGGCTCGCACGGTTCGCGCCCGCACCGGGATGTGACCGCAAGAAAGAAAGGTTGAGGCTCTGCCTCAAACTCCGCCAAAGGGCGAGCCCTTTGGAAACACCTACTTAAGTAGAGCCGGTCCAGGGGGGGCTTCCCCCCTGGCGGGTCTGGGCAGAGCCCAGGCTTGCTTCCTCCCCGAACACCGCCTCCCCATACCGCACCCCCACGAGGCACAGCCCGCACGCCGGCGCCGTCGGCCCCGCCGCCGCCCTGTCCCGCGCCGCCAGCACCCGCGCGACCGCGTCCTCTCCCCACGCGCCCGTGCCCACGAGGCGCAGCGTGCCGACCATGTTGCGCACCTGGTGGTGCAGGAACGAGCGTGCCTCGACGATGAACTCCACGCGCTCGCCCTGCCGCACCACGTCGAGCCGGTCCAGCGTGCGCAGCGGCCCGCTCGCCTGGCACGACGCCGCGCGGAAACTCGAAAAATCGTGCCGCCCGAGCAGCGCGCGCGCCGCCCGCCCCATCGCCGCCGCGTCGAGCGGGTGCGCCTGGTGCCACACCCGGCCCTCCGCCAGCGCCGGCCGCGCCCTGCGCTCCAGCATCGTGTAGCGGTACGACCGCGCCGTCGCAGAGAACCGCGCGCTCCACCCCTCGGCGACCGGGGCGGCGCGCAGCACCGCGACCCGGTGCGGCCGCATGTGGAAGTTCAGCGCGTCGGCCAGTCGCTCCGCCCCGATCGCGCGCGCCAGGTCGATGTGCGCGACCTGGCCCTGCGCGTGCACCCCGGCGTCGGTGCGCCCCGCCGCCACGCTCGCGACCGGAGCGCCGCCCGACAGCCGCGCCGCCGCCGCCTCCAGCACCGCCTGCACCGTGGGCTGCCCCGGCTGGCGCTGCCACCCCGCGAAGCCGGCGCCGTCGTACTCCAGCAGCAGCGCCCAGCGCGTCACCGCCGTGCCGGCCCTGAACGCCCGGCAGGAAGGAAGGCCAGAGGCTCTGCCTTTGGACTCCGCCAAAGGCTCGCCTTTGGAATCCAATACTTGAAGTAGACGTTTCCAAAGGGCTCGCCCTTTGGCGGAGCTTGAGGCAGAGCCTCAACCTTGCTTGCTGCCTTGCCGCCGCTCATCCCCCGAGCACGGTCCCCGCCCCCACCGCCGCGCCGCGCGCGAACGAGGCCGCGTCCACCGCCGCCCGCCCCGCGCGCTGCACCCGCAGCAGACGCAGCGCCCCCGCCCCGCAGCGCACCACGACCCCCCCGCCGTGCCCGCCCAGCACCGTCCCCGGCGCCTCGCCCCCGTCCGCCACGCCGGCCGCCAGCTCCGCCCCCAGCACCTTGACGACCTCGCCCGCCGGCAGCGTGGTCCACGTCCCCGGCCACGGCGTCAGCGCCCGCACCCGCCGCTCCAGCGCCGCCGCGTCCTGCGCCCAGTCCAGCCGCCCGTCCGCCCGCGTCAGCTTGCCCGCGTGCGTCGCCCCCTCCGGCTGCGCCACCTCGGCCGGCCGCTCCGCCAGCGCGCGCACCACCAGCGCCGCCCCCAGCGCCGACAGCGCCTCCGCCAGCTCCGGCGCCGTTGTGGCCGGCCCGATCGGCACCGCCGCGCGCAGCAGCATCGGCCCGGTGTCGAGCCCCTCCTCCATCCGCATGATGGTCACGCCCGTCTCCGCGTCGCCCGCCAGCAGCGCCGACTGGATCGGCGACGCCCCCCGCCAGCGCGGCAGCAAGCTGGCGTGCACGTTCCAGCACCCCAGGCCCGGCGCCCCCAGCATCTGCGACGGCAGGATCAGCCCGTACGCCGCCACCACCGCCACGTCGAGCCGCAGCGCCCGGAACGCCGCGTGCTCGCCCGCCTCGCGCCGCAGCCGCGCCGGGCTGCGCACCTCGATGCCCAGCGCCTCCGCGGCCACCTGCACCGCGCAGCGCGACACCGGCTGCCCCCGGCCGGCCGGGCGCGCGGGCTGGCAGTACACCGCGGCGACCTCGTGGCCGGCGTCGTGCAGGGCGCGCAGCGACGGCACGGCAAAGGCGGGGGAGCCCATGAAGGCCAGCCTCACGGGGCAGCACCGCAAGGAAGAAAGGCCAGGGCTCTGCCCCAACGCTTGGAAGCGGGGACCCGCCAAAGGCTCGCCTTTGGAAACATTCCGGAAGGGCCTGCGGCGCTCTTGTGTGCGCCGGTCCAGGGGGGCTCCCCCTGGCGGGTCCCAGCTTCCAGGCAATGGGGCAGAGCCCTGGCCTTCCTTGCCTGCCTCACCCGTCCGCCCTCGCCTTGCGCTCCTTGGCCAGCCTGCGCATCAGCATGTTGCGTTTCAGCGGCGACAGGTGGTCCACGAACAGCACCCCGTCCAGGTGGTCGATCTCGTGCTGCAGGCAGGTCGCCAGCAGCCCCTCCGCCTCGACCTCGCGCGCCCGCCCGTCGGCGTCGGTGTAGCGCACCCTGACCCGGTCCGGCCGGCTCACGTCGGCATACTGCCCGGGCAGCGACAGGCAGCCCTCCTCGCGCACCGCCCAGTCCTCGCCCACGGCGACGACCTCTGGGTTGATGAGCGCCATCGGTGCCGGCACGTCGTCCGGCATCAGATCCACCACCGCGACCCGCAGCGCCACGCCCACCTGCGGCGCCGCCAGCCCGATGCCGGGCGCCGCGTACATCGTGGCGAACAGCCGCGGCAGCAGCGCGCGCACCGCGTCCATGTCGCCGGGCATGACCCGCCGCGCCTTGAGCCTCAGCGCCTTGTCGGGCGCGACCAGGATCGGCAGCAGCGCCGCAGTGTCCGCAGGGTCCGTCATCGCCCGCATGTAGCCAACCCCTGGCCGGCGAGCAAGCAAGGCTGGGCTCTTCCTCCGCTGCCCCTTCCAACGGTCCAAGAGGACCGTCGGAACCTTTGGGCAGCTCCGCCCAGACCCGCCAGGGGCGAGCCGCCCCTGGACCGGCTTCACTTAAGGAGTGGATTCCAAAGGCCTGCCTTTGGCGGAGTTTGAGGCAGAGCCTCAACCTTGCTTCCCGCGCGCTCAGTAGTTCGGGAAGCATCGCCCGCGGTACGGCCCGAGGTGGAAGCCCGGCGGGCACACCCGGTAGACCGGCCGGTAGAACGGGCGGTAGTAGTTCGGCAGGCAGCGGCCGTAGAAGTCGCGGTGCCCGCCCGGCCCGCAGCCTCCGCTTACCGCGACGATGCCGCCGCCCGCGCCGGCAAGCGCCGGCAGCGGCATGGCCTGGGCCGACGCCATCCCCGCGGCCGGCAGCGCCGCGGCCAGGGCGATCAGCGCGAATGTCCTCATGGGTGCCTCCTGTTGCTGGACCCCGCCTGTCCACCACGCAACGATGTCATCACGACGTCGGCGTTGTATCGCAACGTGTCGCGGCGCCGTCGGGCCTGGTGCGTGCCTGTGCCTGCCTCTTGCAACGGTTCGGCCCGCGACCAAACTACTGCGTCCGGGCGGGGTGCCTCAAAGGGCCCTGCCAGACGCTTCGCTGCCCAGACGCTTCGCTCCCAGGAGGAGGCCTGCCACCCATGTCCCAGCGCATGTTCGCCTCGCCGTTGTTCCTCGGCTTCGACCACCTCGAGCAGATGCTGGAGCGCGCGTCCAAGACGTCGTCCGACGGCTACCCCCCCTACAACATCGAGCAGGTCAGCCAGACCGGCCTGCGCATCACCCTCGCCGTCGCCGGCTTCACCATGGACGACCTCCAGATCACCCAGGAGGACAACCAGCTCGTGATCCGCGGCCGCCAGACCGACGAGCCCGGCGAGCGCGTGTTCCTGCACCGCGGCATCGCCGCGCGCCAGTTCCAGCGCGCCTTCGTCATGGCGGAGGGCATCGAGGTGCGCGGCGCCTGGCTCGACAACGGCCTACTGCACATCGACCTGGCCCGCCCGCAGCCCGAGGCGCGCGTCAAGCAGATCCGCATCGGCCGCCCGGAGCCAGAGGCCGACCCGGGCCGCGTGGTCGACGGCGTCGCCGGCTGACGCCGCCCGGCGGGCCGCGTCCCACTCGCCTGACACGTATGCAATGCCGGCGTGCCCTGTGCGGCGCGCGGCTTGCATCCATCTTTCCCCACGACGCAGACCGGCCGGCCCCGCCCGGGGCCGCGGTCCAGGCAGGAGCCTCGCCATGACCAGCACCACCGAGCAGCCCGCCGCGCAGACCATCGACATCCGTCACCTGTCCACCGCGCAGCTCCAGGCGCTGGGCGTCTCGCAGCTCGCCTACGTCAAGCAGGTGATCGTGGGCGGCGTCACCGCCTTTGCCATCCACGCTGCGGACGGCACCCAGATGGCGGTCGCGGACGACTGCGCCGTCGCGGTCGCGGCGATCCGCGAGCACGAGATGGTCGCGGCGATGGTGCACTAAGAAAGGTTGAGGCTCTGCCTCAAACTCCGCCAAAGGCTCGCCTTTGGAATCCATCACTAAGTAAAGCCGGTCCAGGGGGGCTCCCCCCTGGCGGGTCCAGGGCAGAGCCCTGGCCTTGCTTCCCTGTCAGGCCGTCGCCGGGTCGATCCACCCCACGTTCCCGTCCCGCCTGCGGTAGACGACGTTCAGCTCCCCTGACCCCGAGTTGCGGAACATCAGCACCGGCTGGTCCGCGAGGTCCATGCGCATCACCGCCTCGCCGACGGTGAGGCGGCTGATCTCGACCGCCTGCTCCGCGATCACGGTTGCAAAAGTCTCCGCCGCCCCCGGCTCCGCGAGCGGCGCCTCCTCCTCCGCGCGCAGCACGTAGCCGCGGGCGGGCTCCGGCTTGCTGCGGTTGGCTAGGTCGCGCGAGTGGTCGTTGACCCTGCGGCGGTAGCGGCGCAGCCGCTTGGCGATGTGCTCGGCGGCGTCGTCGAAGGCGGTGTTGGCGTCGGCGGCCTCGCCCTCGCCGCGCAGGCTGAGGCCGCGCCCGGCGTGGACGTTGATGTCGCAGGTGAAGAACGAGCGCGCGCGGCCGAAGGTGACGTGGGCCTCCAGCGCGTGGTCGAAGTACTTGCCGGCGATCCCGTCGAGCTGCTCGCCGACCCTGGTGCGCAGGGAGTCCGACAGCTCGATCTGCTTGCCCGACACGGTGATCTGCATGGCGTCCGCCTCCCGCCGCTCGCGTGGCCGGGAGGGCGGGCCCCGCGCCCGTTCCTGGGCGTCAGGCCGGCACCGCCTTCTCCCGCTTGCGCTGCATCGAGCTGGGGATGCGCAGCGCCTCGCGGTATTTAGCGACCGTTCGCCGCGCGATGTCCACGCCCTCGCCGCGCAGCGCGATGACGATCGCGTCGTCGCTGAGCACGTCCCCGGCGCCCTCCGCCAGCACCAGGGCGCGGATGCGGTGGCGCACCGTCTCCGCGCTGTGGCTCTCGCCGCCCTGCGTGCCGGCGATGGCGGTGGTGAAGAAGTACTTCAGCTCGAAGGTGCCGCGCGGCGTGGCGATGTACTTGTTCGCCGTCACCCGGCTGACTGTGCTCTCGTGCATCTCCACCGCGTCGGCGATGTCGCGCAGGATCAGCGGGCGCATGTGGCCGATGCCCAGGCGGAAGAACCCGTCCTGGCGGCGCACGATCTCCGCCGCGACCTTGAGGATGGTCTGCGCGCGCTGCTGCAGCGACTTGACCAGCCAGTTCGCGGTGCTCAGCTTCTCCGACAGGAAGCTCTTCTCCTCGCGCCCGGCGCGCAGGCTGACGCGGGCGTGGTAGCTCTCGTTGACCAGCACGCGCGGCATGGTCTCCGGGTTCAGCTCCAGCAGCCACGCCCCGTCGGCGGCGCGGCGCATCAGCACGTCGGGGATGACGCTGTGCGCCGGCGCCAGCTCGAAGCGCGCGGCGGGCTTGGGGTCGAGCGCCCTCACCTCGGCGATCATCTGCGCGAGGTCCTCGCCGTCCACGCCGCAGAGCTGCATCAGCCTGCGGTGCTCCCGCCTGCCCAGCAGGTCGAGGTGGTCGAGCAGCGCCGCCATCGCCGGGTCGAGCCGGTCCAGCTCCGCGAGCTGGGCGGCCAGGCACTCGCGCAGCGACCGCGCGAACAGCCCCACCGGGTCGAAGCGCATCATCCTCGCCCGCACCGCCTCCACGCGCGCCAGCTCGCAGCCCAGGGCGCGCGCGACGTCGGCGGGCTCCGCGGACAGCCGCCCCGCCGGGTCGAGCAGGGCGATCAGGTGGGCGCCGATCATGCGCTCCACCGGGTCGGCGAAGCCCAGGCGGAGCTGCTCGCCCAGGTGGTCGCGCAGGCCGCGCGGGTCCTCCGCCAGGTCGTCAATGCCGCGGTCGTCGCCCTCGAAGCCGCCGCCGCCGGCCTTGCCGAAGCTGGCGGGCTCGGGCGCCGCGCCGTCGGCGGCGCCGTGCTGCTCGAAGCGGTCGTCGACGCCGGTGTCGAGCGGGCCGCCCTCCGCCATGGTGGAGCCCCCGACCAGCTCCACCGCCTCCGCGCCCTCGGCCACGGCGACCGGGCGCTGGTCGAGGGCGGGGGCCTCGGCGAACCGCTCGGAGCGCTCGTCGCGCTCCAGCAGCGGGTTGCGCTCCAGCTCCTCGTCGACGAAGGCGGCGGCCTCCATGTTGGTGAACTGGAGCAGCTTGATCGCCTGGCGGAGCTGCGGCGTCATCACCAGCGACTGGCTCTGCCTGAACTCCAGCCGTGGACCTATCCGGGGACCGATCGCCATGCCCGCAGTCTACGGGGAGAACCTTTACAGGGGGAGAACCTTTCTCGGCGGCGCGGCATTTTTCGTGCCAACCGGAGGGAGAGCCCAGCCTTGCCTGCCTGGCTTCGCTACCGGGCCGCCTCCGCGCGCGGCTCACGGTTGAGCTGCCACAGCAGCACCGCGAGCCCCAGCAGCAGCACCCCCGCCAGCAGCACGCTTCCCGGCGTGGCGCCGAGGTGCTCGAACCATTGCGTGTAGAAGTGGATGCCGCCAAACACCGCCACCAGGTTGAGCACCCAGCGCCGGTTGCCGCGCCCGGCCCACAGCGCCACCCCCAGCAGCGCCGCCGCCCACGCCGCCGAGAACGCCGCCGGCGGCACGTCCGCGTGCGGCACGGCCAGCCAGTCCAGCGCGTCGCCCCACAGGGAGCCGACCCAGAAGCCCAGGTTGACCAGGAACACCGCCGTGCGCGCCACCACGATCGCCAGCCGCTCCCAGTCGCCCACCAGTCGGAGCGAGGCCACGTGCGCCGCGAACGCCAGGCCCGAGAACGCCGCCACGGTGGCGAGCGGCTGGCGCACCCGCAATGCGTAGAAGGCGTGCTCGTAGGCGCTGCTGCTGCCCAGCACCACGAACAGCACCAGCACCGTCAGCGCCGCCAGCAGGCTGCTGCGCGCCAGGGCCGCGGAGCCGGCGAACAGGGCCGCCACCAGCAGGCAGGCTGCGTCGAAGCTCAACGGCGGCGCGGACGGCGCCTTGCCGTCGCGCAGCCCCACGCCCTGGCCGAGCAGGATGATCCCCGCGCCCAGCATCAGGGCCGCGACCAGGATGCAGATGTTGGCCAGGATCGACCACTCCGGGCGGGCCGCCAGCAGCCCCAGCCCGGCCGCCATCAGCAGGCCGCCGAGCACCACGCCGGTCATCGGGCTGGGCACCAGCGCGACCGCGCCGGCCGCGACCGCGAACACCCCGAAGCCGACCAGGACGTTGACCAGCAGCAGCCCGGTGTCGCGCCGGCCCAGTCCGGCCAGCCGGTCGTGCTCCTCGGCGGTGATCGCGCCGTCGCGCAGCAGCCTCGACAAGTCCAGCGTTACCTTCACGGCGGACTCCCGGAAGAAAGCAAGGCTGGGCTCTGCCCAGACCCGCCAGGGGGGAGGCCCCCCCCCTGGACCGGCTTTACTTAAAAAGTGGATTCCAAAGGCCTGCCCTCGGCGGAGTTTGAGGCAGAGCCTCAACCTTGCTTCCGGCCCTCAGAGCGAGAACCGTTCCCCCAGGTAGACGCGGCGGACGTCCTCGTGGGCGACGACCTCCTGCGGGTCGCCCTCCATCAGCACTTGGCCGTCGTGCATGATGTAGGCCCGGTCGATGATCTCCAGCGTCTCGCGCACGTTGTGGTCGGTGATCAGCACGCCGATGCCGCGGTCCTTGAGGTGGCCCACCAGGTCGCGGATGTCGCCGACCGCGATCGGGTCGATGCCGGCGAGCGGCTCGTCGAGCAGGATGTAGTTCGGCTGCGTGGCTAGCGCCCTGGCGATCTCCACCCGCCGCCGCTCGCCGCCCGACAGCGCCAGCGCCGGCGTCCTGCGCAGGTGCGCGATGCCGAACTCTGCCAGCAGCTCGTCGAGCATGGCCTGCCGCTGCTCGTGGTCCGGCTCGACGACCTCCAGGGCGGCCATGACGTTCTGCTCGACGTTGAGGCCACGGAACACGCTGGCCTCCTGCGGCAGGTAGCCGATGCCGAGCCGCGCGCGGCGGTACATCGGCAACTGGGTGATGTCGGCGCCGTCGAGCGTGATGGAGCCGGTGTCTGGCCGCACCAGCCCGGTGATCATGTAGAACGTCGTGGTCTTGCCCGCCCCGTTCGGCCCGAGCAGGCCGACGGCCTCGCCGCGCCGGACGTTGATGGTGACGTCGCGCACCACGGGGCGCTTCTTGTAGGTCTTGCCCACGCCGGTGGCACTCAGCCCGAGCCCGCCCCCGGGGCCGCCCCCGACCACCCGCAGCGCCTCCGCCCGCTCGCCCGCCATCGCCCCTGTCATCGCCCCCGCCACCGCCCCCGCCACGTCCCTCATCGCACGCCTCCTGCCAACGTCGCCCCCGCAGCCGTCGCCGCGGCGGAGGGCCCCGGCGCCCCGGCCGCCCCCGCCTCCGGCGCCGCACCCGCGCGCGGCGGCCTGGCGGCCTTGCCGCCCGCGGCCTTGGGCGTGCCCGCGGATGCGCCGGGACCGCCCGCGGGCGGGGCGCTGTTCGGCACGATCAGCCCCTCCACCCGGGTGCCCGGGTTCTGCGACAGCGTGGCCAGCCCGGTGTGCATGTTCACGATCGCCGCCGCCCCGTTGAGCACGTTCTCGCCGCGCGTGATGTGCACCACGCCCACGATGCGCGCGATGCCGGTGTCGGGCACGTAGACCCCCTTGTCGCCGGTGACGATCTCTGTGGGCGTCTGCACCCGGACGTGGCCGAAGCCGTCCACGCGCTGCAGCTTGCCCGAGGTGGCGAGCGGGTCCGCCCCCTGCTTGCCCGCCCCCGCCTTGTCCGTCCCCGCCTTGCCCGCCCCCTCCTTGTCCGTTCCGGCCTTCACGGGGTGCGCTCCCGGGCCCGCCGCCGGCACGGGCGCGTTCGGGTCGACGGTGTAGCCCACGAGCACGTCGGCCTGCACGCGGCGCTGGTCGTTGGTCGTCACCACGGCGTCGCCGCGCCCGACCGCCATGTGCCGGGCCGACCAGTACTCCATGGCGTCGCGCGCCGTGAGCACGTCCTGCGGCGTCACCAGCTTGAGCCCGGACCCGGTCAGCACCAGCACCGCCTGGTCGATGTCGTAGGTCGCGTGGTCGCCCCAGGCCTGGTCGGTGGCGGTGAAGATGTGCACGTGGCCGAGCGCCTCTAGGCGGAAGATCTCGTTGGCCCCGGTGTCGTCGCCGATCCCCGGCGTGGCCCCGCCCGGCTTCGGCGCCGCCGCCGCGTCGGCCACCGCCCCCGCGGCGTCCACGGCGCCCGAGCCCGACGCACCCGTGCCCGACGCAGCGGCGTCCGGCGCAGCGCCGCCCGGCGCGGAGGTGTCCATCTGCACGGGGGCCAGCGGCTTCGGCGGCCTGGCCGGCGTGCCTGCGGGGACAGCCTTCTTGCGGTAGTGCGCGACCAGCTCGTCCGCGGTCACGGTGACGTCGCCGCGGATCGCGCGGGCGTCGCCGCGCGCCACCACGATCTGCGCGCCCTGGTTCCAGTCGATGCCGTCGCGCGCGGTGACGGACACCGGCCCGCCGTGCGACAGGTCGATCGCCTGCGCCCGCGCCGCACCCGCGCCGCCCGGCCCGCCCGCCGCCGCCAGCGACGTCGCCAGCGCCGCCGCCAGCGCGCCGCGCCGCAGCCGGCGGCCCCCCGCACGGCCCCGCGTCACGGCGAGCCCCCGTTCAGCACCATGTGCGCCGGCCCCTGGAACTGGATCACCGCGCCCTTGTCCACCAGCACGAACCCCTGCGCGTCGAGCGTGCCGAACGGCCCCTCCGCGTGGGTGCGGTCGTTGCTCGCCGCCGAGTCCTGCTTCAGGTCCACGTCGGCGGTGTCGGACGTCATCACCGTGCCGTCCTGCCGGTACAGCGTGACGTCGCCCGACAGGTCGAGCTGCCCGGTGTGCTGCATGTACACCCCGTCGCGCCCCTCCAGCATCAGCCACGCCCCGTTCTGCATCACCACGTCGCCCTTCGGCGCCACCAGGTCGATCCGCTCCGGCCCCGCCTCCTTGGCGCTGTCCGCGGTCACCGTGTACGGCCGGCCGCGCGCGTCCACGCCGCGGTAGCGCGGCGCCACCATGCGCCCGGTGCCCAGCTCGACGGCCGCCAGACCGCGCATCGCCAGCCGGCTCGACCCCATGACGCGGCTCAGCTCCGGCCACAGCGCCACCGCGCCGAGCAGCAGCAGCGCGCCCAGCGGCAGCAGCCACTTCACCGCCGTCAGCGTCGCCCGCCTGCGCACCAGCCGGCCCCGCGTCGGCGGCCTGCGGCGCAGGTCCTGCCCCGACGCCACCCTCGGCTCCAGCCGCAGCGGCGCCATCCCGCCCGCGGCGCCCTCCGCCCCGGCGCCGTCCGGTCCCGCCCCGTCCAACCCTGCCCCGTCCGGCCTCGCCCCACCCAGCGTGGCCCCATCCGGCCCGATCATGCCCGGCCTAGCCGCGTCCAGCCCGGCCCCGTCCGCACGCCCCGGCCGCGCCGCGCCGCTCACGCCAGCCCCGCGCGCAGCAGGTCGTGCAGGTGCAGCAGCCCGACCGGCCGCCCGCCCCCTGGTGCTGCGTCCACCACGAACAGGCTGGTGATCGGCCGCGCCCGCGCCGTCATGCGGTGCAGCGCCTCCGCCGCCAGCGCGTCCGGCCCGATCGTGCCGGGCGCCTCCGTCATCACCTGCTCCACGCGCCGCTCCAGCAGCCCCAGCCCCATCGCGCGGCGCAGGTCGCCGTCGGTGATGATCCCCGCGAGCCGTCCCTGCGCGTCCAGCACCCCCAGGCACCCCAGGCTCTTCGTGGTCATCAGCACGATCGCCTCCGGCATCGCCGTGCCGAGCGGCACCAGCGGCATCGCCTCGCCCACGTGCATCAGCGCGCCCACCCGCTGCAGCCGCGCGCCCAGCCGCCCGCCCGGGTGGAAGGTATGGAACTCGCCCGCCGTGAAGCCGCGCCGCTGCAGCAGCGCCACCGCCACCGCATCGCCCAGCGCCATCTGCATCGTGGTGCTCGTCGTCGGCGCCCCCGTCACCGCGCACGCCTCGGGTGCCTGCGGCAGCACCAGCGCCACGTCCGCCGCCCGCGCCAGGGTGCTCTCCCGCTGGCCGGTGATCGCGACCAGCGGCAGCCCGAAGCGCCGCGCGTGCGCCACCAGGTCCGCCAGCTCCGCCGTCTCCCCGGAGTTGGACAGCGCCAGCACCCCGTCGCCCGCCAGCACCATGCCGAGGTCGCCGTGGCTGGCCTCCGCGGGGTGGACGAACAGCGACGGCGTGCCGGTCGACGCCAGCGTGGCCGCAATCTTGCGCGCCACGTGCCCGGACTTGCCGATGCCGGTCACCACCACCCGGCCGGACAGCTCCGCCAGCAGCGCCACCGCCTCCGCGAACCGCTGGTCCAGCGCCGCCGAAAGCGCGCGCAGGCCCGCCGCCTCGGTGGCCAGCACCGAACGGGCCACGGCCAGGTCGTCGTCGAGCGCAGCCAAAGCGGCGGTCATCGCGTCTGTCTCCTGCGGTCCATGTATGGGCAGGGCAGGAGGCAGGGTCAATTCGGGCCGAGATTGCGAAGGGTGAGCAAGGTTGAGGCTCTGCCTCAAACTCCGCCAAAGGCAGGCCTTTGGAATCCACTCCTTAAGAAAGCGCCGGTCCGGGGCGGCTCGCCCTGGCGGGCCCCGCTTCCAAGAATGGGGCAGAGCCCTGGCCTTGCTTCCTGCCACGTGACCGAACCGTAAATTGGCCGCCCCCGCGAACCGGCCCACGCTGCCCGTCCACCCAGGAGGCCCCGCGCCGTGAGCGACACCCCGACGCCCCGCCCGGGCAAGGTCCCCGCCGTCACCCTGGCCTTCTGGGCGATCAAAATCGCCGCGACCACGCTGGGCGAGACCGGCGGCGACGCCGTCTCCATGACCCTGGACCTCGGCTACGCGCTGAGCACCGCGATCTTCGTCGCCCTGTTCCTGGCCACCGCCGCCGCCCAGATCGGCGCGCGGCGCTTCCACCCGCTGCTGTACTGGGCGGCCATCGTCGCCACCACGACCGCGGGCACCACGATGGCGGACTGCGCGGACCGCTCGCTCGGCGTCGGCTACGTCGGCGGCTCGCTCGCCCTGGCGGCGCTGCTGGCGCTCACGCTGGGGGCATGGCGGCGGGCCACCGGCAGCATCGCCGTGGACAGGATCGCCTCGCCGCGCGCCGAGGCGTTCTACTGGGCGGCGATCCTGTTCTCCAACACGCTCGGCACCGCGCTCGGCGACTTCCTGGCGAGCCAACCGGGCGTCGGCTACGAGGGCGGCGCCCTGGCGTTCGCCGCCGCCCTGGCCCTGGTCGCGGCGGCGTACTTCCTCACCGCGGCGTCGCGCACCGCGCTGTTCTGGGCGGCGTTCATCCTGACCCGGCCGCTGGGCGCCACCGTCGGCGACCTGCTGACCAAGCCGCTCGCGGACGGCGGCCTGTCGCTGAGCCGCCCCGGCGCGTCGGCGGCCATCGCGGCGGTCATGCTGGCCGCGATCCTGCTCCTGCCGCAGCGGGCGGGCGGGCACCCCGGGCGGAGCGCGTGAGAGGGGGAGCGAGACAGCAAGCAAGGTTGAGGCTCTGCCTCAAACTCCGCCAAAGGCAGGCCTTTGGAATCCATTTGTTCAAGCAAGCGGGATTCAGAAGCAGCGAGACCGCGCCGACTGCCTGAACCCTTCAAAACGCCGGTCCAGGGCGGCTCGCCCTGGCGGGTCCAGGGCAGAGCCCTGGCCTTTCTTAACTTCAGTGCGAGAGCACGTCCCCCTCGCCCTCGTACCCCATCAGGTCGAGCCGCGCCCGCGCCGGCAGGAACGCGAAGCACTGCTCGGCCAGCGCCAGCCGCCCCTCGCGCCGCAGCAGCGCCTCCAGCTTCGCCCACAGCGCGTGCAGGTGCAGCACGTCCGACGCCGCGTAGGCCAACTGCTCGGGCGAGAGCTCTGGGCTGCCCCAGTCCGAGGTCTGCTGCTGCTTGGACAGCTCCACGCCGAGCAGGTCGCGGCACAGCGCCGCCAGCCCATGCCGCTCGGTGAAGGTCCGCACCAGCCGCGCCGCCACCTTGGTGCACGCCACCGGCCCCACGTCCACGCCCAGCACGTGCTGCAGCACGGCCACGTCGAAGCGCGCGAAGTGGAACAGCTTGAGCACCGCGGGGTCGGCCATCAGCCGCGCGAGGTTGGGATGCGCGCCCCGCCCGCCCAGCGCCTCCGGCACCACCTGCACCAGGTGCGCCACCCCGTCGCCGGCGCTGAGCTGCACCAGGCACAGCCGGTCGCGGTGCGGGCGAAGCCCCATCGTCTCCGTGTCCACCGCCACCACCGGCCCGAGCGCCAGGCCGTCCGGCAGGTCGTCGCGGTGCAGGTGCAGCGTCGCGCGCGGCAGGAACTGGGTGATGCTCACGGCGGGGGGCTCCGGGCAAGTAAGAAAGGTTGAGGCTCTGCCTCATCCGCTCAAGGCTCGCCTTGAGAATCCACAACTTCAGCTCGGGAGCCACCTGCGGTCGGCGGGGGAGATTGGTGCCCAGGAGAAGACTCGAACTTCCACAGCCTTGCGGCCACAGGTACCTGAAACCTGCGCGTCTACCATTTCGCCACCTGGGCACCGGGGCGCCGGGCACCGCCCGGGGTGCGCGCGATGTAGCCGCGCATCCGGCGCCCGTCAACCACGACGGGCGCGAGGGCCGCGGTCGAAAAGGCCGGCACCTGGGGAGGGCGCGCGCACGCCCGCCTGCCGTGCCATCGCGGCCTCTCCCCGCTTGCCCTCTCCCGCCGCCTCGGGCAGGCTTTCCGCCCAAACGCTGCGTGCCGACCCGCATCAACATGCCATGGATCACGGGAGGCACGGCACATGACCGACGATGGCCTGGGCGTCTCGCAGGGACATGAAGCGTCCGTCGGGAACGCCTCGTGGCCAGACCCGTATTCCGGGGACGCTCCCGGCGCGGAGGCCACCGCCCGTTTCCGCGCCGTCCTGGCCGACATCCGGCTCGCCGCGGCGGACCCGCCCGCCGACCCCGTGCGCGCCGTGCCCGTGCCGGCCAATGCCGCGCCCGGCCCCGCCGCCGCCGCGGGCGGCCCTGCCGCGCCGGCGCGGGCTGCCGCGGTGGCGCCCCCGGCCGACGTCACCGCGGACCAGTTGCGCGCGATCATGCCCAATGCCGGCGACCAGGCGGACCGCTACGCCGGCGCGCTGAACGAAGCCATGGCCGCGCACGGCATCGCCACGCCCGCGCAGCGCGCCACCTTCCTGGCGCAGGTCTCTGTGGAGAGCGGGCAGCTCCAGGGCACGGCGGAGAACCTGGACTACTCCGCCCACCGGATCGCCCAGGTCTGGCCGAGGCGCTTCCCGACCGATGCCGCGGCGGCGCCCTACGCCCACAATCCCGAGGCGCTCGGCAACCGGACCTACGCCGGCCGGCTCGGCAACGGCGACGAGGCGAGCGGTGACGGCTTCCGCTTCCGCGGCCGGGGCCTCATGCAGGTGACAGGTCGCGACGCCTACCGGCAGCAGGGCTTCGAGGCCAGCCCCGACGGGATGGCCGAGCCGCGGAACGCCGCGAACAGCGCGGCGACGTTCTGGCAGGACAACGGCCTGGGCGGGCAGACCGGCGCGCTCACCCGGGCGCAGTTCGATGCGGTGTCGCGCACCGTCAACGGCGGCGACACTGGCCTGCAGGCGCGGTGGGACGCCTACCAGCGTGCGCTCGACGGGCTCGGCGTCGCCCGATGAGGCGGCCGGCGGCGGCGGCGGCACTCCTCGCCGCCTGCCTGGCGACCCGCCCGGCAAGCGCCGCGGCCCAGCCTGCGCTCAACCCGGCCGGTCCCGACCCGGCCGGCCACAGCCAGGCAGGCCCAGGCGGGTCCGCGCCTGACCAGGCTTTGCCGGCCAGCTCCAGGGCGGCCGGGGCGCTGTGCCAGGCGCCGGAGGCGGTGCTGGTCACCTGCGCGACGGACGCCGGCACCGCGTCGATCTGCGGCCGGGGGAAGGGCGGGGCCGTCTACCGTTTCGGGCGCCCGGGCCACGTCGAGATCGAGATCGCCGACCTGCATCGCGCCAGCCACGGCTACTCGGGCGGCGGCGAGACGCAGGTCTACGCCGACACCGCGACCCACCGCTACCTCATCTACGACCGGATCGTCAGGACCGGGTTCGGCGCGGACGGGCACCTCGACCCGCAGGAGACCTCCGGCCTGCTGGTGCAAAGCGGCGGACACACGGTGTCGAGCCGAAGCTGCGCGGAGCCGGCGGCTTCCAGCCGGCTCATTGAGACGCTGGTGCCGGAGGGGACCTACGTGCCGCACTGACTGGGGCCGGGTCCGTGGGCGTCGCAGGCCCGTTCCGTGCCTTCATCCCGCCCGCGCCCACCGCCGCAGCGCGACGAGCGACCACACGCCCTCGACGAGCCCGAACGGCCATGCCCCCTGCAGGAACCCGTACGCCGAGCCGAGCACGCAGCTTCCCGCGAACCCCAGCACGAACCACGGCGAGCGCGCCTCCAGCGCGTAGCACGCCAGCATGGCGCTCACCGCGCACAGCCCGAACAGCGTCAGCCCGTCCACCCCTGTCCTTTCCGAACGCCGGTCCAGGGCGGCTCGCCCTGGCGGGTCCAGGGTAGAGCCCTGGCCTTGTCTTGTCTGGCCTTGTCTTGTCTGGCCTTGCCCCCCGCTTGAGACTGCCGCCGCCGGCGCATATGCAGCATCGGCGTGCCTCGCGCACGCCCCGGCCGACGACGAGGGCCGGCCACCCTGAAGGAACGACAGCATGACGACGCGCAGCGTGGCGACGGTCTTCGGCGGTGCCGGCTTCATCGGCCGCTACGTGGTGCAGCGCCTGGCCTCGGCCGGCCATGTGGTGCGCGTGGCGGGCCGCGACCCGGAGCTGGCGCAATCGCTGCGGCCGATGGGCCGGGTGGGGCAGATCGTGCCGCTGTTCGCGCCGCTGGGCCACGACGACGCGGTGCGCCGCGCAGTGGAGGGCGCCGAGCTGGTGGTCAACCTGGTGGGCCTGCTCGCCGAGGCCAGGCCGGGCCAGTTCGCCCAGGTCCACGCGGAGGGCGCGGGCCGCGTCGCCCGCCACGCCGCCGCGGCGGGCGCCGTGCGGCTGGTGCAGGTCTCCGCGATCGGCGCCGACGCCGCCAGCCCCAGCGAGTACGGCCGCACCAAGGCCGCCGGCGAGGCGGCGGTGCGCGCCGCCTTCCCCGCCGCGACGATATTACGCCCGTCGCTGGTGTTCGGCGCGGAGGACAAGTTCTTCAACCGCTTCGCGGGCATGGCGCGGGTGCTGCCGGTGATGCCGGTGATCTCGGGCGACAGCCGGTTCCAGCCGGTCTACGTGGGCGACGTGGCCGACGCGGTGATCGCCGGCCTGACCCGCGACGACGCTTTGGGCCGCACCTACGAGCTGGGCGGGCCGGAGGTGCTGACCTTCCGCGCGATCCTGGCGTGGATCCTGCGCGAGACGCAGCGTCGCCGCCCGCTGCTGGAGATCCCGCCGGCGGTGGCGCGTTTGCAGGCATCGCTGGCGCAGCGCCTGCCCGGCAAGCCGTTCACCCTGGACCAGCTCACGATGCTGTCGCGCGACAACGTGGCGGGGGACGACGTGCCGGGCCTGGCCTCGCTCGGCATCGTGGCGACGCCGATCGACGCGGTCGTGCCCGCCTACCTGGACCGCTACCGCGCCGGCGGCGGCAAGCGCACCCTGGTGCCACAAGGTCCGCTCCGGTCCTAATCGACGACCCCGGAGCGCGCCCCGCGGCCTCGCGCCACGATTTCGCCATCTTTCGGGTCAGTACCGCTGTCGCAACGGCTTGCTTTTTCCCGCGGGTCTGGCAAATCCTGCCTGGGGGAAGTGCTGGCACGCGCCGCGACCTGGAACGTGCCCTGACCTGGAACGTGCTCTGACCTGGAACGCGCCCTGACGCGGAGTGCAGTGCGCATGCCACGCCTGCGCCTGCCGGTGAGACTGGCGGCGCGACGCTGCCGGCGCGACGTCGCCGGCAGCCCGGACGGGGCGGCGTGCATTGCGCCCGCCGCGCCTGCGGCGACCCTGCGCGCGCAGGATCGCGGCGCCGGCTGGACCTGGATACGCGACCGATACAAGCTGGACAGTGACCAAAGCGCCGCGCCCGGCCTCCCGGCTGGCGGCAGGTTCCGGAGGGCTCCCATGGCCGATCGCATGTTGCAGTTCGTCCGCCTCGAGCAGCACCAGCCCGACAAGCGCGCGGTCGGGCAGCGCCGCGAGGACTTCGCCGAGATCTACCGCCGCTTCGACACCGCCGAGGCGCGCGCCCAGTCCTCGCGCTGCTCGCAGTGCGGGGTGCCGTTCTGCTCGGTGCACTGCCCAGTCAACAACAACATCCCCGACTGGCTCAAGCTCACCGCCGAGGGCCGGCTGGAGGAGGCGTACGAGGTCAGCGCCGCCACCAACACCTTCCCGGAGATCTGCGGCCGCATCTGCCCCCAGGACCGCCTGTGCGAGGGCAACTGCGTCATCGAGAAGGACTTTGACTCCGTCACCATCGGCGAGGTGGAGCGCTTCATCACCGACAACGCCTGGGACAAGGGGTGGGTGAAGCCGCCGTCGCCGCGCCGCGAGCTGGGCCGCTCCGTGGGCGTGGTCGGCGCGGGACCGGGCGGGCTGGCGGCGGCCGACGCGCTGCGCCGCCTGGGCTACGCGGTGCACGTCTACGACCGCTACGACCGCGTCGGCGGCCTGATGATCTACGGCATCCCCGGCTTCAAGCTGGAGAAGGAGGTCGTGCTGCGCCGCTGGAAGCTGTTCGAGGACGCGGGCATCGCCTTCCACCTCGGGCAGGGCATCGGCGCCGGCGAGGGCGAGCTGTCCTTCGAGGAGCTGCGCTCGCGCCACGACGCCGTGCTGATCGCCACCGGCGTCTACAGGAACCGCGACATCCGCGGCCCCGGCGCCGGCCTGGACGGCATCGTCGCCGCGCTCGACTACCTGACCGCGTCCAACCGCCAGGGCCTCGGCGACGACGTGCCCGCCTTCGACAGCGGCGCCCTGAACGCGGCCGGCAAGCGCGTCGTCGTGGTCGGCGGCGGCGACACCGCGATGGACTGCGTGCGCACCGCGATCCGCCAGGGCGCGGTCTCGGTGAAGTGCCTCTACCGCCGCGACAAGGCGAACATGCCCGGCTCGATGCGCGAGGTGAAGAACGCCGAGGAGGAGGGCGTGGAGTTCGTCTGGCTCTCCGCCCCCGAGGCCTTCCTCGCCGCGCCCGACACGCCCGACGCCGCCGCGCCCGACACCGCCGCGCCCGACGCCCCGGCCGCCCCCGCGACCGACCCGCTCGCCGCCACGATGGCCGCCTCCGCCCCCGGCGCATCAGGCACCTCGACGGGTCCGGGCCGCGTGTCCGGCGTGCGCGCGACCCGGATGCGCCTCGGCCTGCCCGACGCCTCTGGCCGCCAGTCCGTGGAGCAGCAGGAGGACAGCCTGTTCACCGTGGACGCCGACCTGGTCATCAAGGCGCTCGGCTTCGACCCGGAGGACCTGCCGAGGCTGTGGGGCGCCGACGGCCTGGAGGTCAGCCGCTGGGGCACCCTGAAGGTCAACCACAGGACGTTCATGACCACGCTGGACGGCGTGTTCGCCGCCGGCGACATCGTGCGCGGCGCCAGCCTGGTGGTGTGGGCGATCCGCGACGGCCGCGACGCCGCCGCCCAGATGCACGCCTGGATGCAGGGCAGGGCCGCCGCGAAGCCCGCGGACGCCCAGATCGCGGTGGCCGCGGAGTGACGCCGGCGGGACCAGGCAGGCAGGCAAGGTTGAGGCTCCGCCTCAAACTCCGCCAAAGGCAGGCCTTTGGAATCCATTCCTTAAGTAAAGCCGGTCCAGGGGGGGCTTCCCCCCTGGCGGGTCTGGGCGGAGCCCAGCCTTGCTTCCTCACAGGTCCACGCACGGAGCTGCTGGCATGAGCATGCGCCGCCTGCCTGCCACAGCCCTCGCGGTGCTCGGGCTGCTATCCGCCGCCCCGCTCGCCCTGGCCGCGCCGCCAGCCCCGGGCACGGCCGCCCCGCCCCCCGACGCGGCGCCTCCCGACGCTGCCCACCGCGAGGCCGCCGAGCTCTTCACCGCCACCGGTGGCGAGACCCTGATGCAGCGCATGCTCGACGCCGTGCACGGCCAGCTCGCCGGCATCATCGTGCAGCGCGGCAAGTCCCAGGCCGACGCGACCGCCATCGTGGACGAGGTCCTGATGCCCGAGTTCAAGGCGCACCTGCCCGAGCTGCGCCCCGCCATGATCGAGATCTGGGCCGACAACCTCACCGTCGACGAAATGCGCACGGTCCGCGCGTTCTACGACACGCCCGCGGGCCGAAAGCTGCTGGAGAAGCAGCCGCTGATCTTCCAGCAGGCTTCCGCCGTCGGCGCCGCCTGGGGCCAGCGCGTCGCCCGCGACGCGCTGCGCAACCACGCGGACGAGCTGAAGAAACGCGGCGTGGCGCTGTGAGGAAGAAGGCAAGGTTGAGGCTCCGCCTCAAACTCCGCCAGGGGGAGCCCCCCTGGACCGGCGCCTGATTCGGGCCTGCGGCACGAACCAGCGTAGCGGGGCTCCGGCCTTGACGAAATGTTTCCAAAGGGCTCGCCCTTTGGCGGGTCCCCGCCTCCAAGACATGGGGCAGAGCCCTGGCCTTCCTTCCTGACCGACCCGCCCATCCTGACCGACCCGCGAGGAGATCCGCCGTGACCCAAGACGCTCCCGAGACCGGCGCCGAGTTCCTCGCCGCCTGGGCCGCCAACGCCGCCGCGCTGGCGCAGACCTACGACCCCGCGATGGAGCACGACAACTGCGGCGTCGGCCTGATCGCCGCCCTCGACGGCAAGGCCCGCCGCGACGTGGTGCAGGCCGGCATCGACGCGCTCAAGGCGGTCTGGCACCGCGGCGCGGTGGACGCGGACGGCAAGACCGGCGACGGCGCCGGCATCCACATCGAGATCCCGCAGGACTTCTTCGCCGACGCGATCCGCCGCGCGGGCGACGCCGCCCCTGAGCGCCGCATCGCGGTGGGCCAGGTGTTCATGCCCAAGACCGACCTGGGCGCGCAGGAGCGCTGCCGCCAGATCGTGGAGACCGAGATCCTGCGCTTCGGCTACGCGATCTACGGCTGGCGCCAGGTGCCGATCGACGTCTCCGTGATCGGCGAGAAGGCGAACGCCACCCGCCCGGAGATCGAGCAGATCATGCTGCGCAACACCCGCGGCACGGAGGACTCCGAGTTCGAGCGCGACCTGTACGTGATCCGCCGCCGCATCGAGAAGCAGGCGATCGCGGCGCAGATCAGCGAGTTCTACGTGTGCTCGCTGAGCTGCCGCTCGATCATCTACAAGGGCATGTTCCTCGCCGAGAACCTGTCGGACTTCTACCCCGACCTCGCCGACGAGCGCTTCGTCAGCCGCTTCGCGATCTACCACCAGCGCTACTCGACCAACACCTTCCCGACCTGGAAGCTGGCGCAGCCGTTCCGCATGCTGGCGCACAACGGCGAGATCAACACGATCTCGGGCAACACCAACTGGATGAAGAGCCACGAGACCCGGCTCGCAGGCGCGCCCCTCGACCCCTACGTCGAGGACGTCAAGCCGGTGATCCAGGCGGGCGGCTCGGACACCGCCTCGCTCGACAACGCCTTCGAGCTGCTGGTGCGCGCCGGGCGCGACGCGCCGATGGCCAAGGCGCTGCTGATCCCGGCCAGCCTGGGCTCGGACGCCACGATGCCGGAGGCGCACCGCGACCTGTTCTCGTACTGCAACGCGGTGATGGAGCCGTGGGACGGGCCGGCGGCGATCTGCGCCACCGACGGGCGCTGGATGGTCGCCGGCCTGGACCGCAACGGCCTGCGCCCGCTGCGCTACAGCGTCACCACCGGCCACATGCTGATCGTCGGCAGCGAGACCGGCATGGTCAAGCTCGCGGAATCCCAGATCGTGGCCAAGGGCCGCGTCGGCCCGGGCGAGAGCATCTGCGTCGACCTCGACGCCCCCCGCCTCAACACGACCGCGTTCCTGGGCAACGCCGAGCAGCTCGACATGCTGGCCGCGCGCCAGGACTTCGGCGCCTGGACCCGGCGCATCCGCCACATCGACACCGCGCTGCGCGTCGACGCCACGGAGCCCGTCGCCTACGTGGGCGAGGAGCTGCGCCGCCGCCAGCTCGCGGTCGGCACCACGCTGGAGGAGCTGGAGGTCATCCTGCACCCGATGGTGGAGGAGGGCGCGGAGGCGATCGGCTCCATGGGCGACGACACGCCGGTCGCCGTGCTGAGCGAGAAGTACCGCGGCCTGCACCACTACTTCCGCCAGAATTTCGCGCAGGTCACCAACCCGCCGATCGACTCCCTGCGCGAGACGGCGGTGATGAGCCTCAAGACACGGCTCGGCAACCTCGGCAACGTGCTCGACGAGGACAGCTCGCAGTGCGACCTGCTCCAGCTCGACAGTCCTGTGCTGAGCACGGCCGAGTACCACGCCATGCGCGAGATCATGGGCGCCGCCGCCTGCGAGGTGGACTGCACCTTCGCCGTGGGCGGCGAGGCGGGCACGCCTGATGGCGCGACCGGCCTCGTCGCCGACGGCGGGGCCGGCACCGCCATGGACGGCGGGGCCGCGCTGCGCGCAGCGATCGACCGCATCCGCCGCGAGGCCGAGGAGGGCGTGCGCGCCGGCGCCACCCACGTCGTGCTCACCGACGAGCACCAGGGCCAGGGCCGCGCGCCCATCCCGATGATCCTGGCCACCGCCGCCGTGCACACGCACCTGGTGCGCTCGTCCCTGCGCACCTTCACCAGCCTCAACGTGCGCGCCGCGGAGTGCGTCGACGTGCACAGCTTCGCGGTGCTGATCGGCGTGGGTGCCACCACGGTGAACGCCTACCTGGCGCAGGAGAGCATCGCCGACCGCCACCGCCGCGGCCTGTTCTCGCCCGAGCTGAGCCTGCGCGACGCGGTCGCGCGCTACAAGAAGGCGATCGACAAGGGCCTGCTCAAGACGATGTCCAAGATGGGCATCTCCGTGATCTCGTCCTACCGCGGCGGCACCAACTTCGAGGCGATCGGCCTGTCGCGCGCGCTCGTGGCGGAATTCTTCCCCGGCATGCAGTCGCGCATCAGCGGCATCGGCCTGTCCGGCATCTCGCGCCGCGTGCTGGCGCTGCACGAGGTCGCCTGGGGCAGCGACGTCGTCACGCTTCCCGTCGGCGGCATCTACAAGAAGCGCGTCTCCGGCGAGGCGCACGCCTTCGACGGCGGCCTGATGCACACGCTCCAGACCGCGGTGGCCACCGACAGCTACCAGACCTACCGCCGCTACACCGACGCCGTGCGCCGCCAGCCGCCGATCGCGCTGCGCGACCTGCTCGACTTCCGCACCGAGGAGCACCCGTCGATCTCCGTCGACGAGGTGGAGAGCATCACCGAGATCAGGAAGCGCCTGATCGCGCCCGGCATCTCGCTCGGCGCGCTGAGCCCCGAGGCGCACGAGACCCTGTCGATCGCGATGAACCGCATCGGCGCGCGCTCCGACTCCGGCGAGGGCGGCGAGGACCCGGAGCGCAGCAAGCCGCGCCAGAACGGCGACAACGCCAGCTCCGCGATCAAGCAGGTCGCCTCCGGCCGCTTCGGCGTCACCGCGGAGTACCTCAACAACTGCCGCGAGATCGAGATCAAGGTCGCCCAGGGCGCCAAGCCCGGCGAGGGCGGCCAGCTCCCCGGCTTCAAGGTCACGGAGCTGATCGCGCGACTGCGCCACGCCACGCCCGGTGTCACGCTGATCTCGCCGCCGCCGCACCACGACATCTACTCGATCGAGGACCTCGCCCAGCTCATCTACGACCTCAAGCAGATCAACCCCGACGCCACGGTCTGCGTGAAGCTCGTCAGCCGCTCCGGCATCGGCACCGTCGCCGCCGGCGTGGCCAAGGCGCGCGCCGACGCGATCCTGATCTCCGGCCACTCCGGCGGCACCGGCGCCAGCCCGCAGACCTCGGTGAAATACGCCGGCCTGCCCTGGGAGATGGGCCTGTCCGAGGCGCACCAGGTGCTGATGCTCAACCGCCTGCGCCACCGGGTGAAACTGCGCACCGACGGCGGGCTCAAGACCGGGCGCGACGTGGTGATCGCGGCCATGCTCGGCGCCGAGGAGTTCGGCATCGGCACCGCCTCGCTCGTGGCGATGGGCTGCATCATGGTGCGCCAGTGCCACTCCAACACCTGCCCGGTCGGCGTCTGCACCCAGGACGAGACGCTGCGCCGCAAGTTCGAGGGCAGCCCGGAGAAGGTGATCAACCTGTTCTCCTTCATCGCCGAGGAGGTGCGCGAGATCCTGGCCAGTCTCGGCGCGCGCACCTTCGCCGAGGTGATCGGGCGCACCGACATGCTGCGCCAGGTCAGCCGCGGCTCCGAGCTGCTCGACGACCTCGACCTCAACCCGCTGCTGGTGCAGGCCGACCCCGGCCCGCACGCCCGCTACTGCACCCGCGAGGGCCGCAACGAGGTGCCCGAGACGCTGGACGCGCAGATGATCGAGGACGCCAGGCCCCTGTTCGCCCACGGCGAGAAGATGCAGCTCGAGTACGGCGTGCGCAACACCCACCGCGCCATCGGCACCAAGCTGTCGTCCAAGATCACCCGGCGCTTCGGCATGACCGGCCTCGCGCCGGGCCACGTCACGGTGCGGCTGCGCGGCTCGGCGGGCCAGTCGCTCGGCGCCTTCGCGGTGCAGGGTCTGCGCCTCGACGTGATCGGCGACGCCAACGACTACGTGGGCAAGGGCCTCTCCGGCGCCTCGATCGTGATCCGCACGGCAGTCTCCTCCTCGCTGGTCAGCCAGGACAACACGATCATCGGCAACACCTGCCTGTACGGCGCCACCGCCGGCGAGCTGTTCGCGGCGGGACAGGCGGGCGAGCGCTTCGCGGTGCGCAACTCCGGCGCCACCGCCGTGGTCGAGGGCTGCGGCTCGAACGGCTGCGAGTACATGACCGGCGGCACCGTGGTCGTGCTCGGCCGCACCGGCGACAACTTCGGTGCCGGCTTCACCGGCGGCATGGCGTTCGTCCTCGACGTGGACGGGCAGTTCGAGCGCAGGATCAACCCGGACACCCTGCGCTGGGGGCGCGTCGCCACGCCGCACTGGGCGGGCGCCCTGCACACGCTCGTCACGCGCCACACCACGGCCACGCACAGCCGCCACGGCGCCATGCTGCTGCACGACTGGGACAAGCACGTCGAGCGCTTCTGGCAGGTGGTGCCGAAGGAATACGTGAAGTACCTGGCACAGCCGCTGGAGGACGCGGACGCGATGCGGGCCTGAAGCAAGCAAGGCTGGGCTCCGCCCAGACCCGCCAGGGGCGAGCCGCCCCTGGACCGGCTCTACTCAAGGGGTGGATTTCAAAGGCGCGCCTTTGGCGGAGTTTGAGGCAGAGCCTCTAACCTTCCTTGGCTCGCCCCGCCCCCGGTGCGATAACGCCGGCCATGCGCGTCCTGTACCATCTCCCGCTCTCCCCCTTCGCCCGCAAGGTGCGTCTCGCCCTCTCCGAGAAGCGCCTGCCGTTCGACCTGCGCGTCGAGAAGGTCTGGGAGCGTCGGCCCGAGTACCTGGAGATGAACCCCGCCTGCACCGTGCCGACCCTCACCGAGGAGGGCGGCCTGGTGGTGCCCGACTCCGGGGTGATCTGCGAGTACCTGGACGAGGCCTACCCGGAGACCCCGCTGCTCGGCCGCGGCGCCGCAGAGCGCGTCGAGGTGCGCCGCCTGGTCGCCTGGTTCGACTCCAAGTTCGCCTCCGAGGTCACGGCCAACCTGGTCGGCGAGAAGTTCATGAAGCGCCTGTGCGGCCGCGGCGAGCCCGACGCCTCCGCCCTGCGCGCCGGCTACGCCAACCTGCGCCACCACATGGCCTATCTCGGCTGGCTGGCGGAGACGCGGCAATGGCTCGCCGGCAGCTCGCTCTCGCTGGCCGACTTCGCCGCCGCCGCGCACCTGTCGTCGCTGGACTTCGTCTCCGACGTGGACTGGTCGCTGTCGCAGCCGGCGCGCGAGTGGTACGCCCGGGTCAAGTCGCGGCCGAGCTTCCGCCCGCTGCTGCTCGACCGGGTGAGCGGGGTCATGCCGCCGGCGCACTACGCGGACCTGGACTTCTGAGCCAGGCAGCAGGCAAGGTTGAGGCTCTGCCTCATCCGCCAAAGGTAGGGTTTTGGAATCCACCACTGAGAGCGTGGCCGGATCAAGTTCAGTCGCCAACCAAGCGTAAATTATTGATATGTCATGATTTCTTGCAAACTGATGACCCGACTTGATCCGGTAACGCTCTCAGTAAAGCCGGTCCAGGGGGGCCTCCCCCCTGGCGGGTCTGGGCAGAGCCCAGCCTTTCTTGCTGACAGGTCGATGTCGGGAGCCGTCAGCGCCTGTCGGGCGGCACGACGACCAGCCGATCAGCCGCCGCTTTCTGCCAGAAGCGCCTTCAGCTCGCGAAAGGCGAGGTCGAGGCGCTCGCCGAGGCCCTGCCCGGGATCGTCGAGCCAGGCGAGCGTGGCCTGCGCGAACGCCGCCATGCCGGTGCGGGCGGCAAGGGCAGCCCGCAGGTCCGCGACACCGCGCGCCTGCAGGGCGGCCGCGAGCGCATCGGCCAGCGCGGCCAGCTTCGCCATCTCGCGCTCGTGAAGCGCGGGCGTGGCGGAGATGACCTCATGTCGCGGCTGCGAGAACGCCCGGTTCTCCTCGAGCAGCGGCAGAACCGAGCGGAACGCGTGGAGCAGCGTGTCGAACGGCCCGACACCCTCGGGCACGCCGGCGACCGACGCCGTCAGGGCCGCCCGCAGCGTGGCCGCGCCATCGAACAGGACCTCCCGCTTGTCGGGAAAATGACGGAAGAAGGTCCGCTCCGTCACGCCGGCCCGCGCGGCGATCCCGGCGGCCGTGGTCCGATCGAAGCCGCGCTCGCGGAACAGCTCCAGCGCCGCCCGTCGCAGACGAACACGCACGTCACCCTCTTCTCCTGCCACCGGCCACCTTCCCATGTTGTCAGTCACTGACAGAACGCCTATGTCAGTCACTGACGCAGTGGCGACAGCACGTCCCCGCCGGGTGTCATTGAGGAGGCTATCATGCATGTGTTCCTGACGGGAGCGAACGGCTGGGTCGGATCGGCGATCATCCGGGACCTGCTCGACGCGGGCCACACGGTCGCGGGCCTGGTGCGCTCGAAGGAGAAGGGCGAGGCGCTCGCCGCCGCCGGCGGCACGCCGCTGCTGGGCTCGCTGCGCGACCTGGACGTGCTCCGGCGGGGCGCCGGCGCTGCCGACGGCGTCATCCACACCGCATTCGGCCTCGACTTCTCCAGGATCGCGGAGCTGGCCGAGGAGGACCGCGGGGCGATCGAGACCTTCGGGGAGGTGTTCGCCGGTTCGGACCGTCCCATCGTCGTGACGAGCGGCCTCGGCCTGCTGCCTCCCGGGCAGATTTTCACGGAAGACGCGAGGCCGCCCGTCATCCCCGGGTTCCCCCGCGCGTCGGAGCAGACGGCGTTCGCGCTCGCCGGGCGCGGGCTGCGGGCCTGCGTGGTCCGCCTGTCGCGCTCGACCCACGGCGCCGGGGAACGCCACGGCTTCGTTCCTATGCTTGCCGCCGTGGCCCGCGGGAAGGGCGTCTCCGCCTATGTCGGTGACGGGCAGAACCTCTGGCCGGCCGTGCACCGCCTGGACGCCGCGCGCCTCTTCCGCCTCGCCCTGGAGCGGGGTGGCCGGAACGAGGCGTTCCACGCCGTCGCCGAGAGCGTGCCGTTCAGGCTGATCGCCGAGGCGATCGGCCGCCAGGTCGGCGTGCCCGCGAAATCCCTGACGCCCGAGGGCGCCGACGCGCATTTCGGAGCCCTGGCGATGTGGGTGGCGGGCAACGGCCCGGCCTCCAGCGAGAGGACCAGGGCGGCACTGGGATGGGAGCCGAGAGAGACGGGCATCATCCCGGACATCGACCGCCCGGACTACTCCGCATGACCGGCGTGTCCGGTTCCGGCGGCCTGCAAGGACGCAAGCAAGGTTGAGGCTCTGCCTCATCCGCCAAAGGCTCGCCTTCGGAATCCATCACTTAAGTAGCGCCGGTCCAGGGGCGGCTCGCCCCTGGCGGGTCTGGACAGAGCCCAGCCTTGCCTGCTACGCCTGCGTCGCGACCCGCTGCCGCGCGCTCCCGAACGCCCCTTCGGGCGCGCGCTCCGGCGCAAAGCGGGCAAACCCGATGCCCGGCACGCCGGAGTAGATGGCTTCCATGCCGCCGCGCAGCCGGTAGGTCTCGTGCCAGATGCCGCCGCCGCCCGAGTCGCGGGCGAAGTCGCGCCACCACGCCGCGTGCTGCGGCGCGCGGGTGAACGCCTCCAGGCTGTCGAAGTCGCGCCAGTACTGCCGGAACCCCGGGTGCAGCGGCCCGAACATCATGCCCTCGTGCGCCAGCAGCCCGTCCGGCGGGTCCCTGCGCAGCGTGCCCAGCCCGCGGCCGATGCGCAGCAGGCTGCGCACCCCCTTCAGGCCCTTCGCGCGGTAGCCGAGATAGACCACGACCAAGTCTGGGTAGCCGGACAGGTCGACGGACTGGCGCGGGTAGGCCACGGGCATCTCTCCTCGCGAAAGGGGGTCAGGCGATGACCACGTGCTCGGTGGACAGCACGAACTCGCAGCCGTGCAGGTCGAGGAACCGCGCCTCGTCGGGCCGGATCGTGCGCATGTACTCCTCGGAGCCGAACACCGCCTCCAGCCCGGCCGCGTCGTCGAACCACAGCTCGGTGATGCCGTCGAAGCGCGCCGGCGGCAGGCCGGGGAGGTCGGCCGGCACGGTATGGCACTGCACGTAGCGCCGGACGTGCTCGCGCACCGCGGGCAGCGCGCAGAACAGCGGCGCGTGGCGCTCGCGGTGGTAGGCGACGAACTCGTCGTGGCTCAGCGACGGGCTGCGACGCAGCAGGATGGTGAACTTGAGCATCGTGCTCTCCTGGGTTCGGGCCGCCAGCGGCGCCGGCGCGGCTGGACAGGGCCGTCACTCTGTTTACGATGCATACATAGGAGTTCCGCTTACGGTGTCAACATTGGTTGTGAAAAGCTACCACCATGGCGAGCTGCGGACGGCGCTGGTTGGCGCCGCGCTGGCGTTGCTGACGGAGGGCGGTGCCGACGCGCTCTCGCTGCGTGCGGTGGCGCGGCGGGCCGGGGTGTCCGCGATGGCGCCGTATCGGCACTACCCGGACAAGGAGGCGCTTCTCGCGGCCGTCGCGGTGCAGGGCTTCGACGGGCTGCGCGACATGCTGCGCGCCGCCGACGCGGCGGCCCCGGCAGGCGACGCGCTGGTGGCGCAGGCGGTCGCCTACGTGCGCTACGCCGAGGAGAACCCGGCGCTGTTCCGGCTGATGTTCGGCCCGGCGCGCCTGGGCACGCACCCGGCGCTGGAGGCGGCGGGCGAGGCGGCCTACGCCGTGCTGGCGGCCAGGGTCGCGGCGCAGACGCCCGCCGACGCCGACCGGGAGGCCTGCGCGCTGGGCTGCTGGTCGCTGGTGCACGGGCTGGCGTCGCTGTTCCTGGACGGGAGGATCGGCGACAAGACGACGGCGCCGCGCGACGGCCTCACCCGCCGCGTCGCCGCGACGATGCTCGCCGGCGCAGGGAGGCATTAGGCAGGCAAGGCTGGGCTCTGCCCAGACCCGCCAAAGGCCAAGGCCTTTGGAAACCGATTTACTTAAGTGGTGGTTTCCAAAGGGCTCGCCCTTTGGCGGAGTTCGAGGCGGAGCCTCAACCTTGCCTCACCGCGCCGCCGGCCCCGCCTCCAGCAGCGCGAGGTTCTGCTGCGCCAGGTCCCCGGTGCCGCTGTCCGGCGCCAGCTCCGCCGCGCGCTGCCAGTCCCCGCGGGCGCCGCGCAGGTCGCCGGTGCGCTGGCGCAGGATGCCGCGCTCCAGCAGCGCCTCCGGGCTGTCCGGGTCGAGCGCGAACGCCCGGTCGATGTCGTCCGCGGCGAGGTCGAGCCGCTCCAGGTGGCGCTGCGCGGCGGCGCGGTACACCAGGGCGTCGGCGCGGCGCGGGTCGAGGTCGAGCGCGCGGGTGAGGTCGTCGACCACCTCGGGGAAGCGGCCGAGCGTGGCGCCGGCGACCGCGCGCTCGATCAGCAGGTCGGGGTCGTCGGGCGACAGCGTGGCCGCGAGCGTGGCGGAGGCGTAGGCGCGCGCGGCGTCGCCGGCCATCATCCAGGCGCTGTCGGCCTGGCCGAACACGGCGGCGCGGGTGAGGGCGGGGGCGGCGCTGTCCTGCGCCAGGCGGTCGAGCATCGCGGCGCCCGTCGCCGGGTCGCCCAGCTCGACCGCGGCCATGGCGTGGCAGTGCTGCGCGCCCTCGCCGCCGCCGGTGGCCTCCCACGCCTCTGCGAAGTCGAGCGCGCCCGAGGGATCGCTGGCCATCATGTCCATGCAGTGCTCGTAGTCGCGCCCCTCGCCGAGCCGGGGCGAGACCGGCGGCAGCGGCAGGATCTCGGCGCCGCCGGGGACGGGCGGCGCGTCGCCGGAGGACACGGCGGCGGCCGTGGCGGAGCCCGGGTCCGTCGGGGCGAGGCTCGGGCCCGGCGCGGCGGCTGCCTGGGAGGCCGATGCCGCCGCGCTTGCGGCCGGCTGCGCCAGCGCCATCTGCGCCCGTGGGATCGCGGGGCCGTGCCCTGGCCTGTCCGTGGCGGGTGCGGCCGGCAGGGCTGCCTGCGCGCCGGCCGCCCAGGCTGCGGCCGCCAGCAGCAGGGCTGCGCCACCAGGGAGGGCCGGGCGTATTCTCATGGGGCGCGATGCTACAAGCCTGCCCGGGGAGCCGCAAATGACTGCGCCGCATCTGATCGTCTTCGGGCTGGGCTATTGCGGCCTGGAGGTCGCGCGCCGTGCCGCCGCCGCGGGATGGCGCGTCACCGGCACCCACCGCGCCTCCGCAGCACCCCCTGCGGTGCCGCCCGGCGTCGCCACCCTCGCGTTCGAGGACGCGGCGGCGGCGCTGGGCGAGGCCACCCACCTGCTGAGCACCGCCGCCCCCACCGAGTCCGAGCCCGGCACCTCCGGCGACCCGGTGCTGGCCCGCCACGGCGAGGCGATCGCGCGGGCGGCCTCGCTGCGCTGGGTCGGCTACCTGTCCACGACCGGGGTGTACGGCAACCGCGGCGGCGGCTGGGTGGACGAGCGCAGCGACACCCGCCCCGCCTCGCCGCGCGCGCGGCGCCGCGTCGCCGCGGAGGCGGACTGGCGCGCACTGACGGGCGAGCGGCTCGACCTGTTCCGCCTCGCCGGCATCTACGGCCCGGGGCGCTCGCCGTTCGCCGAGCTGCGCGCCGGCCGCGCCCGTGCCATCCGCAAGCCCGGCCACGTGTTCGGCCGCATCCACCGCGACGACATCGCCGCCGCCGTGCTCGCCGCCATGGCGCAGGACGCACCGTCGTGTGAAGCGGGGGGCACGACCGCCCGGCCGCGCGTGCTCAACCTGTCCGACGACGTGCCCGCCGAGAGCGCCGCCGTGCTCGCGGAGGCCGCCCGGCTGCTTGGGATGCCCGCGCCGCCGCAGACGCCGTTCGCCGCGGCCGTGGGCGCGATGAGCCCGATGGCGCTGTCGTTCTGGGCGGAGGACCGCCGCGTCTCGAGCGAGGCCACACAGCGCGCGCTCGGGATGCGCTGGCAGTACCCGAGCTACCGCGAGGGGCTGGCGGCGACGCTGCGGCAGGAAGGCAGCTAGGCAAGGCCAGGGCTCTGCCCCATGCCTGGAAGCGGGACCCGCCAGGGGAGCCTCCCTGGACCGGCGTTACTGAGTAGTGGATTCCAAAGGCGAGCCTTTGGCGGAGTTTGAGGCGGAGCCTCAACCTTGCCTGCTTTCCAGCCGCTCCAGGAGACTGCCGGCGCGAGGTGCATCCGCCGCATGTCCCCGCCCAGTAGGTCCGACCCGGCCCTATGTTTCACGTGAAACATTCTTGCGTCTCCGCAACGACCTCCCCCACGGTCCGGATCAGCAGCGCCAGGTCCTGCGGGCGCGAGAACCGGTGCGTGGCGTCCTTGACCAGCGTGACCTGCACGTCGGAGGACGCCAGCCGCGCCGCCAGCCGCGTCGCCGTCTCCCACGGCACCTCCGCGTCGGCCATGCCGTGCAGCAGCCACACCGGGCAGCGCAGCGCCACCGCGCCGCCCAGCAGCAGGTGCTCGCGCCCCTCCTCGATCAGCCGCCAGGTCAGCGGGAAAGCCCCATAGCCGCCGGGCACCTCCAGCACGCCGCGTCGCCGCAACGCCTCTCGCTCCTGCGGCGCCATCGCCTGCCACATCAGCGCCTCGGTGAAGTCCGGCGCCGCCGCCACGCCCACCAGCGCCGCCACCCGCTCGGGCCGCGCCAGGGCCAGCAGCAGCGCGATCCACCCGCCCATCGACGAGCCCACCAGCACCACCGGCCCCCGCACCCGGTCCAGCAGGAACCCCGCGTCCGCCGCCCAGCGCCCGATCGTGCCGTCCGCGAACCGCCCCTCGCTCCGCCCGTGCCCGGAGTAGTCGAGGCGCAGCATCGCCCGCCCGCCGCGTGCGCACCACGCCGCCAGCGCCGCCGCCTTCTCGCCGCCCATCGTGCTGCGGAAGCCGGGCAGGAACACCACCGTCGGCGTGCGGCCAGGCCGGTGCTCGGAGGCCAGGCGCACGCCGTCGCCTCGATCGGCCATCTCCATCGCGGGGTCCTCAAGGTTAGGAAGAAAGCCAAGGTTGAGGCTCTGCCTCGAACTCCGCCAAAGGCTCGCCTTTGGAATCCACGACTTGGGTTCGGCGGACCCCCGCGCGGCGCCGGGTGAGGCGCGAGGGCTCATCTCTGGCGGCGCAGCCGGTCGGTGTGCGGCGCGGCGTCGGCCCGCGCCAGCTCGCCGCGCCGCACACGCAGCACCACGATCGCGCCGGGCTGCTCGTCGCTCCAGCCCAGCTCCTCGGCCATCGCCGCGAGCTGCCGCGGCACGGTGCCGCGCTCCACCAGCGTCGGCGGGTCCTCGTCCTCCATCCCCTCGCGCAGCAGCCGGTCCGCGGCCTCTCGCGTCACCACGCAATACAGGCAGGCGTCCGGCCGGTCCGCCGCACGCAGGCCCAGCGGATCGATGCGGCGGAACTCCGGTCGTGCCCGGTCCCCGGCGACGAGGGCAGGAGCGATCTCCCGCGGCTGCGGGCCGGAGGCCGACGCTGCCTGCGGCCGGGCCACCGGCGTCTCCGCCGGTGTCGGCCGGGCGTCCGGCGACACGGCGTCGGACGGCGCTGATGGCGGCGACGCGGGAGGCGGCGGGACGGGCGCGGCGTCGGCGGGCGTGGTGTCGGGCGGTGCCCGCCTGGCGCGCCTGGGCCTGGCGGGTGCGGCGTGCGGCGGCGCGGCCTGCACGCCCGCACCGGCGGATGGGTCCGCAGGCGCGAACAGGTCCGTCTGGCGCGGGTCGGCGGGGCGGGGCGGCTTGCTCACGCCCGCAGCATACAGCACCCCCGCGCCGTGTCCCGCCCGCCGCAGCTTCGTCCCGGGCGCGGCGGACCCGGGTCCTCCCGCGATCGGGCCTGCGCCCTGCCGCCCCGAGACGAAACGAGCAAGGTTGAGGCTCTGCCTCATCCGCCGAAGGCTCGCCTTTGGAATCCATTACTTCAGTGAAGCCAGTCCAGGGGCTTTCCCCCTGGCGGGTCTGGGCGGAGCTGCCAAAGGTTGCGACGATCCGCTTGGATCGTAGGGAATGGCAGCGGAGGGAGAGCCCAGCCTTGCTTGCTTCCCGACGGACATGGGCCGGTTTGGAAGCGACCCACCATCTCCTTGCCCCCGCCTTGGACCCCGCGCGGCCCCGCGTGCTATGGCCCTGGCCGCCATGTTGCTCCGCACCCTCCCGCCGCCCGCCGAGGCGCTGCCGCCCCTGCCGCCCGGCGCCACGATCCTGCAGGTGCTGCCGTCGCTGGCGTCGGGCGGGGTGGAGCGCGGCACGGTGGAGATGGCAGAGGCGATCACCCGCGCCGGCGGCCGGGCCCTGGTGGCCAGCGCGGGCGGGCCGATGGTGCGCCTGGTCGAGCACGCGGGCGGCGAGCATGTCTGGCTCGACCTGATGACGCGCGACCCGCTGAGCATCTGGCGCAACGCCGGGCGGCTGGCGTCTCTGGTGCGCTCGGAGCGTGTGGCGCTGGTGCATGCGCGCTCGCGGGCGCCGGCGTGGTCGGCGTGGCTGGCGGCGCGGCGCACGGCGACGCCGCTGGTCACGACCTGGCACGGGGTGCACGGCGAGGAGTTCCCGGGCAAGCGGCGCTACAACGCGGTGCTGGCGCGCGGCGGGCGGGTGATCGCGATCAGCGGTTTCGTCGCGGCCCAGGTGGCGGGCCGGCACGGCGTGGGGCCGGACCGGCTGCGGGTGATCCCGCGCGGCGTGGACGTCGCGGCGTTCGACCCCGCGGTGGTGTCGGGCGCGCGGCTGCACCGCCTGGCATCGGCGTGGCGGCTGCCGGAGGGCGCGCGCGTGGTGATGCTGCCGGCGCGGCTGGCGCGCTGGAAGGGGCACGCGGTGCTGCTCGACGCGCTGGCGCTGCTGGGGCGCGCGGACGTGTGCGCGGTGCTGGTCGGCGCGGAGGGCGGGCGCGGGCGCTATGGCGCGGAGCTGGTGGCGCAGGCGGCGCGGCTGGGGCTCGGCGAGCGGCTGCGCTTGGTCGGGCACTGCGACGACATGCCGGCGGCGCTGCTGCTGGCCGACGCCGTGGTGAGCGCCTCTCTGCGCCCCGAGCCGTTCGGGCGGGTGGTGATCGAGGCGCAGGCGATGGGCCGCGCGGTGATCGCCGCCGACGGCGGGGGGGCCGCCGAGACCATCGAGCCGGGCGCCACCGGCTGGCGCGTGCCCGCGGGCGACGCGGCGGCGCTGGCGGCGACTCTGGCGGTGGTGCTGGCGCTGCGGCCGGAGGAACGCGCGGCGCTCGGCGCGCAGACGCGGGCGGCGGTGCTCGCGGGGTTCACGGCGGCAAGGATGCAGGCGGCGACGCTGGCGGTGTACAACGAGCTGCTGGGGTGAAGAAGGCAAGGCTGGGCTCTCCCTCCGCTGCCCATCCCAACGGCCCAAGCGGGCCGTCGGAACCTTTGGGCAGCTCCGCCCAGACCTGCCAGGGGCGAGCCGCCCCTAAACCAGCCTTGCTTAAGTAGTGGATTCCAAAGGCGAGCCTTTGGCGGAGTTTGAGGCAGAGCCTCAACCTTGCTTGCCTTCCCGCGTCCTGGTGATCCGCCTGGGCGCGCTGGGCGACGTGGTGCTGTCGTTCCCCGCCTTTGCCGCGATCCGCGCCCACCACCCCGGCGCGCGCGTCACCCTGCTGACCACGGCGCCGTTCGCGGGCCTGGGCGCGCTCTCGCCCTGGTTCGACGCGGTGCAGGTCGACGCGCGGCCGCGGCCTTGGGACGTCGCCGGACTGTGGCGGCTGCGCCGGGCGTTGCTCAGGTACGACCTCGTGTATGACCTTCAGACCTCGGCGCGGTCTTCCCGTTACTTCCGGCTGGCGGGGCGGCCGGCGTGGTCGGGGGTCGCGCGCGGGTGCTCGCTGCCGCACGCCGACCCGGGGCGCGACGGGCTGCACACGATCGAGCGGCAGAAGGGGCAGCTTCAGTGCGCCGGGATCGACGCGCACGGGGGATGGCCGGACCTGTCGTGGCTGGTGCGGGCAGGCCAGGCGCCGGGGCTGCCAGTGGCCTACGCGGTGCTGGTACCGGGGGCGGCGCCGCACCGGCCGGCGAAGCGCTGGCCGGCGGAGCGGTTCGCGGCGCTCGGCGGGGTGCTGGCGGCGCGCGGGCTGGCGCCGGTGGTGGTGGGCGGGCCGGGGGACGCGGCGCTGGCGGCCGGGATCGTGGCCGCGTGCCCGGGGGCGATCGACCTCGCGGGGCGCACGGACCTCGCGGGGCTGGCGGCGGTGCTGGCGGGGGCGGCGGTCGTGGTGGGCAACGACACCGGGCCGATGCACCTGGCGGCGGCGCTGGGGCGGCGCTGCGTGGTACTGTTCTCGGGGGAGAGCAACCCGGCGCTCACCGCGCCGCGCGGCGCGACGGCGGGGCAGGTCGAGGTGGTGCGGATGGAGGATTTGCGCGGTCTGGCGGTGGAGAAGGTGGTGGGGGCGTTGGGGTAAGGAAGGAATGTTGAGGTTCTGCCTTGAACTCCGCCAAAGGCGAGCCTTTGGAGTCCAATGTTTTGGTTCTGTTTCCTGCTTCTTTGGATTGGTTCTGGATGCGTTTGCCTGCAAGAGGCAGGTCCAGCTCGTCGACAGACACCTCGACCACACGTAGCGGACTGTCTTCGGGTATGAGGCCGTCCACACAAGCTGGAAAGAGCGTCATCTGACCGCGCTCTACACCTCCGATTTACCTGCAATCGTTCCCCGCCGCCAAAGAGGACCGTTTATGCCGCTCTACACCTATATCATGTCCTACAGGGGAACGACAAAGGTGGCGCAGCACAAGCACAGCAATTACACCGGCTTTATACTGACCCCGATTGCCAAGTTGTTCCCCGATCTTAAGCCGGCCTTCGGCGATCTCATGCGGATGAGACCTGAGGCGGTCGACGGTGCCAGACGGACCTGGGCTTGTTCGGCGCCAGTGTCAGGCGAGTGCTTCACGCTGCACATCGTCGAAACGCGCGACTGATACCAACGGCCCTCTGAAGTGACCGGTGAAGCAAGCAAGGTTGAGGCTCTGCCTCAAACTTCGCCAAAGGCTCGCCTTTGGAATCCACTTGTCTCAGTAAAGCCTGTCCAGGGGGGGCTTCCCCCCTGGCGGGTCTGGGCAGAGCCCAGCCTTGCTTCCCTTCCTTGCGCGCTGTCGCCTCGCTCGCGCCGTGCGGGTAGGATACGGGCGACGTGTCGTTCAAGGAGCCTGTGCCATGCCCGCGATCACCCTGCCCGACGGCTCCGTCCGCCGCTTCGAGGGTCCGGTGACCGGGGCCTCGCTGGCCGCCGACATCGGGCCGGGGCTGGCCAAGGCGGCGCTGGCGATGCGGGTGGACGGCGAGCTGCTCGACCTGGCGCGGCCGATCGAGCGCGACGCCGCGGTGCGGTTCGTGACCAGGCGCGACCCGGAGGCGCTGGAACTGATACGCCACGACACGGCGCACGTGCTGGCGGAGGCGGTGCAGGGGCTCTTCCCCGGCACGCAGGTGACGATCGGACCGTCGATCGAGGACGGGTTCTACTACGATTTCGCCCGCGAGGTGCCGTTCACCACAGAGGATTTCCCGGCGATCGAGGCGAGGATGCGCGAGATCATCGCCGCCGACGCGGCGTTCGTGCGCGAGGTCTGGGACAGCGACGAGGCGACGGCGTTCTTCGAGGCGCGGGGCGAGGCATACAAGGCGGAGCTGATCCGCGATCTGGGCGCGGACCAGGTCATCACCCTGTACCGGCAGGGCGGGTGGGTCGATCTGTGCCGCGGGCCGCACATGCGGGCGACGTCCGACGTGGGCGCGGCGTTCAAGCTGATGAAGGTGGCGGGCGCGTACTGGCGCGGCGACCACCGCAACCCGATGCTGTCGCGGATCTACGGCACGGCGTGGCGGGACCAGAAGGAGCTGGATGCGTACCTGCACCGGCTGGAGGAGGCGGAGCGGCGCGACCATCGCCGGATCGGGCGCGAGATGGACCTGTTCCACATCCAGGAGGAGGCGACGGGCAGCGTCTTCTGGCACGAGAAGGGGTGGCGGCTGTACCGGACCTGCGAGGAGTACATGCGCCGCAGGCTGGACGCGGCGGGGTATGGCGAGGTCAGGACGCCGCAGCTCGTGGACCGGGGGCTGTGGGAGAGGTCGGGGCACTGGGAGAAGTACCGCGAGCACATGTTCGTCGCGCGGGTCGAGGACGAGGACAAGGATCTGGCGCTGAAACCGATGAACTGCCCGTGCCACGTGCAGATCTTCAACCAGGGCCTGCGCTCGTACCGCGAGCTGCCGCTGCGCATGGCGGAGTTCGGGGCGTGCCACCGCTACGAGCCGTCCGGCGCGCTGCACGGGATCATGCGGGTGCGCGCGTTCACGCAGGACGACGCGCACATCTTCTGCACAGAGGAGCAGGTGGCCGGCGAGACGGCGCGGTTCGTGGCGCTGCTGCGCTCTGTGTACGCGGATTTCGGCTTCCCGGAGTTCAGGGTGAAGTTCGCGGACCGGCCGGACAACAGGACGGGCGACGACGCGACGTGGGACCGGGCGGAGGCGGCGCTGATCGAGGCGTGCGCGATCGCGGGCGTCGAGTACGAGGTCAACCCGGGGGAGGGCGCGTTCTACGGGCCGAAGCTGGAGTTCGTGCTGCGCGACGCGATCGGGCGGGACTGGCAGTGCGGCACGCTGCAGGTGGATTTCTTCCTGCCCGGGCGGCTCGACGCGTCGTTCGTCGGCGAGGACGGGGCCAGGCACCGGCCGGTGATGCTGCACCGCGCGATCCTGGGCAGCTTCGAGCGGTTCCTGGGCATCCTGATCGAGCAGTACGCGGGGCGGTTCCCGCTGTGGCTGGCGCCGGTGCAGGCGGTGGTGGCGACGGTCGTGTCCGACGCGAACCCTTACGCGGAGGTGGTGGCGGAGCGGCTGCGCGGGGCGGGGCTGGCGGTGCGCGTCGACCTGAGGAACGAGAAGATCAACGCCAAGGTGCGCGAGCACAGCCTCGCGCACGTGCCGGTGCTGCTGGTGGTGGGGCGGCGCGAGGCGGAGGAGGGGACGGTGGCGCTGCGCAGGCTTGGCAGCCCGGCGCAGGAGGTGGTGGGGCTGGAGGCGGCGGTGGCGGCGCTGGGGACGGAGGCGAGGGCGCCGGACCTGGTGGCGCAGGGCTGAGACCCGCGCGTCGGGAAGCAAGGCCAGGGCTCCGCCCCATTGCCTGGAAGCGGGAACCCGCCAGGGGCAGCGCCTCTGGACCGGCTCTCTTCAAGGAGTGGACGCCAAAGGCGAGCCTATGGCGGATGAGGCAGAGCCTCACCCTTGCTTGCCCGGTGGCCCGGTGGGTCACGCCAGAGACGCGGTTCGTGCCGTGCGGCGTCGCGCACTGTTAACAGCACGGCAACCCGGTGCTGCGAGGATATGCGCCACGTCCGCATCGATGCCGGATGTGTCTCGTCCCTCCTGCATCACGGGCATACACAGAATGCGTTTCCTGTACGGGGCCACCATCCGGGCCAAGATCATCCTGGCGTTCACCGTGGTGGTCGCGGCCACGGTCGCGCTCGGCGGGTTCGGGATGCAGCGCATGACGGCGGTCGACGACGTGGCCAGGGAGGTCCAGGACAACTACCTGCCGAGCACGGTGCATCTGGGGCGGCTCATGGTGCTGCTGCAGCAGTTCCGCATCAAGGAGGCGCGCTCCATCCTGTCCGTGCCGGCGGAGAAGGCGGGCGTGGAGGCTGTCCTTGGCAAGCTCTCGCAGGAGATCGCCGAGGCGCGTCAGGCCTACGAGCCGCTGATCGACCCCGGCCAGGAGCGCGAGATCATCACCGCGGCCGACACCCTGTGGCGCGAGTATGGCCCCGTGCATCGCAGGCTGATCGAGCTGTCGCACAGCGGCACTCCCGGGGAGGCGGCCGCCCACTACACGGACACGAGCGCCAGGGCCTTCGACGCGATCATGGCGCTGCTCGCCAGGGACGTGGAGTACAAAAGCTCCCACGGCCTTGCGCAGGCCGAGGCCGGCGCGCGCATCTACGCGACAACGTGGTGGGCGATGCTGGCGGCACTGGCGGGCACCGCGCTGCTGGCGGGCGCGATGGGGCTGGTTCTGGTGCGCACCGTGTCGGCGCCGCTTGGCCGCATGGCCTCGGTCATGCGCCGCCTCGCCGGCAGGGACATGACCGTGCAGATCGATGGCGTCGGCCGCGGCGACGAGATCGGCGCGATGGCGTCCGCGGTCCAGGTGTTCAAGGACGGCATGATCGCCTCCGACCGCCTCGAGACGGAGCGGGCGGCGGAGCGCCATGGGGCCAAGGAGCAGCACGCCGTCTGGCTGTCCGGCCTGGTGGGCGCGTTCGAGGCGGAGGTCGGTGGGCTTGCGGGGATGCTGTCCGCGTCGTCGACCGAGCTGGAGGCCACGGCGCAGTCGATGACGGCGACGGCGGGGCAGACCAACAGCCAGGCCGGGGCCGTGGCCTCGGCGGCCGAGGAGGCCAGCGCCGGGGTGCAGACGGTCGCCGCCGCCGCCGAGGAACTGGCCGCCTCGATCGGCGAGATCAGCCGCCAGGTCGCACAGTCGGCACGGATGAGCGGCAAGGCGGTGGACGACGCGCGCCGCACCGACGTCACCGTGCGGGCGCTGGCGGAGGGCGCGCAGAAGATCGGCCAGGTGGTCGACCTCATCACCAGCATCGCCGCCCAGACCAACCTGCTGGCGCTGAACGCGACCATCGAGGCGGCGCGCGCGGGCGACGCCGGCAAGGGGTTCGCGGTGGTGGCGTCGGAGGTGAAGAGCCTGGCGCAGCAGACCGCGAAGGCGACCGAGGAGATCGCGGGCCAGGTCGGCCAGATCCAGGCGGCCACGCGCGAGGCGGTGGACGCGATCCAGGGCATCGCGAGCTCGATCGAGGAGGTGAGCGGGATCGCCACCGCCATCGCCGCGGCGGTGGAGGAGCAGGGGGCGGCGACGGCCGAGATCGCGCGCAACGTGGCGCAGACGGCGGCGAGCGCGCAGGACGTGACGTCCAACATCGCCGGGGTGAGCATGGCTGCCAGCAGCACGGGGGAGGCCGCCAACCAGGTGCTCGACGCCGCCGGCGAGCTTGCCCGGCAGGCGGAGCGGCTCACCGCGCAGGTCGACGGCTTCGTCGCCAACGTGCGCGCCGCGTAGGAACGTGCCCCGGGCTGACCTGGCGCCGGGTGCGAGCAGGCAAGCAAGAAAGGTTGAGGCTCTGCCTCAAACTCCGCCAAAGGCTCGCCTTTGGAATCCACTCCTTCAGTAAAGCCGGTCCAGGGGGGCTTCCCTCCTGGCGGGTCTGGGCGGAGCTGCCCAAAGGTTCCGACAGCCCTCTTGGGCTGTTGGAATGGGCAGCGGAGGGGGAGCCCAGCTTTGCTTCCTTACGGGCCGAGCCGCGCCGTCGGGTCGACGGAGGTGTCCTTGAGGGCGACGCCGGAGTGGCGTGCGGTGCGCATGGCCGAGAGCAGGTGGGCGATGCGGTGGGCGGCGGTGTCGGGGGACAGGCCGTGGGGGTGGATGTTGGAGACGCAGTTGCGGTCGGCGTCGGTGGTGGCGGGGCCGGGCGCCCAGGTCAGGTAGGCGCCGAGGCTGGCGGGGGTGGAGAGGCCGGGGCGCTCGCCGATCAGCACGCAGGCGGCGGTGGCGCGGAGCAGGGTGGCGACGCGGTCTCCGGCGGCAACTCGGCCGCGCTCCAGGACGACGCGGGGTGCGATGCGCCAGCCGGCGGCCTGGAGCGAGGGGAGCAGGCGCGCGAGGAGCGGCGGGGCCTCGTGCCCGGCGGCGCGGGCGGAGAGGCCGTCGGCGACGACGATCGCGAGGTCCCAGCCGGTGGCGTGGGGCGAGAGGGTGGCGGGGGCGTCGTCGTCGAGGTCGCGGCCGAGGTTGGGGCGGCGGAGGTAGGCGGCGTGGTCGGGGGCGCGGCTGTGCAGGAGCAGGGCGGGCTGGTCGGGGGTGGAGAGGGCGGCGAGCAGGGCAGGGGCGTCGAGGGAGGCTGCGACGGCGTCGCGCGCGCGGGCGTGGGCGAGGCGGAGGTCGAGCAGCGGGCGGGTGGCGAGCGCGGCGCCGGCGCGGGGGAGGCCGATGCGGGCGGGGGTCAGCGTGCGCAGGCCGTGCCAGGGGTCGGGCGGGGCGGGCGGCTGGAAGTCGGTCATGTCCATACCGGCGGTGAGAGGGTTTAGCCAGCAAGGTTGAGGCTCTGCCTCAAACTCCGCCAAAGGCAGGCCTTTGGAATCCAGTACTTAAGGGAAGCCGGTCCAGGGCGGCTCGCCCTGGCTTTGCCTACGGCAGCAGGGCGCGGAAGTGCGGCGGCAGGCCGGGCGGGCGGACGCGGCCTGCGGGGTCGGTGAGGCCCTGGGCCGCGAGCCAGGCGTCGAACTCCGGGGCGGGGCGGCGGCCGAGCAGCTCGCGCACGGCGAGCGCGTCGTGGAACGAGGTGCTCTGGTAGCCGAGCATGATGTCGTCGGCGCCGGGCACGCCCATGACGAAGGTGACGCCGGCGGCGGCGAGCAGGGTCAGCAAGGCGTCGCTGTCGTCGGCGTCGGCGTCGGCGTGGAAGGTGTGGCAGATGTCGCAGCCCATCGGCAGGCCGAGCAGCTTGCCGCAGAAATGGTCCTCCAGGCCGGCGCGGGTGATCTGGCGGCCGTCGGCCAGGTACTCCGGTCCGATGAAGCCGACCACGGAGTTGACCAGCAGCGGGCGGAAGGCGCGGGCGACGGCGTAGGCGCGTGCCTCCAGGGTCTGCTGGTCGCAGCCGTGGTGGGCGCCGGCGGAGAGCGCGCTGCCCTGGCCGGTCTCGAAGTACATCACGTTGTCGCCGAGCGTGCCGCGGTTCAGCGAGAGGGCGGCGGCGTGGGCCTCGGCGAGGAGGGCGAGGTCGATGCCGAAGCCGCGGTTGGCACCCTCGGTGCCGGCGACGGACTGGAACACCAGGTCGACGGGAGCGTCCTGCTCCATCAGCGCCAGGGTGGTGGTGACGTGCGCCAGCACGCAGGTCTGGGTGGGGATGGCGAGGCGCTGGCGCACGTCGTCGAGCAGGTGGAGCAGGGTGCGGGTGCGCTCCGGGCTGTCGGTGGCGGGGTTGATGCCGAGCACCGCGTCGCCGGAGCCGAGCAGCAGGCCGTCGAGCAGGCTGGCGGCGATGGCGCGGGGGTCGTCGGCGGGGTGGTTCGGTTGCAGGCGGGTGGAGAGGCGGCCGGGCAGGCCGAGCGTGCCGCGGAAGCGGGTGGTGACGTGGCAGCGCGACGCCACCGCCATCAGGTCGGCGAGGCGGTACAGCTTGCTGGCGGCCGCGGCCATCTCGGGGGTGAGGCCGGGGGCGAGGGCGGCGAGGGCGGCGGCGTCCGACAGGAGCCAGTCGCGCAGGCCGCCGACGGTGAGGTGGCGGACGGGGGCAAAGGCCTGCGCGTCGTGGGTGTCGAGGATCAGGCGGGTGATTTCGTCGCGTTCGTAGGGGATCAGGGCCTCGTCGAGGAAGCGCCGCAGGGGGACGTCGGCCAGCGCCCACTGGGCGGCGACGCGCTCCTCCTCGCTGCGGGCGGCGAGGCCTGCCAGCTCGTCGCCGCTGCGCCGCGGGGTGGCGCGGGCGAGCAGCGTGGCCAGGTCGGGGAAGGTGTGGCGCGTGGCGCCGAGCGTCGCGGCGTACATCGGGGGAGCGTAGGCGCGGGCCGGCGGGATAAGAAGCGAGGCCGGGCTCTCCCTCCGCTGCCATTGCCTACGATCCAAGCGGATCGCCGGAATGGCAGCTCCGCCCAGACCCGCCCCTGCTTCAAGGCGGGGACGAGCCGCCCCTGGACCGGCCTTGCTGAAGGAATGGACTCCAAAGGCGAGTCTTTGGCGGATGAGGCAGAGCCTCAACCCTGCTTTCGTGCCTGCTCCGTGGCGGCCAGGCACACGCGGTTGCGGCCGCCGCGCTTGGCCGCGTAGAGCGCGGCGTCGGCGTCGAGCAGGAGCCGCTTCAGCGTCGGCTCGCCGTAGGCCGAGAGGCCGATGCTGACCGTGACCTGGAGCGCGCGGCCGTCGTGGCTCAGGCGCAGGGCGGCGACGTCCGCCCGCAGCGTCTCGGCCAGCGCCGCCGCGTCCTGCGGCGTGGTGGCGGGCATCAGCACCGCGAACTCCTCGCCGCCGAGGCGGCCGACCAGGTCCGCGTCGCGCGCGCCGGCGCGCAGGGTCTCGGCGATGGCGCGCAGCACCGCGTCGCCGGCGGCGTGGCCATGGGTGTCGTTGACCGACTTGAAGTGGTCCACGTCCACCATGGCGAGGCAGCAGGGCGGCTCGCGCTGCGGCTGGCGGGTGGTCTCGCGCTCCGCGCGCTCCAGAAAGCAGCGCCGGTTCAGCACGCCCGTGAGGTGGTCCGCGGTCAGCGCCCGGCGCAGCTCGCGGGCGGAGTGCCCCCGCTCGGTGACGTCGCGCACCACCATCAGGTAGCGCCTCGCGCCGAACATCCCGGCGGCATCGACGTCCACCGGCGAGACCATGCAGGTGCCCCAGAAGCGGGCGCCGTCCGCGCGGGTGCGCCAGCCCTCGTCGAGGTGCCAGCCGTCGCGGCCGGCCTCGCGCAGCCGGTCCATGAAGGCAACGGCGTCGGCGGTCCCGAAGCCGACCACCTCGCTGGCGGGGCGGCCGATCACCGTCTGCGCGCCGTGGCCGAACAGCCGCTCCCCGGAGGTGTTCCACTCGCTCACCAGGCCGTCCGAGTCGATGCCCAGCACCGCGTATTCGTCGGCACCCTGCACGACGGCGGAGAACCAGGCCTCGCTCTCCTGCAACTGACGCTCGTAGGCGACCTGCCGCGTCACGTCGGACAGCACGGCCATGTGGCGCTCCGCGTCCATGCGCACCACGGTCAGCGACAGCACGCGCGCGTCCTGCCCGGGCGGCGGCGCGCCCAGGTGCATCCGCACGCCGTCGCAGATCATGCCGTGCGGCCGGGGGTCGCGCAGCAGGCTGCGCAGCTCCGGCAGGAAGGGCTCGATCGCCTCGACCAGGTTGGACAGCATCCCGCCCGGCGGCAGCAGCGGCATCGCCAGGCAGGCAAAGGCGGGGTTGAGCATCAGGATCATGCCGCGGGCGTCGAACTGCGCCATGCCGTGCGGGCACAGGTAGACGAACTGCAGCAGGGCCTCGTACTCGCCCGCCACGTCCTCTGCCCCGCCTGGCGCCGCGCCTGGCACCCCGCCTGGCACCGGGTCGATCGCCTGCATGGTGTCAGACACGCGACACCAGCACCCAGCGGCGCGGCGAGGCCGCCGTGCGGATCAGCCGCAGCCGCACCGGGGTCGGCCGCATGCGGAACGTCAGCACGTAGGGCAGGGTGACGTCGAGCGCCGCCTCCTCCAGCCGCTCGGCGACCAGGTAGTTGTTCATGCACGGCGCCACGTCGAAGAAGTAGTGCCGGCCCACGACCTGCGCGCGCGGCAGCCCCGAGTGGCGGGCCTCGTAGGCGTTGAAGCGGTCGACATGGCCCTGCCCGTCGAGGCCGATCGCGCCGAACGCCAGCTCGTCGAGTTCGGCCTCGTCGAGCGCGTCGAGCCTCTCCGCCATCGCCGGATCGTCGAATGTCATGTCCGCGCCCCATACGCCGCCCGGCCGCCTTGCGTGAGCCGTCACGGGCCAGTATCGCTACCGGAGGTTGAATTTTGGTCAACGTGATCGCGTGGCGGCGCGCCGGCCGGCGCGCAGGACCGCGGCGGCGACAGGAGGCTGGCATGACCGATGCGCCCTGGCGGGAGGCGGCCTCGCGAGGGGCGGCCTGGTGGGGGGAGGATGGGGCGACGCTGCGCCGCGTGCTGGCCGACCAGTTGCACTCGGAGCTGCGGCGGCTGCGGCTCGGCGATCCCGGGGGCCGCCGCCCTGGCTGTGGGACGACGACACCCTGCTCGATGCCGAGGGCGCGCCCGATTCGCTCGACCTGCTGTCGCTGTCGGCGGCGCTGGCGGAGATGCTGCCCGACGCGGAGGTCGGCTTCGTGGGCTCGTGGCGCCTCGGCGACTGGTGCGACGGCGCCGCGCAGGCCCGCGCGCGCCCGCCGCGACACGTCACCTTCCGCTCCTCCGGCAGCACCGGCGCACCGGCGCGCACCACGCACCGGCTGGACGACCTGGAGCGCGAGGCGGCGGCGTTCGCCGTGCTGCTCGGCGCGCGACGGCGGGTGCTGTGCGCGGTGCCGTCGCACCACGCCTACGGGTTCATCCACTCCGTGCTGCTGCCGCGCCACCTCGCGCCGAACCACCTCGCGCCGAACCACCTCGCGCCAGACCACCTCGCGCCAGATGGGGCTGTGGAGGTGGTCGAGCTGCGCGGCCAGGCGGCATCGCGGCTCGCCTCGCTGGTGCGGCCGGGCGACCTGGTGCTCGGTCACCCGGCGTTCTGGGAGGCGGCGCTGCGCGGGATGTTCGCGGCGCTGCCGCCCGACGTGGTCGGCGTCACCTCCACGGCACCCTGCCCGGACGGGACGGCGCTCGGGCTGCGCGCCGCAGGGCTGGCGCGGCTGGTGCAGGTCTACGGCAGCGCGGAGACCGCGGGGATCGGCTGGCGCGATGACCCGGCGCAGCCCTACGCCCTGCTGCCGGGCTGGCGGCGCGACGGCGCGGGGCTGTGGTGGGAGTCTCAGGCGGGGGAGGGGCGGGCGGTGGACGCGCCGGACCGCCTCGCCTGGGAGGGCGAGCGGTTCCGCGTGCTCGGGCGGCGCGACGGGGCGGTGCAGGTCGGCGGCGTCAACGTCTCGCCCGAACAGGTCGGCGCCAGGCTCGCGCGCCACCCCGGCGTCGCGGAGGTCGCGGTGCGGGCGATGCGGCCGGAGGAAGGAGGGCGGCTCAAGGCGTTCGTGGTGCCGGCCGGGCCGGGCGGCGACCCCGGCGCATTGCGCGCGGCGCTGCGCCGCTTCGCGGCCGCGGAGCTGTCGGCGGCGGAGCGGCCGGGGGCGTACGCGTTCGGCGAGGCGCTGCCGCGCAACGGCATGGGCAAGCTCGCGGACTGGGGCGGGGAGGAGTGCGAGGGAGGCGGGGAAGGCTGAGGCCCTGCCTCGAAGCCCGTCGAAGCCTGGAAGCCCGGCGCCTGGGCGGGCGGACTCCAGGGGACCGGCCCCTGGCAGGGTCCCGCAGGCCCGTGCCCGGGGAGAGGACCTGCGGCCCGTCCCTGGCCGGCACCGGCGCCGCCGCCACGGTGCCGGGCGGCGCTCCGGGCGTGGCGTCGTGCGGTCCGCGGCGTCGAACGCCGGAGCTTGACCGGTGGTGCCGGCGCGTCAGTTCGAGACGCGGCCCGGCGAGTTCAGCGCGGCGGCGAGCATCGTCTGCATGGCGGTGTTGATCGCGGCGGGGTCGCTGGCCACGTAGAAGTGGGAAGGATATCGGGCGCAGGCCTGCAGCGCGGCGACGGTCTGCGCGGTCGAGCCGGTTTTCGTCGGTTCGGTGTAGCTCATGACGTCGGTTTTGTACTTGTCCGAGGGCAGCGGCAGGTAAGGCGTGTAGAGCACGTAGACGTCGAAGCCCTTGGCCCAGAACAGAGAGCAGAGCTGCTCGTTGGTGGCCGACGTCATCGTGCCAGGCTTGGCCGTGGATGACGGATCGTTGACCCCGTCGGTGACGATGAACAGGTCCTTGAACGGGGCAGCCGACGTCCTGCCGTTGCCGGCGTTGGTTACGTTCTGGTTCAGGGACTGGATGCTTTTTGTAAAATCCGTGTTGCCGGCGACAGTTCCGTTGGCCAGCAGGGGCGTCACCGCCGCGGTCATGGCCTGGGTCTGGGACTGCGCCTTCGCCAGGTCCGTCGTCGCTTCCCCTGACGTCGGCCATACCGCTGACAGGCTGTCGTTGAAGGTGTAGACGCCCACGGAGAACTGGTCCGGCTGCTGCTTGGCCTGCAGCGTTGCAATCACGTTCGCGGCGGCGGTCTGCATCACATCCAGCCGCAGCTGAATCGCCGGGTTCTTCAGGCTTCTCGCAAGAGCATAATAGTCATCGCCGGCGGCGCTGGAGTCGCTGTGGCAGGCGAATGCGCAGGGCGCCTGTGCATATTGGCGACCCCCGCTGTTGTAGCCGCCGCCGGGGTTGGTGCAATACCAGGCGTTCGAGGCGCTGACGTGTGGCATCGCAGGGGCATAGGGACAGGCTGCGGAGTCACCCGTGTAGGCGGGGTCGCACTTCCCGTCGACCGGACTGGCAGGGGGCGGGCTGTTTGACCCACCATTTCCACTGCTGTTGTAGCCGTAGCTTCCATCATATTTCCAGTTCCACCAGTAGCCTACCGAGGGACGGCGCGGAGACTCGTTGGTGGCATACATCGTGTGCCTGCCGTCAATGCCCACCGTGCTGCATGGCGTCGCACTCTCCAGCCGTGCGATGTCTGCCGCCGTCGAGGGGATCAGCATGGAGGACGAGTTGTCGAGCAGCATCAGCACCTCGACGAAGGTGTTCGAGATGACCGCGGTCGAACCGCTGCCGTTGCCGACGTTGAAGCTGGGAGCGTGGAACAACGCGCCGAAATTCGTCGGCACCGTTCCGGTGTACGACACGTTCGCGCTGAACCGGTTGCCGCCCGTGGCATTGTAGGTCACGTTCACCGCGATGTTGCTGGCGGGCACCGAGCCGTTGGCCAGGTTGCCCATCTGCGCCTGGAACCATTGCTGGCCCGCCTGCTGGCCGGCCGTCTGCACGTCGGTCTGGTAGACGGACGCCGACTTGATGTTGCCGTTGCTGTCGATGTCGCTGACCTCGGAGGCGACGCGCACCGCCTCCATCGCCGCGGTGTCGGCGGCGAGGTTCAGCTGGGACTGCACCTTGGCGTAGACGCTGTAGTCCGATGCCAGCCCGACCGCCATCGCCAGCGGGACGACCGACAGCCCGAAGATCACCGCGACCGCGCCGCGCCGGTCGCCGAGCCTGCGCCGCAATCCGGCCAGCCGCGTCGGCATCAGCTGTAGCCCTTGCATTTGCCGTCTCCGCCGTTCTGGTTCGCGATGTCGTAGCGGGTCCAGCGCGCGTCGGCCGCCGCGCCGGGATCGAAGCTGCGGATCGGCCAGTAGCCGGAGGACCAGAAGTCGATCGGGCCGGTGATGAACCTGAAGAACAGCGGCGTGTACCGGTAGTGCGTGTCCACGATCAGCATCGGGTCGGGGTTGGTCAGGTTCAGCGTGCGCACCGAGGTGAGGTCGCCGGGGGTGTCCTGCGTGGGGGCGGTCTGGTTGAGCTGCATGCAGGGCCGGGTCGCGGCCTCGAAGGTATTGATCTTGCGGCCGTTGCGGCCGGCCGGGTCGGCGTAGGCCACGCTCCAGGCGACGTTGGGCACGTAGCTGCACGGCGCGGACTGGGTCGGCTTGCAGGTCGGGTCGGACTGGGTGAAGTTGACCGAGGTCAGGATGACTCCGGTGACGCCCGACAGGGTGCCGTTGCGGCGCCCCGGCATCGCGGCGAACACCGTGGACAGGCTCTGCTGCACCTGCGTCACCGTGAGCGAGGTCGTCTTGTCGGTCTGCACCGCCAGGCTGCTCGCCGACACCAGGATCGAGTGGGTGCTGTTGTACACCTCCTGCTGCACGGTCATCGCCCTGGCGATGTCGAACACGCCGATCATCATGACGATCATGATCGGCGCCACCAGCGCGAACTCCACCGCCGCCACGCCGCGGCGGCAGGCCGCCAGCCCGCTCAGGCGGCGTGCGCGGCCGCGCCGGTGCGCCCGGCCGGCGCGGCTCAGCATGACTTCGCCGCGCCCTGCGTCGCGGTGCTCGGCGTGTAGGCCTCGCTCACGAGGCCCACGGACGAGAAGGTGGGATGCACCAGGTGGCCGCCATAGGACGCCGAGAACACGCCCGACAGCAGGCCGCCGACGAAGCTCGGGCCGACATAGACCGCGCTGACCAGCAGGAGCTGCGACGGGCCCGAGTTGCAGAAGCTGCCCGTGGCGTAGCCGCTGAGATCGAGCTTGCCGCCGGACACCGGGGCCGAGCCGGTGGTGTAGTCCCAGTAGTCCTGGGTCGGGCTCGGGGCGATCTGCTGTACCTCGACGTAGACGTTGCTGCACATCAGCAGCCCGTTCAGGTCCGGGCACAGGTACTTGACGATGAAGTCGTTGCCGTTCTTCACGTTCTGCGCGTTGCCGGTCTGGAGCTGGCGGGCGGCGAGCTGGAGGGCGTTGTCGAGCACCGCCTGGCTGAACAGGTCGTAGGACATCTCGAACACGAACAGCAGCAGCATCAGGAACGGCATCGCCACGATCGCGAACTCGACCGCGGTGGTGCCGCCGCCGTCGGCGCGAAGCCGGCCCAGCCCTCCTGCCCTGCTCATCGACACTCCCCGACCGCCTCCCTGGTCCGCGCGAACATAGCGGCCAGGCGTTGACGAAAGGTTACGGGCGGCCGGGCCGGCATCGACCTGCAAGGCAGGCAAGGCTGGGCTCCCCCTCCGACGCCATTTCAGCGATCCAAGCGGATCGTCGCAACCTTTGGCCAGCCACGCTCAGACCCGCCCCTGCTTCAAGGCGGGGGCGAGCCGCCCCTGGACCGGCTTTACTCAAGTAATCGATTCCAAAGGCGAGCCTTTGGCGGATGAGGCAGAACCTCAACCTTGCTTGCTTCACCGCTTGCTTCAGAAGCTCACCCGGACGCCGCCGAAGCCCGCGATGGGCGCCGCGATGCTGTAGCTGCGCGGATTGGTGGCGCCCGGCGCCTGGGAGAAGAACACCGACGCGGTCGGCGAGAACGTGCCGAAGGTGGAGTAGCGCTGCGCGGTGACGTTGCGGGCCAGGGCGAAGAGCTGGATGCGTTTCGTGAGCTGGTAGCTGGTGTCGAGGTTGAGCGTGGCGTGGCCGGGCAGGCGCGGCGTGAGGTTGGCCTCGTCGCCGAACAGCACCTGGCCGCCGGCCAGGATCGCGGTGGCGCCGAGGCTCCAGCGCGGGGTGGCCTGGAAGGTGGCGCCGAACTTGAGCAGGTCGGCGGGGATGCCGGGCAGGCGGCTGCCGGGGCGCACCGTGATCAGGCCGTTCGCGTCGGCCTGCGGGTTGGAGCCGGCGCCCTCGGTGAAGCCGGAGCGGTAGGTGGCGTCGGTGCGGGAGTAGCTGGCGTACGCGAGCCAGCGGCGGTCGGTGTAGCGCAGGGTGGCGTCGAGGCCCTGGCGGCGGGTCTGGCCGACGTTGGCGAAGTAGGCGCGGCCCAGGGCGGCGGCGTTGATGAACGCGATGTCGTCGTCGAGCGAGGTGCGGAACAGCGACAGGTCGTAGGCGATGCTGGCGCCGGGGCGGGGCGCATACTGGCCGCGCAGGCCGGCCTCGACGCTGTGGGAGACCACCTGCCTGAGGTCGGGGTCGCCCACGAAGAAGTTGGCGAGCGAGCAGGGCGACTGCGGGCTGGCGCAGCTCAGCTCGGCGGGGGTGGGGGTGCGGTTGGCCTCGAAATAGCCGGCGTAGGCGGACAGCCAGGGGGCGATGCGCCAGGTGGCGCCGGCGCCGGGATTGAAGCGGCTGTAGGAGTGCTGGCCGCTCAGCGAGCCGGTGGCGGCCTGGTCGGCGGGGCTGCCCCGGTCGGCGAGGTCGATCTCGGCGTTGTTGAAGCGGCCGGAGACGGTGAGCGCCAGGCGCGGCGTCAGCTCGATCGTGTCGGAGGCGAAGGCGCCGAGATAGCTGTTGGCGGTGGCCACGCGCACCGGGGAGTTCTGGCCGGGCTCGTCGATCACGATGCCCGGGCCGGGGCCGAACGCGGCGCCGGTGTAGGCGCGGTCGGGGGTGAGGCCGCCGAGGAACGCGGTGGCGCCGAAGCCGACCTGCGCGCCGTCGTAGGAGAGGCCGGCGACCAGGTGGTTGGGCAGGCCGAGCACCGCGCGGGTGGAGGTGGCCTGGAGCGAGGCGCCGTAGCCGTTGGTGCTGGTGGTCTGGTCGTCGCGCTCGGAGGTGGGGCCGCCGTTGAGCACGTCGGGAATGGGGGCGCCGCCGCGCGTGGTCGAGGGCACGCCGGGGCTGGAGCACAGCAGGCCGGAGCCGTCGTCGCACGGCGCGTCGTTGCCGGCGTTGCCGTTGATCACGCGCTGCTGGAAATGGTCGTAGTACGCGACGGCCTGCAGCGAGGTGGTCTCGTTCAGGTCGTAGCTGCCGGAGACGTTGAGGTTGACGTACTTGTTGGCGATCACGTTGGGCGAGGTGAACTGCGCCGCCGGGTCGGCCGCGAGAAGCTCCACCGGCGAGGTGCCGGGGCCGTTGAGGATGTTGTCGGCCGCCGTGAGCTTGGCGTGGACTTCCGCGCGGTCCGTGCGCAGGCCGTAGTCGGCGAACAGGGTGTCGATCTGCGAGGATTGCAGGTCGCGCCAGCCGTCCTGGTGCAGCACCGTGCCGGCGACGTAGAGCGCCTGGGTGCCGGCCTGGTTCTGGCGGCCGTACTGGAGCTGGCCCTCGACCTGGCCGAACGAGCCGCCGAGGATGTCGGCCTCGCCGCCGTGGGTGCGGAAGCCGTTCTTCGTCTGCACGGCGAGCGAGCCGCCGATGGCGTTGAGGCCAAACACCGGGTTGGAGCCCTCGATCTGCAGCCGGTCGATGGCGATGTCGGGGATCAGGTCGAAGTTCACCGTATCGCCGAACGCCTGGTTGAAGCGCTCGCCGTCGAGATAGACCGCGATGCCCTGGGGGTTGCCCTGCAGCGGCGAGGCGTTGAAGCCGTGGTACAGCAGGCTGGGCTGGAACTGGTTGCCGGACGCGCTGTCCAGCGTCAGGCCGGGGACGGTCTCGTCGAGCGCGCGCAGGGCGTCGGGGTAGCCGTCGCGCGCGATGTCGCGGCCGCTCAGCACGCTGGTCTCCTCCGGCACGCGGTCGCGGTCCAGGCCGGAGCCGAGCAGCGGCGTCGCGCCGATGATCGTCACGTCGGGCAGGGTGGTGACGCCGGGGGCGGGCCGGGGGGCGGGGCTGGCGGGCGCCTGGGCGTGGGCGGAGGTCGGGAGGAGCGCGGCCAGCGCCGCCGCGAGCAGCGGGGTCCGGGGGCGGGCGGCAGGCCCGGGCTGGCCGGGGCGGCGGGAGGGGCGGGCCATGGGACGATCCACTGGGCGTTCGGGCCTGCCTTGGGCGATGCCGCGGGCGGCGACAAGCCCGGTTCTCCCGGGTCGGCGCGGAAACCCTCGCGGGCCGGATTGCGCACGGCCTTGTGGCCGCAATGCCACGCGCGCGGGAGTGGCGGCAGGGCAGGAAGCGCAGGGCAGGAAGCAAGGTTGAGGCCCCGCCTTGAAGCGTGGGCGGCTGAGGCAAGGCCCGGCCCCGCCCGCCGCCGCGCGGCGGCGAGTCCTGCCGCCGCGGGGTGCCTCGGCTTGACGGTGCCGCGGAGTTGTTGATAGTGAGAACCATTCGCATCTGAGGGCGGGCGTCGCGCCCGGTCCCGCCACGCCGGAGCGCCGCGTTGCCCAGACCCATCCTTTCCGGCGGCGCGCTGTGCGCGTCTTGGCTGGCGGTCGCGCTGCCGGCGGGCGCCGCCCGTGCCCAGCCGGCGCCGGGTGCGCAGCCGCCGGACCCGGCGCCGTCGGGCCAGGAGAGCCCGATCCCCGGGCCGGGCGACAGCACCCGCCCGCCGGGCACCGGGCCGTCGCCGGGCCAGCCGGGGTTCCTCGCAGGGCTGTTCGGCGCGTCGCGCCCCAACCTGCTGGGCGACCTGTACGGGGTGCGGACCGCGCTCGGGCGGCACGGGGTCTCGCTGGGGCTGCAGGAGACCGACGAGGTGCTCGGCAATCCCACGGGCGGCCTGCGCCGGGGCGCGTCGTACAACGGGCTGACGACGCTGAGCCTGGGGGTGGACACCGCGGCGGCCACAGGCCTCGCGGGCGGGGTGTTCAACGTCAGCGCGCTGCAGATCCATGGCCGCTACTACAGCGCCGACAGCCTGGCGCTGCTGCAGCCGGTGAGCGGCATCGAGGCGCAGCGCTCCACCCGGCTGTGGGAGGTCTGGTACCAGCAGGGCCTGGGGCGCGGCGTCGACGTCAAGCTGGGGCAGCAGAGCCTGGACCAGGAGTTCATCGGCAGCCAGTACTCGGGGCTGTTCGTCAACGCGGCGATGGGCTGGCCGGCGGTGCCGGCGGTGGACCAGTACGCCGGCGGGCCGGACTACCCGCTGGCCTCGCTGGGCGCGCGGGTGCGGCTCGCGCCGGCGCGCGGCGTCACGCTGCTGGGCGGGGTGTTCGACGACAACCCGGTCGGCCACCCGTTCCGCGACGACTTCCAGGTGAGCGGCGCGGGGCAGTCCGGCACCGCGTTCAGCACCGGCACCGGGGCGCTGGCGATCGGCGAGGCGCAGTATGCGGCCTTCCAGCCCGCGACCGGGGGCGCGGGCGCGGCGAGGGGCGCGGCAGGGGGCGCGGCGTCCGGGGGGGGCGCGACGCCGGGGCTGCCCGGGACCTACAAGCTCGGGGTCTGGTACGACACGGGGATTTTTCCCGACCAGCGGTTCGACGCTGGCGGGCGGCCGCTGGCCGACCGGGCGCTGCACGGCGTGGCGCGGGGGCGTCGCGGCAACTGGAGCGTGTACGGCGTGCTCGACCAGATGGTGTGGCGGCCGGCGGCGGACAGCGCGCGCTCTGTGGGGGTGTTCGCGCGCGCGATGGGCGCGCCGGGCGACCGCAACCTGGCCAGCTTCAGCCTCAACGCCGGCGTCACGCTCAAGGCGCCGCTGCCGGGGCGCGACAACGACACGCTGGGGCTGGGCTACGGACTGGCCAAGGCCGGCGCCGGCGCCAGCGGATACGACACGGACAACGCGCGGCTGAACGGGGCGGTGCCGGTGCGGTCGAGCGAGAGCTTCCTGGAGCTGACGTACCAGTTCCAGGCGGCGCCGTGGCTGCTGGTGCAGCCGGACTTCCAGTACGTGTACTCGCCGGGGGGCGGCATCGCGAACCCGCTGGCGCCGGGGCGCAGGGTCGGCAACGCGGCGGTGCTCGGGATCAGGACCAGCATCGCGTTCTGAGCGGGCGGCGGGGCGAGCCCTGAGCCGAAGCAGGCAAGGCCAGGGCCCTGCCCTGGACCCGCCAGGGGCGAGCCGCCCCTGGACCGGCCTTGCTTAAGTATTGGATTCCAAAGGCGAGCCTTTGGCGGCGTTCGAGGCCCATGCTTGAAGGCGGGGCCTCAACCTTGCCTCCTGCCTCGCCGCATCTGCGGCGGCACCGGGACCTGGATCATGTTGTCGGGACGGGGTCCGGGACAAAACGGGTCCGCGGGTGGCGCGCCCCTGGTGGATGAGGCGGGGCCGCGGCCTTGCTTTCCCGCGCGGCGGCCCATCGGCGTGCAACGTATGGGGCCGCCGCGCGTCATGGCAGGACAGTTCTGGAACGCCGTCATGAGGGATGCCGCCCGGCCGGGCGCCTCGCCACCCCACCCCGATCTCCCGGCGCTGCGCGACGCCACGCTGCGCGCGCTCCAGGACAATCCGACGGGGTGCGCGATGCTGTCCACCGACCGTCGCGGCCTGGTCACGGAGTGGAGCACGGGCGCCGCGATCCTGATGGGCTGGACGCGCGCGGAGATGCTCGGCCGGCCGGTGGGGCTGATCTTCACGCCGGAGGACCGCGACGCGGGCGCGGTGCGGGTCGCGATGCGCGGCGCGGCGCGCAGCGGCTGCGCGCGCCACGCGCGCTGGCACCTGCGCAGCGACGGCTCGCGGTTCTGGGCCACGGCGGCGCTGACCTCGCTGCGCGACGGCGGCGGGCGGCTGGTGGGCTTCCTCAAGATCCTGCTCGACCACAGCGCGGAGCGCGCGGCCGACGAGGCCAGGCTGCTGCTGGCCGAGCGCCACCGTCTGGCGGCGCTGGCCACGCGCGACGTGATCCGGGACTGGGACCTGGAGCACGACGAGGTGGCGTGGAACGAGGCGCTGGGCGACGCCTACGGCCACCGCCCGGAGGCGGGGCGCACCGACAGCGCCTGGTGGGTGGAGCGCGTGCACCCCGACGACCGCGAGCGGGTGCGGGGGCGGATCGGCGCGGTGATCGGCTCCGGCGGCGAGACCTGGAGCGAGGAGTACCGCTTCCGGCGCGGCGACGGCTCTGAGGCGTACGTGCTCGACCGCGGCTTCGTGCTGCGCGACGCGGCGGGGCGGGCGCGGCGCGCGATCGGCGCGATGCTCGACCTCAGCGACCGGCGCGCGGCGCAGGCCGGGCTGCAGGCCAGCGAGGACCGGCTGCGCCTGACCACCGAGGCGGCGCGGCTGGGGACCTTCGAGTACTGGCCGCAGTCGGGCCGGCTGGTCGCCGACGAGCGCTGCCACGCGCTGTTCGGGCTGGCTGCGCCATCCGGGCTGGCTGCGCCATCCGGGCGGGCGGCGTTCCTGGCGGCGCTGCACCCGGACGACCGCGAGCGGGTGCGGCGCAGCGTGCGGCTGTCGCTCGACGTGTCGGGGCCGCGCAGCTTCGACCTGCAGTGCCGCAGCGTGGCGCCGGCCGCCGCGGCGCCCGACACGGCCACCGTCCCGGCGGGCCTGGGCGCGGCCAACGGCGGGGTCGCGGAGGACGAGCCCACCCGGGACGGGGTAGGGCGCGAGAGCGTGGGCGAAGGCGGGGCGGCGGGCGAGGACGGGGCGGCGTGCGAGCGCTGGCTGGCGGTGCGGGGGCTGGTGTTCTTCGAGGGCGGCGTGGCGGTGCGGCTGATCGGCGCGGTGCTCGACATCACCGCGCGGGTGCGCGCCGACGCCGCGCTGCGCGAGATGAACGACACGCTGGAGCAGCGCGTGGAGCAGCGGACCGCGGCGCTGCGGCTCGCGGAGGACCAGCTCCGCCAGTCGCAGAAGATGGAGGCGGTGGGCCAGCTCACCGGCGGGCTGGCGCACGACTTCAACAACCTGCTGACCGGGATCGGCGGCGCGCTGGAGATGATGCAGACCCGCCTGGCGCAGGGGCGCACCGAGCAGCTCGGGCGCTACATCGCCGCCGCCCAGGAGGCGGCGGGGCGGGCGGCCAAGCTCACCCACCGGCTGCTGGCGTTCTCGCGCAGGCAGACGCTCGACCCCAGGCCCACCGCGCCGGAGGCTCTGCTCGAGGGGATGCGCGAGCTGATCGTGCGCACCATGGGGCCGCAGGTCGCGGTGGCGCTGGAGGCGGACGCGGCGCCGTGGCGGGTGCTGTGCGACGCCAACCAGCTCGAGGGCGCGGTGCTCAACCTGTGCATCAACGCGCGCGACGCCATGCCCGACGGCGGCGCGCTGCGCATCGAGTGCCGCAACGCCGTGCTCGCCGAGGACCAGCCGCGCGACGCGCCCGCCGGCGAGTACGTGGCGATCCGGGTCACGGACACCGGCGCGGGGATGGCGCCCGACGTGATGGCGCGGGCCTTCGACCCGTTCTTCACCACCAAGCCGATCGGCCAGGGCACCGGGCTCGGGCTGTCGATGATCTACGGCTTCGTCAAGCAGAGCGGCGGCCAGGTCGGGCTGGCCAGCGACCCGGGGCAGGGCACCGCGGTCGAGCTGTGCCTGCCGCGCCACCGCAGCGCGGCCGTGCCGGAGCGCGCCGCGGAGCCTGCCGGGGCGGCGGGCGGCGGGGCGGCCTCCGGCACCGTGCTGCTGGTGGACGACGAGCCCTCGGTGCGGATGCTGCTGGCGGAGACGCTGGGCTCGCTGGGGCTCTCGGTGATCGAGGCGGCGGACGGGGCGGAGGGGCTGCGCGTGCTCGAATCGGCGGCGCGGGTGGACATGCTGGTGAGCGACGTCGGGCTGCCGGGCGGGCTGAACGGGCGCCAGCTCGCGGACAGGGCGCGGGTGCTGCGGACGGGGCTGCCGGTGCTGCTGATCACGGGCTACGCCGAGGCGGCGGTGCTGGGCGAGGGGATGCTGGAGACGGGGATGGAGGTCGTGACCAAGCCGTTCTCCATGGCGGTGCTGGGGCGAAGGGTCACGGCGGTGCTGGGGCGGGCGGGGTGAGGGCCCGGGGCCTCGGGAAGGAAGCAAGGCTGGGCTCCGCCCAGACCCGCCAGGGGGGAAGCCCCCCCTGGACCGGCTTTACTGAAGTGATGGATTCCAGAGGCGAGCCTTTGGCGGACGAGGCAGAGCCTCGACCTTGCCTGCCTTGCCGGTCACTCCAAAGGACCATTGGTGTGCAGGCCCCGGACTCGCCAAGGGATCGACCGGATACTCGGTCCGGTGGCAATACGGGAGGATACAACGATGAAACGTCGCTTCGTCGCAGCCGTCCTGCTCGCCGCAGCAGCCTTGTCCGCGAGCCCGGCGCCCGCCCAGACCCCAGGTGGCGGTTCCGCGCCGCTGACGATCGTCGCCCAGCTCAAGGCGAAGCCGGGGAAGGAGAAGGAACTCCAGCAGGCCCTGCAGGCGCTGATCGAGCCGACCCGCCGCGAGCAGGGGAACATCAACTACGACATGCTCGTCTCGAACGAGGATCCCGGCGTCTTCATCTTCTACGAGAACTGGCGGACCAAGGAGGAGTGGGACCGGCACATGAAATCGCCGCACCTGGAGGCGTTCGCCAAAAGGCAGGGCGAGCTTGCCGCGGACTGGAAGCTCTTCCAGATGACGCGCCAGCCCTAGCGCCACGACCGGGTCGCGTCAGGTCCCGCGCCACCACGCCCGGCGGGCCGAGGTCGAGCGAGGCATGAGCCGCGCCCGCGACGAGGCGGAGTGGACGCGGTGCACGGGGCGCGGGTCGGCGGCGGTGGCGGAGCGGCCCGGGCGCGCCGCCCAGGGCTGCTGCAGGCTCCGCCGCCGCGCCTGCCGCACGTCGTTCGGCGAGCGCTCCGGCACCGTGCTGAACCGGGCGCAGCATCCGTCCGACGTGATCGCGCTCGTGGTGCCCTGGCGGCTGCGCCGCGCGCTGCGCCTGCGCGACCTGCCCGGGAGGTCCGCCCTGCGCGGCATGGCGTTCCGCGACGGGGCGGTCCGGGAGTTGGAGGCCAGGCTCACGCCCGTGCTGGCCAGGGCGCTGCTCGCGGGCCAGGCTGAAGGCGTGGCGCCCCGTCGCGACGCGCACCGAGAGGACGGCCAGGTCCTTCATGGGTGTGCCGTGCCTCGCCGCCGCATGCGATCGGCTCCGGGACCGACAGGCTCCGGCAATGCCCGGGGCGTGGATCGCAGGCGCAACCCGGCGAGTCGGGACACGCTTCCTTCGGGGTGGGCGGGCTGGTTGGAATGGCCGGGCGCGTGACAACATGGGCGTGATGGCGAGGTTCACCCTGGCGCGGATCGGCACGCTGCTGGCCTGCCTGCTCCTGCAGGCGGCCCTTCTGCTCGCCGCCGCGCCGGCGTCCGCCTCGCCCGCCCTGCCCTGCCACCACCACGGCCATGGCCTCCACGCCGACGAGGGCCCCGCGATGGCCCGCCACGTCGCTGCGGACCGTCGTCTCCCTTCGCCGGACTCCGGTCACCATGGTCATTGCCCGACCTGCTGCCTGGGCGGGTGCACGGCCGCGTGGCTGAGCCCCTCCGGGTGCGTCGGGGTGGCCGCGGCCCCGTTCCGGACCGTGCGCTTCACGCCCGAGCCGACCTGGTGGTCCCTCGGGCAGAGCGCCCCGCCTGCCCTGCCTCCGCCCAGACGGATCGCCTGAGCCAGCCCTGACGCTGTTCAGACCGCCGGTGCCGTCCTGTGGACACGCCGGTTCCGATCCCTCGTGGCAGACGGACAGACCCCATCATGACCCACCGACATGGCCCAGGGCCCGGCGCGATCTCGCGTCGGCGCTTCGTGCAGGGCGTTGCCTTGGCCGGCACCGCGCTCAGCCTTCCCGGGCGTAACACCTGGGCCGCCCCCGGCTCCGGCGTTCCCGCGATGCTGACCGGCCCCGACTTCGACCTCGCGATCGGCAGGACGCCGGTGAACGTCACCGGGCGCCAGGTGACGGCGACGGGGGTGAACGACAGCGTTCCCGGCCCGATCCTGCGCTGGCGCGAGGGGGAGACGGTGACGCTGAACGTCAGCAACCATCTGCGCGTGCCCGCCTCGATCCACTGGCACGGCATCCGCTCGCCGGCCAACATGGACGGCGTGCCAGCGCTCAGCTTCGCGGGCATCATGCCGGGCGAGACTTTTCGCTATCGCATCCCGCTGCGCCAGAGCGGCACCTACTGGTACCACAGCCACTCGGGGTTCCAGGAGCAGACGGGCCTGTACGGCGCGATCATCGTCGAGCCGCGCGGCGGCTACGCGCAGCCGTTCGACCGCGAGTACGTGGTGCTGCTGTCGGACTGGTCGGACACCG
>JAABUY010000594.1_pt1 | contig 60713 bp, 44 predicted proteins | sample 5560271 | NCBI WGS metagenome assembly JAABUY01 (sample SAMN10711886, study PRJNA513374) | rock metagenome | isolation source: Antarctica rocks | place: Antarctica: Victoria Land, University Valley | reverse complement strand
GCAAGGAAAAGACGTTTCAGCAAGGGCTTTTCGTGGGACATGGACATAGCAATAGTTTTGACAGGATGATAGCGCTAGAGCCCTTTAGGCGTAGTGCCTCCGGGCGGAATAAATTACTTACTTACTATGTATATACATACCACCTGCCTCCACTACAATATTATCCTACAAACCCACCAGGAAAACAGACAACATTCTAAACAACCCTCTCCCTCTTCAAATCATTAACGACCATGAACCGCCCCACCACAACCCACCCCCATCGAAACCACCTCATCTGGCTACGATGCGCACGCACCATCGCCTTCTGCGCCCGCACGTACTCGGTCGGACCACTGACGAAAAACAACCGCCCCGGCCCGTCCCTCGGCCCCTCTCTGCCCTCTCGCCCAACTAACCCCCGTGACGAAGCCGACCGCGAAGCGCGCATGCTAGCCAACACCGCCAGCAGCATCGTGACGGGCGCGTCGAAGACAGAAACGTACTTCCGCACCAGCGCCGTCGACGTCAGCGTGTACAGCGTGACGGGACAGGCCCAGCCGGCGTGATTGCGCATCAGGGTGCGCAGGAAGGCGACGGCGCCGTGGTAGAGGCTCCGGTGGTTGGCGTGGCCGGAGACGCCGTGTGAGTCGAAGGTGATGAGGACGTCGATGGTTGATTCGGGGGATCGCGACGTTGAGATTTGGGAAGAGGGGGCAAAGGCGGAGGCGAGCACCGAGGCGATCTTCCCCGTGTCCCAGGAGGCGGCCATGCTGTCGGGGAAGTCGGGCGTGTCGAGGACGAAGACGTCCGAGGTGGAGCGTAGGCCGAGGGTTAGGGCGCTGGAGAGGAGTTCGGTCCTGCGGAGGGGGCCGAGCGAGTCGGCGTTGCCTGTTGGGATTATGCCCAGTTTCAGCTCGGTGGTCGTTGGGGGAGGATGTGCTCTGCCGGGACAGAATAGGGTGCGAAAGGCAAGGAGTGTATTCCATACCAGTACTCAAACACAGTATCTTAACGTGGTTCCCCATGGCAGGGTCTGTTAGCGCCAGCAGCGTTGGGGCGAAGAACATGGCTTCGTCATCGGGGTGTGCGATGAGTAGGCAGATGCGCTTGTTGCGTATTTTTTGGAAGGTTGGCGTGCGGGATATTTGGGCGGTGTAGAACCAGAGGATGGGTAGGATGGGGAGGAGATAGGCGGCCGTTGTCAGGTATGGATGCATCGTTGTCGGGTTGTCGGGGTTGCCGTCGTTATCGTCGTGACAATGAGAAGACAGAATGGAGCGCGCAGTCTAACTTGTAGACATAATAGCACCTACCGTCACTGGTATGAACCTCGAGCAACAAGGTGGCTTTCTATCACAAGAAATTCGAGGAATAAACCACAACGTTCAAAGTAGATTTTTGGATGTGCCTCGCAGCTCGGCAAGCAGCCACGCGACGCTAGGCTTGAGGTAGTTAGTACATCCTTGCTCCCGTAAGGTATCAAGCTTCTAGCCTCATTCTGGAAGGTCCAGCTCCACCACAGCTTCAGCACAGCTTCCCGTTGATCGTACAGTACAAATGAGGGTAACGTTAGGTAAGGTACTCATCTTAGGCGATTATTCGCTCCCCAATCGAAGCAAGAGCAGCAATGACCCACGCCACCAAGCCCCGAAACCGCAAAGAACGCCGCGCGCAAACCCCGACTCGAATTCAACCCACCATCCCTTCCTCCCAACCCTCCCGCTCCGCCCTTGCCACCACCAGCACGCCCAAATCCAAAACCCTCTACGAGATCGCCGCCGAGCGGCAACAGTCCCTCCAGCAAACCTCCTCCCCTCCAACATCTCCAATCCGGACCTCGAACGATGACCCAAACCCCACACACACGACCCTCCGAATCAACCCAGATGGCACCCTCTCCACTGTTCCCCCCACACTCTCCTCGCCATCAGGAATCAAAACTTCACCCACCACCTCTAACGACGCCCCAAACAACGACGCCGCCAGCGAAAAGGATCCCCTCGGCCTCATCGCCTCGGCCCTCTTTCTCTCCACCACCCTCTCCATGCTGCACTTTACGCTCGACGTCCTCGTGCACCACCAATACCGGCAGACGATCGCATGGTCCGACATCAGCTGGCGGACCGCCGGCGCTCTACCCCGTACGCTGCTCCCACTCTTTCCCCTCTCCTCACTCCCCTGCCCACCTGGCATCCGACTAACACCCCCGAAACCACACAGTCCTCCTCCTCCTACTCACCACCACCACTACCCTCCTTCCGCCGTCGCGCTCCTCCCTCCAGATCCCAACACGGCAGATCTTCTTCCTCGTCCTCGCCCTCCTGTCCGGCACCCATCTATTGCACGTCACGCACGACGCCGCCTACTACGCCGTCCTGAAACGCGCCCCGGCGGTCGGGACCCTGTGGGTGTGGAGCGTGGTCGAGCTGGAGTTGAAGTGGGCGCTTGCTTCGGTGCTGGGAGTGGGGGCGTGGGGGGCGTGGAGGGGATATGGGGTGTTCTGAGTGCGTTTGGCATAGGTTCTGTTGAAGATAATGAAGAGTCCGGCTTTGAGTGGATTGAGGCCTCTTGCTCGGGGAGGGAATGGGGTCCGCCGCGTACGCGCGTCTTGGGCTTTACGTTACGCGGCATTGTGTAGACGACTGGGAGCGCTGTACGGAAGCCTTGTTGTGAGAGGACAAGGGAGGGATGGGGAAGGGACCGAATCGCGCATGAGGGAGACTGTTGCGCGAGAGAGCGCGTGAGATTGGCGGGCCACGGTGATGAAGTCTATAGCTAAGGTCCCTACTCGTCTATACCTACCCTTCTAAGTATCTACCTAACACCATCAAGGGTTCTTCTCCAACAAGTCAACCTACACCCCCCCTGCGACCCAACCCTGTCAACTCATTGCGACTAATTCAACCCACCGCCGATGCCACAACCGCCCTTCAGCAACTCGTTTCACCGCCAGAGCTCGATGGCGCGGGACTCGGGTGTCGTGGGCCTGCTGGTGGATCGAAGCATTGACGGATTGAAGAGCGCCAATCCGTTTACAAGGACAGCAAGAGACGGTCACAGGGAGGAGGTGGGGGAGTAAGGGAGATGGAGCAGCTCCCCAACGCTGCAATACGATTGGCCGCCGGTTAAAGCGGTGAGAGGGAGGTGCCCAGACTCGAATCCGTACAAGAGAAGAGGCGAGCCTCCAGCTGAGACGTAATGGGAGAGAAGAGGAAAGTACAGAGAACGGGCCAGTGGCGGGCGGCGACGGCGTGCATGCGGACGTCGATTCCGACTGTTGCAATGTGTGATGCACGGCGAATACTCCCTGGGTCCCTCCATCCCATTTTCGAACCCAGCGATCGTAAACTAAGCAGAGCTGTAATATGGAATCGCTTCTTTCTCTGAACCTCCTCGCCGTTATCCGCACCACTTTACCCGTCAATCCATCCGTCGCGCACATTGCACACCACACAACAGCTACCGCGAAGCCTGCCTTGTTTTCCTACAGATGCGGAAAGTCTATGTCAAGGCTGGTATTGCCATGTCGAGCTTAGCTTTGACATTTGAAGCCATGCACGGGTTGGCTCTGTTGGAGACCTCCGTGGGTCTGATGGATGCATGCAATGACACGGATGGGTTTGGCGTTGGGTGGCGGAGCGACGGGTTACGGTTAGTGTAGAGGGTTTTGGTTCGAGTTGAGGCATGGATGCATGTGGGTGTCAGGGGATGGGAGAGAAAAGGCGCCTGTTGGAGAGAGGGAGAGATGGTGGATGAGTGAGGAAGAGGATTTCGGAGAGGGGGTATGAATGAGGTAAGTGTGGCTGCGGTATGTAAGGGTATCGGCAACGCTTGTGATCATGCTCCGCGTGAGAGAAGCGGAGTTCCCGTTGTACGTGGGACAGGACAGGTCTTGCGAATACGGATCAGAGGAGGTAGTTCCGGGACGCTGGCGGGTGAGCTTTGTTTCTCGCTTCCCAGTACAAAGCCGAATATAGCAGCCAGACTTGAGGGAGAGAAAATCCAAGACTCGGAAGCAGATGTAGCCTAATTGATCGAGAACAATGAAACCAGCATAGATACCGCAAAAGAGGGAAGAGACAGATAGATGCAGTTCATGGGAACAAATCAGTCAAGAATCGAACTCAAGATGCTGTCCTAGCGCCTCCCACCCACACAGCGCCCACAGCTCCTGCTTAAACCACTCCCCCGTATCCTCCTCACCCACCGTCGACAAGTCAACCTCCACAGCCCCCTCCGCAACAGCCGGCATGCTCAGGCCACCTCTGAGCTCCCCCACGTCAGCGCCGAACACGCCCTGCAGAAGCGTGTACTGAAAGCGAGTCCTAGCGACTTCCGCGAGGCTGGTCCTGTCCGGCTGTTTCGACGACGACGCCAAGTCTCCCCTCACGTCCGGCCGACCGTGCACGATCGTCATTGCCCGCTTCAGAGTCCAGATGAGGTATTTCGCCTCCTCCCGCCGCGCTCTTTTCTGGACGGCTTCGACGGCGCGAAGTTGCAGGTGGTGGTCTTCGTTGCCGTGATTTGGATTCCGTGGGTTAGGTTGTTCTTCTTCGAAGACGAAGAAGCGAAGTCGCCGGCCTGCGCGCTGCAGGAGGAGGCAGAGGAAGCCGTCGGAGAGGTCGGCGTGGCCGGGCTTGGTGGCGTCGAGGTGGGCGAGCATGGCGACTAACATTCGGCAGAGATGGGGTCGTGGATCGGATTCTGGCTCCGCTGGCTCGGGTGCGCTGGGCTCGTGGTGGAGTTGACGGTCGCCGTGGGTTCTGATTTTCGTCTCCAGTTCAGCGTGAGAGATGGCCACGGATACTTTATGCGTGCCGTCTAGGATCTCGCCGAAGAGCTTGACCAGACTGTAAGTCACTTGGGCCTGGTATGCAGTGTTCTGACTGCCGTCGTTCAGTTTGTTGAATCCGTGTACCAAAAGAGTAAACACTCTGTTAAGAGCGCGGAATAGTGTGGCCAGAGTGAGGCTTGAGGTGAACGTAATAGGCGGTCGAGCGTCGTCTTGGGGAGCTTCAGAAACTGTACCGACGTCCTTGATTTTGTTCAGACCATGTGGATGGTCGCAGACCGAGGATATGATCCTTGCCGTTGCTGAGCAAAGCCAGACCAATGTGGCTGATAGCTTATCCGGGTCAGGGCTTGCGCTGTGTAACATTCGACGGTAGCAGAAAAGATGGCGCACGAAGAGCGGTTCTAAGACGAGAATCAGTTAGGTCGAGTATGCATTTTCTGGCATTCTTACCTCCTGGTACATTTCCGTGCTCTTCTTGTTCCGCAGATCCAACTGCTACATCGTATTCACTCGGATTGTTCCCGTCCGCTAGCCCACTTGCCTTATGAGTGGCAGCTGCAGTTGACTTTTCACCCTTCTTCTGTCTCTTGCGGGGAGCGAAAACAGCTCCTTTCCTTCGCTTTGGCTTACTGGCCAAGGGAGTGTTAATGTTTTCAAGCTCAGCGATGCGTAGTTTGAGTTCTGCCTCCCTCTCTTTACCCTTCTCGCAGCAGTCCTTCCAAAATGCGACGCCATCGACATATTGATGCGAAGTCTGCGTGAATAGCTGACGGCGTCCCTCCTGGATGTGTTTACGCAGTTGGACAATATATTCTAAATTCTTGGTCAGTGGAAAGCCCTAAGGAGATACCGGACTCTAAGCCGACCCCGCAAGGACACTTCTGCTGCTTTTGACTTGACAATGGCCAAAGCAAGAGCGACTTTCTCACGATGTGCCGATAGGGACGTATCCTGAGAGTCCATTCGTTTGCGTCAGACGCACCGTCTGATTTCTTCAGCCACCGTCAGAGATGCTCATCTGCAGAGCCGCAGACCAATCGTGATTTAGCGTTACCAATGCTGCGTACCCTAAGCCCTAACGTGACCAATGTCTCTCTCTCTCTCTCCCTTTCTACAACATTTGCAACTTCACCATATTTTCTGATTCGTACAAACGACTCGGACGGCGCAACCTACGGCCAGCGATATCTCCCTCAAATAGTTTTATGACTGTCACCAAACTATATGCTCATGACGGTGCATCGGTCTCAACCAGATATACTACCACGAAGACCCGAAACGCCTCCGCAGATAATTTGGATCATCGGAAGCAATTCATAGGAACAGAAACTCGGGATGGCGATGACCAACACTGGTTGACCGCTCAAGAATAGAGCGTTAGCCCATGCCAGCAAGTCATTCTCTCTTCGCAGGAATGTAAGATAACTGGGCCTAGACGTTGAACCTCCTCGTCACCTTTTGACCGACTTCAGCCTGGAGTTTCGAGAAGAGATTCGCATATCTTGAATGCCGAGAACATCAACATCGTTTCATTTCTCTCCGACGTTTGGTGTCATCCAATGTACTCGTTGAACATGGTGTCGAGACAACCTGATCCGGCAGACGAAATCCACTGACAGAAGGGTGAAGAGGCAAACAATATCCTCTGGGACCAGAGACTTCTCAGGGCTTTCGGCGACAGTACATGACGAAGATATGCAGCCCTTCCCCATGTCATTCATGTCAATGTACGATGGGAGCAAAGCAATGAGCTCTTGTGCAGTCCTAAATCAATATGAAGTACACATAGATATAGTCGCTAACTATTATTGATATTGACAGCTATAGCTCTTTGACTGTTCGTCTGCGCTACAAACAACTTGTACGAAATACGAAGTCGCAACTCCATGTCTTCTCGGGATCACTTCGACACCCCTTGCTCAGAGCTACCTTAGGGGTGCACCTTGACGTCATCAGGTACCCCGCTTGGCGCAGGGTTGTCGAAAATGCACGTGATTACCTTATATGCACACCCATGACCTGGATAACGGCGCGATAAGAAGCGAAACTCTAATTCTACATCACATCATATCCCGCACAGCTCCCTTCATTGCATCCCCAAACCCCCAATTCACTCCCATCATAATTCACCTTCTTCAGTACAATCACATCTCAGGTATCTACATTCTTGCGATCGTCTCTCACTGGACGTAACAGCGTGAGTGGATCGCTGACGAGTAGCTTCTTCAGCTCACAACAGCTATCCGACGGACGATTTTGCCCCGCTTCTCCCATCTAATTACCTCGTGGTTGGTTTAAAGCGCACAGCATGGAGTCCATAACCAACGCTGCAAGTGCAGCGAGTAAAGCCGTCTTCGGCGGCAGTAGCGGTCAGTCTGGCCAGGAACCAGTTTCTGGTCAAACCGGCCGCGGCACGGCCTCTGAGCCTTATGATGCCGGAAACACCATGGGTAATTTCTCCTCAGCCAATCGCACAGTCTTCTGTGATTCCTTTCTTTTCATTCATTGCTCTGAACAACTGCACCGAACTACTATTAAGCAAAGTCCTCTACTCGATCCCAAACGTTATGTCGCTCCTTAATCCAAATTCGGGAGAGCTTCTGACTAAAGCCAACGATGCCGATTCTTCTTTCGCAGAAGGATTTCACTCAGAAGCACAGCGTGTATCCCTGAGCTTAGACACAATGAGCCTCTCTGCACCGCGCCTGCCACCCTTAACATTTTAGCTGACATAGGATCTTCGTAGACAATCCGCGTCTTGCAGGTCTTCCTGGTGATGATGCACGTCCAGCTTTCAGCTCGGGTCACGACAGGGATGAACGCAGCACGCGCGAAGAGGGTGCCCTGGGTGGATCCACCTATGGAAGTGATAATCCATACGCGAGTTCTACCGGCACCACTGGCGGCGAAGGCGCCTACGGCAGAGATAGAGGCGATGCGAACAATGCTGGCCCTCATTCGGCTTCCCTAGCCAACAAGCTCGATCCTCGCATTGACTCGGACGGTGATGGAAGAGGGAGCTCCGGTCTGATGGATCGGGAATCGGCGACGATGCCAGGTACATCGACTATGGGGTCTGGCTATAGCTCTTCCACAAGCGGCCAGCCAGGAGCGACCGGAATCCACTCTACAATGGGCACTGGCTACCCCTCCTCTGTTGGCGGTCAATCAACCACCATGCCAGGTACATCCACAATGGGTTCTGGTTATGATTCTTCCACAAGCGTCCTGCCAGGAGCGACCGGAAATAATCCTACAATGGGCTCTGGTTATACCTCTTCTGTTGGCGGCCAATCAACCGCCATGCCAGGTACATCTACTATGGGGTCCGGCTATACCTCTTCCACAAGCGGCCAGCCAGGAGCAACCGGGGATTATCCTACAATGGGGTCTGGCCACACCTCGTCAATTGGCGGTCAGCCAGGTGGCACTACCAATCTCTCGATAGATCAAATATCCGAATTCATAACCCCATCCGGAGGGCAGGTACAAGTGATAGATGAGGGCCCTGCCGCTCATGGCATCGAGGGCCGTTTCGGTCCGAGCCACGGCGTCGATCTCGATGGCCACAAGTTCCCCCAAGATGAAAGGCGCAGTACTCCTACGACCGGATCTGGCGGCGCCAGCGTCAACACCACAGGTAACAGTACTACCGCTGTCAATACTGACGGCAGCAGCGGGATGACAGGTTACGATGATACATCGAGGGACATGAGTAGCCAAGACAATAACTCCGGCAACAGGGGAATGACAGGTTCGGAGAATACGTCGAGTGGTACGACTAACCAAGGCGGACAGACAGGGTCGGGAATCATCGGATCGGATGTGGCCGATAGGTCTGGTGGTACTTCAAATCGTTTAACCGGCCAAGATGACACCTTGTCAGGGCCTACTGGTGGCATGCAACAAGGCCGAAACGTTCAAGGCAATCGACCACGCCCGGAGCATAACACCGACAAGACTGGTGTGACAGACATGCACAGTAACGACCCCAAGTTCTCCGACGTCCGCCAGAGTGAAGCTGGCGGCAGCTCCGTTGACAACCGGGGGCACGGAATAAGCAACAATCCCATTGGTGGCTTCGGTGCCGCCGAGCCGTCCGTCTCCGCCGACCCTGCAAGCGGACAGAAACCTACTCAAAAGCAACAAGGCGCTGACCGTCCGATGGAAGAGCCCACTGGTGAGCAAGCTGGTGCCGTCAAGGGCGAGAAGGAAATGACGGAGAAAGTCCAGGCTGGTGAGGATACCAGTTCAGGCCAACAGGAAAAGAAAAAGGAGAACAAGGATCCCAACGACCACTCCGGCGAGCCTCTCGGTACCGTCGATCACAGTGGCGGCAGTGATGGTGATAAGAAACATCCAGGCCAAGAAGGCGGCGGGGCCCACGGGGAGGAGAAGGAGAACCAGGGCACGGGCGAAGAATGGGTCAAAACCTCCGGCATGGCGGCCGATGGCGGGGATTTTGATGCTACAAAACCTGGCGCAGGTAGAGAGGCTACCCGTGAGTCCTTGTACCCTACTCCGCACAACTCTCCTCTTCAGCTCCGTCTCCATCGCAGAGACGTAGATCAGCAGAGCAGACAGACAGACAGACAACTGACACTCCTACGCGCACAGGCCTCCTCGAACAAAAAGGTATTCACCATGAGCGTGGCACAGGCCCAGCAGCTGAAGACCCGAGCAAACCGGAACCGTCTAGTTCGGGCAGCATGGGATCGAAGCTCAAGGGGTTGTTGCATAAATAGAAGCGAGAATGCAAATATCGGGGATGGAGGGATGCAATAGATAAGAGATAGGCACGAACAGGTCAAACGGAGAACGGGGGTGACAGTTGGATTTCCGTGCCAGTCATTGTCGACATGCGGAGTAGTGTAGTCATATCGTATGAGCACTGGAATTGAATCAAGGTACAATTCCGTTGCGACGATCTCTAGAGACTCCGGATGGGGTAAAGGGCGGTTCGTTGCAGAGGCCTGATGAAATCCTGACCTGCACGCAGCGAACACAATGTGTCACTAGAAAACCGGGTAGTTCAAACAGCCAAGACCTAAGGCCCGAAAGCAACAGCGCCTCGACAGTGCACCAACCAAACCAACCTGGGAACAAGTCTTCCCAGTGAGGTTATGCAACGTATCATATGTACAATCTACCCAAGCCCGTAGCAAGCCATCTGTCTCTCCTGCAATAAGCCACCACGACAACGCGACCCAGCCGCGGAAGAAAGAGGACAGAAGCACGCGCCCGCTCAGCCAAGCAACTCCTTGATATCCTCGATCCTCTGCATCTTCCTCTCCTCCTCACTCATCATGCCCAGCGACCCCGCACTGTCCCGCCACACCCACAAAGTCAGCCTCCAGCCCCAACTCACCGCACGACCAACGACCTCCTTCTCGCCGCCACCCTCCATCCCACCCCCCCGACAACAAACGCAACCAGAAGTGAGGCAGCGGGGGAGGGAGAAAACATACATAAACTTCTTCCGATCCTGAATCCGCAACATCCGCTGCTCAATCGACTCCCTGACCACAAACCTCCACACCCTCACCTCCGACTCCTGCCCCATGCGATGCACGCGATCGATCGCCTGCGCCTCGACGGCCCAGCTCCACCACGGATCCATCATGAACACGTTGCTGGCGTGCGTCAGGTTGAGCCCCACGCCGCCCGCGCGCAGACTCAGCAGCAGCACGCACCCGCCGGGCCGGGCCGCGAACTCGTGCAGCACGGCGGCGCGCGCCTTCTGCGCCATGGCGCCGTCGAAGCGCAGGTAAGGGATGTGGTCGCGCGTCAGCGCGGGCGAAATCAGGTCTAGGAAGGAGGTGAATTGCGAGAAGACGACGGATTTGGCGGCCGGCGAGGTGCGGCGCAGGCGGAGGAGGTGGGTTACTAGGGCGGCGATCTTGGCGGAGGAGGAGGCGGCGAGGCGGCGGAGGGAGATGCGTTGGGGTTGGGGCGGGGGAGAGGTGGCGGTGGAGGTGTACAGGTCGGGGTCGGGGTCGGGGTCGGCGTCGTGCCGGATGATCTCGAAGACGTCGTGCTGGTTGATGGGTTCGCGGCAGTTGAAGCAGCGGGGAAGTTCGCCTTTGTCTTTCTGGTGGTCGATGTAGTCGAGCAGGCATTTCTTGCATGCGCTGTGCCAGCATCCAGTCACCGTGGCTTCGACCATGGGCTCTTCGGCGCAGATGGGACATTCGTTGTCCGCGTCGTCTTGGATCTGCTTCAGGACGTGGGCTCCGAACTTGTTGGCATCCTGCTCGTCTTCGTCGCAGGTGAAGCGTTCGATGAGCTCTTGCAGATCCATGTCATCCGCAAGACCGTTGGCGACGTCTGCCGCGGCAGCTGCTTCCTCTTCTTCGGCGGCAATGGTTTTGTTGCGGGTGAGGACAGGGTGGCAGCAAGATTGACGGAGGCGAAGGATTTGTGCGAATATGGTGGTGTAGGACTTCATAAGCGTTCCGGCTTCCATGGTCGCGGCGAAGGTCCGCTTGGCCCGGTTGTAGATGTAATCGTAGACTTCACGTTCAGGCTTAGAGAGCTCGATTTCTTCGATTTGAATGGTACGAGGTGGCAGCGGGACCAATGCTTCGCCGTTGGGTGTTTTCATGTCCTTCGTCCTTCGAAGCACAAGTGGCTCGAGTACCGTTTGAACCACGTCCAATGCTCTGATGAAGTCTTTCGACTCGAATGGTACTGTAATAAAAGTTTTCCAGAAGGAGAAATTACTCCATGGCTCGACCCGGAGAAACCGAACCAAGCTGAACAGATCTTCCAGTCGGTTGACGATTGGTGTGCCCGTTAGGACCCATCGATGCTGAGCGTTCAACTCGTAGCAGGCCTTTGCAGTCTTCGATTGCCTGTTCTTAATGTAGTGGGCTTCATCTAAGATGACTCGGAAGAAATCGAGAGAGAAGAGGCCGCCATGCGAGCCACGATCGCCACCGTGAGCAGCTACCTGGTTGAACTCGGAGAGAACCACACCGTAACTGGTGATTATGAGGTTCGGGGCAGACGAGGCATTGCCCTCGCAACAAAGATGCTGCAGATTGACGGCTTTATCGCTACCGTAATAAACTATCGTCTTCAATGAACCTGGTTGTGATGCCTTTGCCGCTTCACTTTGCCACTGATCAAGTAGGGACATAGGCGCGACGACTAAAGTCGTGCAAGGGGCAGGTTCAACGGATGCAGAAATCTTGGGTAGCCGGTGTAAACTGTTGACTGACGAAGGCGGTTTACTCGACAACTGCAAAGCTGCTTCTGATCGGTGGGAGTGCATCAGACTCAGCATTTCAATAGTCTTCCCGAGACCCATTTCTGGAGAAGTTTAGCTTGCGAACGCCGAAAACAGAAGGACAGCGGCGACTTACCATCTGCTAGTATGCCCCCGAGACAGTTCTGTTCTTGAACGGGAAAGTCTAGAGAAAGCTCCCCGGAATAAGGATTGACATAGAATGATTTTTGGTGGAGGACGCCTGAGAGCTCCTTATCGTCCACATCTTTCTGTGGCCAGGTGTACTCTTCCCACAACGGGTGCATGGAGACTTCCTTGCTCTCTGACTTCTCATTCCTTTCTTTACTTAGCATCCAGTGCAACGCCTGCTTCTGATACCGTCTCAGATCCATCGTAAATGTACTGGAAGGTTCCGCAGCTGGCATATCAAAGTCAAACGACTGCGCTTTCTTGTACAGGGTGTCCAGCTGATCCTGCTCAAGCTCTTTGCCATCCTCCGCCTCATCGGCAGCAGCAGGTGGAGAATTGCCGTCGTCGGTTGCCTTTTGCTTGTTTGACTCGCGATCCTTGTCGTACTGCTCAGCGACCTCCGCCGCCTGCAGTAGACCTTGGCGCTTGTGCCTGGCTGTTGTCTCGTTGATGGATGTAGGATGTAGGTTGATCTCATCGAAAAGTTTGACGAGGGCAACCTGTCTAAGTCGCAAATCCTTCTCTTCAGATGTCTCCTTCTCTTCGAATATACCAGTGGTTCGGTTGTTGTCCAACGGTTTGATGAAACTTCCAGCCTCGAATGCTTTTCTCAATAGAAAGCAGCGCAGTTGTAGGTATATAGTATCATTGACCCTGACTCTGTCGGGAACGAAGACACAGGAACCTTCAAATCTACAGACCTTCTGGTCGAGCAATGTGGACACCCAAGCTGCCGTTTCTTTCGGCAGTCTCCCTACCTCCTCGCTCCGAGCATTGGTGAAGCGAACTATGATATCTGTACGCATTCTGGCAGCGTTATTTCTGGGTATCTGCGTCGCCTTTCCGCCTCTTCCCATCTTCATTGGTGGAGTTATCTTCGTACGTTCAACCTTAACGCTCTCGCCATGACGCAGTAAGTTGGTACCACTTCTCGTGGCCCAAGCACCAACACCGAATGCTCCAACATAACGCGACTCCGGCATTGTAGAGAGCAGAGGTAGGGAGTGAACCGGTGGTGTTCTTTCGGCAGCTATGCCTCGGCGACTATTGGTCGGTTCGATAGAAGCGTCTTGACCCTGATTCGAAGGCATTGATCCAAACGCCGAGACAGTCGTATGTGATAGGGACATCGAGTCAGATATACTTCTCCACGATCCGTCCAGATACATGTTTATTGCGCGTTCCATATTATTACCGGCAGCAGCTCGTAATCTCTCCATCGTTTCTTCAGGTACGTGCTCGCCCACAAAGCTTGCAAAGACTTCAGCGTCGAAGCCTCCATTCTGCGCCTCTTTTTTGCCCACATCTTGGCTGACATCAACGTGACTCGCGGCCTGACCACTTGCTCTCGTCGGGCTTCGTGTTGTCCCCGAGTGGGAAGCGTTTTCTGCAGAGGCATCGGTCTCATCATGCGAAGATGTAGCGTAGACCGTGCGGTCTGCGATGGGTGAATCCTCTACAAAGAATCGCCTTTTCTTCGCCGGACGCTGCTCGACTTCCGCATGGCTCATATTTTAGAAGTTGGTTTCGCGGGCTGTTGAGCCCTTAGTAATTGCTGGTATACAAGAAAGACCAGTACAGCTATTCTTAGAATGTTGGCTCCAAGGGGTGCGTAGCAAGAATTTGTAGAAAATAAACAGTAAAATCTGTCTAAATTTTCTTCTTTCTAATCATCATTCACAAAATTGATCTCACTGCCTTTCTCAACATCATCATCATCACTGTCACTATGAGACATCCTTATAATCTTAATTACAACATTAAAGACAATATATAAATGAATCTGAAGTGTGAAATGTCACTTAAGATCATAGTGAAGATTACAGAATATAGTTAAAAGTATATTGAGAAAATGTGAAGAAATTTATAAAATTAAAGATCAGTTACTGTACTCAAATTGTTTAAATTAAGAACATCAAGACTATTTACAGTTGTTATAACAGAGATAGATCTCAATTTAGAGAGAGAGATTTAATTTATTAACAATTAATATAGAAAGTACTTAATTTTCTTAAAAATTGATTTACAGCATATCTGAATAAGATGTAGAGATATATTTGATATAAATATAAGATTTAGATCAGCATTAATACTGTTAATCTCATCATTAAATGAGCTGACTGATTAAAAAAGCAGATAAATATTTTCTTGTCATTATTACTGTTATTAAGAAAGTGATTTTTAATGTTAAAAACAAGTCATTAAATGTTCTTAAAAGATTTATAACAACTAAATGATGCAGTTAAGTAGCTAACATGTTAATTAGCTAATCTTTGTTGATAAAAGTGTCATTAATCTTTATATTATAGATAAAAAGTTTGACTAAGCTGCTATAAAGAAGTAAGCAGTCACAAAGAAGTTCTTTTAAAAAGAAAAGTATTATAGCATTCTTTCAGCATATATAATTGATGATTATATTACTTAAAAGATCTACAAGAAAGAGATGAACAAGAAAATGTTTAATATTTTTATTTAAAAGAAGATCTTATCTTTATATAAGTAATTTTTAGAGTTACACAGTGTTCTATGCATAAATAATTGTAAAATACATTGTTTAAAGATAAGTCTTCATATTAATATAAGTATTCTTGCTATTACTATTGTTAATCTCAGTGACAGAAGCTTACAATTATATATTATAAGATTAATGTTATTTTTGCATTTCTTTCTTTTTATTTGTCAGACTACAACTTTATCAAGAAGTTGTTTAGTGAGCTAAAGACATAAATGTAAAGATATAAGACATTGATGAAGAAATTTAAAAGTAAGTTTTCAGCATTTATTCATATGACTGTACAGAAGTATAAGACAGAAGACAATTTAGAGAAATATTTTTGAAATAGCTTTATTAATTATACATAAATATATTATTATAATGAATTAACTATCATTTCTCATTATCTTTAACACTTACAATGCTTTCTGCTTCTTCTTAAAATCATAAATCTCTGTAAAATAAATCTTTATAATTATTATATATCTTCTTTTCTTCTAATATAAATGTAAGACTTTCTTTAATCATCATTTAAGATTAATTGAAATGCTTAACTTTCTTTATGTTTGCTTAGTGATCAGCTGTATATCTTGTGAATTATACATTTCTTTTAAAAGAATATCACAATAATTCATTAATTATGTCTTCAAAATAAAGTGTTTTCACTCAAATTAAGTAAAGAAGTTCTGCAATTATATTTTAGAATCAATATTTAAGTCAAGTAAACTGCTGATAAGTGATACTGCAGACAGTGCTGATAAAGATGTAATAAAATATATTTTTTATGAAGATTGTGAAGTCTGCAGTGAAGATAATGAAGATAATGAAGATAATAAAGATAATGAAGAAGACAGTGAAGATATAAACTGTGAAGAAAGCAGTTAAGAAAAAGATAAAAAAGAAGAATATTAAGCTGAGATATATAAAATATAATGTGAAGACTGTGAAGACTGTAAAGACTGTAAAGAAGAAGAAGAACACTGTAATATTATAATTAATAAAGTTAATAGTTTTAGTATAGTCTTAACATCACTGAAAGAAACTGTAAAGATAAAGATTTCTGATGTTGATGTTGATATTGATGAGAAAGTATAAATTTGAATGAGATGAGATGATGAAGATGTTGTAAATATTGACAACATAAAAAAGAAGAAAGACTATGTAATTAATAATGAGATTTTCTTCTTTAACTAATTAGTTAACATAATCTTTATATTGATAAGTAATATAAATTGTTGCTTCATTCTTATTAATAATCTTTGCTTACATTTGAATAGCTGCAGAGTCAAGAATCTTATAAATATCATTACAGAGAAGACAGTAGTGATTATAGTTAAGATATATTTTGTCATTACATTAATAGTGAATGACAATAATATTTAATGTATAATCAACATTCTTTAAAATCTTTATACATTAATTTGCATTCTTCTTATATATCACAGTAACTGTTCTCTGATATTTATTAGCAAAGACACTAGAAATCAATAAAGAAAAAAGATAGATTTATATTTAATATTTAAATTTATTTTTCTTTTTCATAACTTCTTTCTTTACTAACTTCTTACTTACTGTAATGATATTCTCTGCTGTCTTTTTATCTCAGTCAGCTTTTATAATGACTGTTATTTCTTTTCTTTTATTATTGTTTTACAGTTTAACAAAATTCTTCACTTTCTATCAGTCATTTATGTCTTTAAGAATCACAATAATTACAGCATTCTTCTTTATAATTAGATAGTTGATCTTAATTCTTGTTCAGTATCTATAATAAGAGTATCTTCTCTCATTACAGTATTTCTTGATCACTGCTGACTGCTTAAGATTCTAAATTCTTTACATAAAGTTTTTTTCTTTCTCATTTAATTTAAAGACATTCAAGTTCTCATTCATTGATTTTTTGTTCAGATATACTGTGTGAGACACAGTATATTGTATGAATGACATTGAATTTTTGTTGACAGCAACATTAAGATTAAGAATTTCAATGAGATTATCATCAAGATTTAGTGAATAGACTGATGTAAATATTGATATGAACACTGATTTTTACATTACAGAAGACTTTTTCTTTACAGAAGAAGTCTTTGCAAGAATCTTTTGTTTTGTCATAATGATGATGATGATGATGATGTTGAGAAAGGCAGTGAAATCAATTTTGTGAATGATGATTAGAAAGAAGAAAATTTAGACAGATTTTACTGTTTATTTTCTACAAATTCTTGCTATGTGCCCCTTGGAGCCAACATTCTAAGAATAGCTGTAGTTCGAGATGCGAAATAAAAAGGTTACGCGATGCATTTCTCTACGTCACCAGAATTTTGTACACGAAAATCGCACTTCCCACGCTCCTAGGATTTTATCTCAATGGATATAGATGGATACTATGGCTGTTGAAAAATCTCGTCAATCTCATAATGCGTTGAGACCTGAGGATAGGGCTATTATATTTGAGGAGGACGCAACTTCTGTCAGATCGAGAATATGTATCTTGTGACAGCGAGACCACGATTCCAATGGCGATTAAGATATGGAATGACGAAACGAGCCTATAGTATTTCAGGAAAGACCGTGTCAGCTTCACATGGAGCGTCGGGGGCAGAAGTCAACTCAGCACGAGAATACTGTTCAAATCTTCTTCAGTAGGTCCAGGCATACTTCCGTTGAATTACAGCAGGCTGATAATTCGTTTTAATAGAAAGTATGACTCCCCTTCCTACACACTCCAGACGTTCATTCCGCCGGCTTCCCGAGACGCCTATCTTGCCATCCGTGCATTCAATGTAGATATTGCTCGAGTTGCCGACTCTGTCTCCAACCCCACCATCGGTGCCATGCGTATGCAGTTCTGGCGGGACAATATAAACGAAACCTTCGCTGGCTCGCCTCCGAAACAACCCGCCGCTGTTCTCCTTGCAGATGTGCTCGAAAAACTGGCCCAGAGGAGCGGGGGTAAAGCGAGGTTGAGCAAGAATTGGTTCATGAAAATCATTAGTACTAGGGAGCAGTACATGAATAATCCCCCGTATCCGACTATTACGGCTCTGGAGAGCTATGCAGAAAATACATACTCAACATTGCTGTACCTCATACTCTCGGCCCTGCCTCTAACATCCATTACAGCCGATCACTTGGCGTCTCACATTGGCAAAGCGACAGGTATAACCGCCGTTCTTCGAGGCTTGCCATTACTCGCGTTTCCACCACCACCAAACCATCACTCCAATAGACCAGCGCTTGGAGGGGCACTGAGTGAGAGTACAGGCGGACGACAGGCCGTCGTTACCCTGCCATTGGATGTCATGGCAGAGCATGGCGTGAAAGAAGAGGATGTTCTACGTCAAGGCTCGGATGCGCCGGGGTTGCGCGACGCAGTTTTCGCGGTCGCGACACGGGCCAGTGATCATCTCATTACTGCTCGTGAGATGTTGAAGAATATTCATGCTGGCAAAGAGGTCGGACACGAATTCGAGCATGAGGGTGAGGAGGGACATGAGTACGGCCCACGATCGAGCACGGGTGGTGGGAATCAAGCTCAAATCATGGAGATTGAAAGAGCTTTCGGGGTGCTTATGCCCGCTGTGGCAACGAAGCTATGGCTGGACAAGCTGCAGGGTTACGACTTCGACGTTTTCCGGCCCCAGCTTAGGGGAAGAGACTGGAGTCTACCTTGGAAGGCTTACTTCGCATATCGGAGACGTATGTTTTAAGAGTACATTCTTCAATCATAGTTTGTACCAAATCGGAACCTCCCAAAAAGGCTCCTACCACGGTATCAGTAATCCTACAAGCTGCCCAAGCCTCAACCCTACGAAGCAAAGAGCCCGGGCCCACTGGAAAGCCATCGATGCATCCGAGTGGCAAATACTGTACGTTCAGTTGGAAGATCCTCAAGCTGGACTAAATATCATAAGAGCGAAGGCCCTTATACATACCCCGAACCCCAAGTCGCTGTCTCTATCCAGGGAACACGTCAAGGTGTATTTTTAGCGATAGAAGCCTGCCTACATATCACTAGGCTCTTCGCCGCGTACTCCACGATTATCGACACCAACACCACATCGATTCTTTATTGACTTCTACAGACAGGTAATCCTCGGCTGGTTCTTCCTGCCATCGGCTCTGAAGCATATAAGAATGTGAAGCTCCCCACTTGAGCCGCGGATGTAACATAGACGTTGAGGACTGTCTGAATAGCATATGTATTCCTGGCTACCTGATTACAGGGCATTCACTTTCATACTTTCCTGGCCGGCTCTGACGGCATCAAGGTGCCGAGGGTTGTCAAGTGACGGGGACAGGTGGAATTTGTGTCCACCAGGCAGTCATCGGTAAAGCCATCAATCGAGCTGGTTATTGATTTTGCACGCTGCGACTCAAGCAATCAATGCTTGCTTGAACACAGCCATATTCCGCAGCAGCGTCTTGGGGTGTCTTTGTGCACCGCTGGTGGAGATGATCTGTTTATTCTGACGCGGCACTAACGGTTATTGTTTCCTGTATACTCAAGACACTGTCGTTACACCGGATGGACGTCTGGCCTATTGGGCATTTAACGTTGCGCTGAAAGCCACCGGTTCGTTGAACTATTGGATCTAAGGGCAAGGCTGAACGAAGCTACCGTACATGACAAGCGAGCCACGCCACTTTCATATTAGGCACTCAACCCCTTTCTCTGTCGCCCTTCAGCTGAGCCTCGATGCTCGCAAACTCTGGTCTCCAAATCTGTGCGCAAGCGCTTGCCGAGAAGACGCTTCGCATAAGGGTTGCTAGATATTATATAGGGGGGTGGGTAGCTATACCCGCATCTACTTGAGTGCAGTCTCATCTATAATCACTTAATATTACTCCGTCAATGTCTCTACATATGAAGTTATACTTGTCGTGTCTCCTTTCTTCGCTCGTCGGAACCAGGGGCACTCATAGTCCGCGAGATCTTGCGAAGTCGCCAGTGAGGTCGGCGGAGGAGGCCTGGATCACTCCTGCTCCTCGGTTACAACCTCGTGACGTGGAAACGTGGGGTTTCGTGAGTGGGAACTCAAGTAAATCACTCACTTTGCAAGATGCTCATCACTGAATTGACATCCATTGCTGATCTCTACGACAACTCCACAGATTCCCCTATGACTTGCCCTGAAGGATATACTCAGACTATCGACGGTGATGCCATCAACTTCATCGCCTGCTGCAATGCTGTTACCTGTTATAACGATTGGCACACTTGCGTGGATTACGGAGGGACTGTTTGTGCGGACCCAGCTATTTGCAGTCAAATCTATACAGCCTACACATCATGGTAGACGTCTTTTCCACTTCTTTATAACATTTGGCCATAATAAACACAGGATGCAAGCTAACGAGTTGCGTCATTTCCATCAGCCCTCACAATAGTCCAGCGTGCGTGGTTTACAAGCGGATAACGGGCCCACAGGACGGTACACACTTGACATCCTATGGTTGTGGAGCAACGGCGTCGCAGATACTAGTTCTGCGCACAGCTACCGGGGGAGACGGAACGTTGAGTGGCATGTCGAGCAGCACGACTGGTATTACAGCAAGCAGCACGGCAAGCAGTACGGCAAGCAGTACGATGGACAGCGCGTCAGCTAGCACGGCGAGCAGTGCAACGAGTACTTCGATAAGCAGTGCAACGAGTATCACTACGAGTAACACGGTGAGTAGCAAGACAACCGGTTCAGCAAGTAGTATGCCAAGTAGTACGTCAAGCGGTACGCCGATTCCCAATAAACAACCTGCAAGTCCAGAACTGGGATGTGCTAACGCATTACTAAAACGTAGGCACCGAGTCTCCAACCTCCGCCCCGCAGACAAGCTCTAGTACGAGTTCAAGCCCACCGTCCCAACCCACATCTCTAGACCCCGGTGCCATCGCCGGCATCGTCGGCGCCGTGGTCGCGACCATCGGTATTCTCGTCACCATTTTCTTGCGCTTCCCGGTCCAGAGTCTCCGACTCATAACATGCAGCCGATATCCACGCGCCCGGGTCCGCACCGCAGAAGGTGGATCTCGGCCACCCAACGATTACGAGATGAGAGGGCGGATCTTACATCGACGACAGGCGGAGGATCTTTGGATCCGGAACTAGATTTGAAGACGCGGCTGAGCTCAGACTATACTATTTACACAGTCTGTCACTAAACCTGGCCGAATGATATATGCCTTCTGCTCATGATCTTCCCAACCAACCGCAAAACCTTTGGCAGGCAGCATTGGCGCGGACGCGATCTAATTAAGATATTGGTAGACCTCCTTCGACAGAACAACTCCAGGACCATTCCCTCTTCACCATGTACCGCCACCATCTCCATATCTAGTTGGTATCTTAGGTACCTGCTTCTCTACCTTGCGTGAGATTTGCAATCCCGCCAAGAAGCCTCCTTAGAAGACCCCAGCGCAATTGACAGTTCCATCGTTCTCGACCGTCAACAATACCTTAGCCCATAACCTTGCTCATCTTTTCTAGAGTGATCTCTCCCTCTCCCCCTTCATCTCTACCAGCTCTGTTCCATTTGACATGCCCCATCTTCCGTTGACTAGGGTTGTAAACCTTGATCCCAACACCTAGCCCTAGCCCTAACTTTGGCCTTGGCTCTGGGTTTGAAACCGTCACAGTTGCTATCCGGCGTCATCGTCATCGTCTTTACATATAAGGTACCTCAGGTACCTTAATCATGTATCATATCAAATCTACCTGGTATCTACCTGGGTACAATCATCCCTGGGTACCCCTCCCCTCTCGCAGTAAATCCCCGTACTCTGTCGTACCTCACCAAAAACACTAGCTTACATAATCCACTCGTCAAAAACTTGCGATACCATACCGTATCTCATGGGTACTCCCTTGTCGATTCCTCAATCAACTACGAATAGGGCTACAAGGTATCAGATAATAAGCCATGAAACAATGTTCAAACAGTCGGAAGCAATGCGAAACAATGCGAAACAATCAACAACAGTCATGATAACGCATCTCTTACACAGCCGTCCGATTGCGCATCGGTTGCGAACCTCCACAAGGACGCCATACCTAAATTGGAACAATAGAACGCTCCGAGCATGTTACTGTACTTGGGCCTTCTAGAACACTGTACCGGTTCTTATTCCTACCTCTACCTTGAGGTAAGCGGTAGCGGGCTCACCAGTGAGAGAAGTAAGGTAAGGGTGTGGTGGCTAGGCTAGGCTAACGTTATTAAAACCGGACTGACTGGCTTTCAAGTGGAGCGGTTCGTTCAAACCCGTCCTGAACTCCTGATCATTATTGATTGAAACCCACCCCAGCGGGCCAGCATACCGAGGGTAACCGGATCACTGGTACGACTCTGTACCACCCTTCTCTCGTCCCGCTTCTCTCTCGATAACGAATCTACGGATATGCACCTCAAGCTATCAATTAAGGTCGAAGCTAAGGAGCTGTAACCACAAACTCATACATAAGGGACGAGCCCCACCCCCCTCGTGCTTCCCCCCGGCTCTAATTCCCCAGCCCGTCCTTTCGTACGTCCCAACCATGTACGACCACGAAAAATACCCAGTGAGCGGCACCATAGACGATGGCAGTGGATCATATTCCGGCAAGCATAGAGAAGAAGTCGCCAGAGTCGAGGTACTCGGCGAGGAATCCAAATATGGCCACACGCAGCGGAGGCTCAAGAGTCGGCACATTCAGTTGATTGCTTTGGGTGAGATGCTTCGCTTCGGTGATTGCGACTTTGTGTGAATTGATCTGACTTCCTCTCTACCCATATAGGTGGATGTGTGCGTATCGGACCAAGCTTCTACCAGGGTGGATGAATGCTGACCTGAACAAGATCGGGACGGGTCTGTTCGTCGGTAGCGGCGCGACACTGTCGACTGTCGGGCCGGCACCCCTCTTCATGGCATTCATTGTCATGTCGTTCATCATCTGGGCGGTCATGAATGCTTTGGCGGAGATGACTACCTACATGCCCGTTCAGGGTGCATCCGCCCCTTACTACGTCAGACACTTCTTCGAGCCCAGTCTGGCATTCGCTGCAGGTGAATTCCCTTGTCGATGTGCGATGATGCGCTGGACCTGGATCTGACAACCGCAGGTTGGAACTACTGGTACGCTTACTCAATGCTGGTTGCGGCCGAGATCTCGGCGGCATCGGTTGTTATCCAGGTAGGCCGGAACCCTGGCTCTAACTCGCAATATGCGCTGACTATGTTTCGTCAATTAGTACTGGACGACCAGTGTGCACGTGGCAGTATGGATAACGATAATGTTGGCAGGTAGATTGCTCCAGAAGTCCTCAGAATGTTGTGTGGAACTCGGTTGACCTAAATCGGTCTAGTATGCGTACTTTTGAACATATTTGTCGTATCCTGGTACGGCGAGTCCGAGTTTTGGTTTGCCTCGATCAAGATCATCGCGATTATTGGCCTCATTATTCTTGGAGTGGTCTTATTCTTCGGTGGTGGGCCGAACCATGATCGATTAGGGTTCCGATACTGGCAGCATCCGGGAGCCTTTAAAGAATACGCTGCAAGTGGCAGCACTGGAAGGTTCCTTGCGTTTTGGACAGCACTCGTCAGAAGTGGATTTGCCTTCATTCTCTCACCGGAACTAGTCATTTTATGCGCAGGGGAGACGGAAGCCCCGAGAAGGAACATCCCCAAAGCGGCCGGTCGGTTCATTTACCGGCTTAGCGTTTTCTACATTCTCGGATCCCTGGTGATCAGCATCATAGTCGCATCAAACGACCCACAGCTTCTGCAGGCCGTCAGTTCCGGCAAGACGAACGCCGGCGCGAGTCCCTTCGTGCTAGGTATCCAGCGAGCCGGAATCAAGGGCCTCAATCACGTCATCAACGCCGTCATCTTGACTTCCGCCTGGTCTGCCGGCAACTCCTTCCTCTTCGCCGGTTCTAGGTCCCTCTACTCGCTGGCCATCACCGGCCAGGCACCGTCGATCTTCCGCACATGCAACAAGCGGGGAGTGCCCTGGGTCGCGGTCCTCTTCAGCGCCTCCCTCGCGTGTCTCGTCTATCTCAGCGTGTCAGCCGGTTCGGCAGCCGTCTTCAACTGGTTCCTCAACCTCACCACCATCAGCGGATTCATCGCGTGGATCTGCATCATGATGACCTACCTCGTGAGTTCTTCACCCCCTTCGACTCCTGAAACATATTGGCCGTCCCTGACACCCTACCCGCAGCGTTTCCGCAAAGCCCTGGCCTACCACTCCGTGCTCGAGCAACGGCCCTACAAAACCGTCTTCCAGCCCTACATGACCTACTTCACCCTCGTCTTCCTCGTCGTCCTGACCCTCACCAACGGCTTCCAAATCTTCTTCCCCGGCAAATTCTCCGCCGCCAACTTCCTCGCCGCCTACATCACCCTGCCCATCTTCATCGTCCTCTACCTCGGTCACAAGATCTGGTACCGCACCCCGCTCGTCTACAAGGTCAGCCAGATCGACGTCTTTACCCTGAAGGAGGTCGCGGATCGGCTGGAGGAGGAGGACGTCAAGCCTGTGCCGCGGAACTTGTTGGAACGAATCTGGTTTTGGATCGCTTAGTTCTGGATCTTTGCGCTTGTATGTATCGGCGGGGGTTGGTGAGGTTGGGGATGCTTTAGAACGAAATATATACGCGATGGGATATCCGAGTCAGCTTTTGGCTGGGACTTAGAAGGCACTATCAGATTATTGTCGATAAAGTGGTCACTGTTCAGGGCTCGGTACAGTATTCTAGAAACCTGCGCTTAGAGGGCTGCTCGAGGATAGCCCTTTGGATGTGACTTTACACAACTTCCCTCGAGCCGCACACTCCTGCCCATCTTTCAGCTTCCATCACTTTACTCATCATTTACTCACTCAAGCTGTTGCGCAGTGCCTGAACCATGCATGTTGAATGATCTCACTAAAACCTCAGATGATCTTGACAGAAATTATCAAAAGATTATTCAATCTTTCAAAACTTCTCAAGATCAATCAAGATATAAAAATCTGACATTTTCATCAGAACATCAACAACTTTACATAAACTTATATAATAATGAGTGAGAAAACAACACAATATATTGTAAATATATTCTCAATATATTCTCAATGTATTTTCATTCTCATCATCAAAATGACATTCACATCTGATGTAGAGACTTAATCAGTCAGAAAATTTCACATTTTAGCAGCTATAAACTGAAAAGAAAACTCACAGTCTGAAATAATAAATGAAAACAATACATTTGAAGATAATCAGTACTATGAGAAGCATGTTGTGCAAGAAGAAAAGATAAGTAATAAATTTATTTAATATTATTAAATTTATAAAGTTCTTTAAGCAAACTTCATCTTCTTGACAACTTAAAGACAAGATAGTCTTTCAGTAAAGACTATACTGTTAATAGAAGTATTATTAAAATATTTTCATACTTTTACAAATAAAATAGCATATATTATTAATGTTTAAACAATTTTACAGAATAATATAAAGCATCTAATCAAGAATGTAAGTAATGTGTAGAGAGACAGAACAATACATTGTAAATATATTTGTTATAATATCATTATGTGCTTATACTGAATCATAGCTGAATCTCTTACACAATGATTAATAAGTAAAGTACTATATATTATCATTATTATCATTATAATGATCTTTATTCTTCTCATTATTATTCTATATCTTTGCTGAGTCTTCTGCCTCTTAATCTGCATCATTAATAAAGATTAAAACTTATAATGTTGACAGTTAATCTTTGTTGTTGATCTTAATTCATAAATATAGTTAATCAGCAAGAAGCTAATAAATAATTGTAAAGAGTATTACAATAAAGTAATATAATCATATTTAATTAATTTATATCTCAACTTCATCACTCTTTAACATTGAAGTAGCAGTCTATGAAGTTTAAAATTTAGTTAGATCTCTGATAAATAAACAGTGTAAAATTAATATATTTTATCTTTTTTCAATATTGTCTTTCTGATATCTGTATGCACAAGTTCATCAGATTTAAAAAAGATACATTCATCATTAATGTTCTTATTCAGCATTATTTAAACAGAAAAAACTACTGTAACTTTGCTTTCATTATTATTTAGCATTATCTCTGCTTCTTTATTCTTATCTGCAGAGACATTGAACACTGTTGAGAACTAATAACTATAGAATGAAACAACATTAATTTTTGTCTTTAGAGTCATTATAAAGAAGTGTTAAAAATATAATATACATTAATGATTTTTCTTGTCTGCTATGTGCTCTGAATTAAGTATGCTGCTATTAAAAATCTGCATAGTAAGATTTGAATTCTTATTTTTAACTATAGTAAGTTGTTTATAGCTGTTGAATTAAATGATTTATTCTTAATGTTTAACTACTTTATCTAGACAATTATCTCAACAACTTTAAATATATTTGTTTATTTTTTCAATTTAATTATATTAACACAGATTAAATGTCAAATAAAGTTGATATATCTCTTCTTTAATTATTAAGAAAGCACTCTTTGCTTTAAGAAGCTTATGCAGAGCTTATATTTCTTTAGTAGCTATAATTAAGTTGTTTTGCTGAGCAGTATCTTCATTCTTCTTTTGCTCAGTGATTACATTTTAATTTGTAAAAAAGATCACTATAAATGAAGTTAAAGTTTAATACAGAACACTATAATCATTTATTAATACTCATTATGCTCATTCTTTACATATCTTTTAGCAACAATTTTCTTTCTTGTCTTGACTGCATATTTTGTTCTTTAAATTCTTATCTTAAGCTTCTTATATTCTAAATTATATTTAAGATCTATATTCAATCTATTCATTGTCATATCATTCTGCTCTTAAATCTCTTCAATATCAGCATCTGTAAATGCATTAATCATTAAAGAATGTGATGAAGTCAATTTCTGAGTGATATTAAAACATAAAGAACTTAATAAAAAAATAAATAAAGAGTTTTTAAGTTCTTAAATATGATTTAGTCTCTGATTTAATACACATTTTGTGCATTATAATTGAGCATTATAATAAGTGAAGTTACATACTAGATTTTGAGTCAGAAGAAGTGAAAGAAGCAGTTAAAGTACTTTGAGATAATGCAGCATTAAATATGAATTTAAAGTAATTAATGAATGCTTTTATTCTTCTTTATTGATTAGTAAAATCTTCTTTCTTCAGATGTGCAGTAATATCTAAGATAGATAAATTAATTTTATTGATCTTTTTCTTTTTCTTCTTCTCAGATTGAGATGAAGAGTTTAATGTATCAGTAAAATGTGTTTTTTTACTGATGAGTTAATTTCATTTAGTAATGAGAAATATGAAGTTTAATACTTTTATTATGTTGATGAGTTGATCTGATTCAGTGATGAAGAGTATGAAGCTTAATGCTTTTACTACATTAATAAAAATAATCTTTACACTCAGTTTTCTCTATTCTGATGATGTATTTCTAAAATAAAAGTCAGCATCATATCTCTTCATTACTTACTTTACTTACATGATGCAAAAAGAAAATATAAAAAGCTTAATACAAAAAGTAAGATGTTCTGTAGAAAGAAAATGTAAAAAATATTATATTAAAGATAAATGAACTCACTAAGTCTCTATACTATCATTTGTTTACATGAATGCTGTGTTTTTGTTATCAGTGAATTTGTAGATAATTAAGATCAATTTAAATTAAGCTGTACAATTATTTAAATTTATTAATTTATGATCATTTCTTCTTAAGCTACTATCTAAGAAATTTAAAGCAATACATACAATTTCTAAAGTGTAGTATCTTAATCATATTAATTGCAATTTCTTTACTAAGTATAGATCTTCTCACAGTAAAGAAACTGACATTAAAATTATATTGTATAGCATAACAGAGTCACAACAAAAGTTAAAGTCATAAAGAAATATTAAGTAGACTTTAAAGTTTGTGAATTTGATAACATAAGATTTATCAGAGAGGACAGAATATGAATTAAAGATGAAGATGTATAAGATAGAATTAAGTTCATAAAATAAAAGTAAAGAATGAGCTGTCAAGCATAACATCTTTAAAGAAGAAGATTGAATCATTAACAATTCTTTTTTTTTTAAATTAGTTTCTGCACAAAAAGAGTTAAGTGAGTTATATAATTGCATCATTAAATTAAATTAAAATGCTCAATTTTAACACTCTCTGATCAGCTTATGCAATGCAGCAATGACAGTATTGATAGAAGCTGCATTTTTTTACTTTAAATTCAGAACTGTTCTCATTACTGATTGAAGAGATTTCTGATCAGTATAATGACAGCTTAAAGTGAAATTAGTTAGTCATTATGAACTTGCAGAAGATAAGTGAGGCATATCTTTGTACATTTTTTAAAAGTATAAGTTCTTATATATTAAGAATCTCTTTCATGACTTATTTATGATATAGTTGTCAAGCTACATAAAAAAGAAGATCTAATAATATCAGAGAAATTGCAAAAGATGAAAGCAATCTTTTATATGTTGCAGACTTATTAAGAAGATAAAGTATACTAATTAATGTATTTTTGCTCTGTAAAGAATAAGTAATTTAATAATTAAGTTAATAATGCTCATATATAATGCTTATAAAGCAGACATGTAGTTAAACAAGAAGAGTTGTGTGCAATATTAATTAAAAATGTTGCAATAGTAGCTGCTGCCAATATAAAGCTGCTTAATAATAGAAGTTAATTAATTTTAATTTAATCTGAGCTGTCAAGAATAATTCAATTTAACTCTGTCTGAAACCTAACTCTGCACAGAGTTGAGTTGAGTTGCAAAGTAGAACTCAGTAAGTTAAGTTAGATTCTAAAATCTGAGCTTGACTTGACTTGACAGTCACTTTACTTAAAATCTTAAATAAAGATTTTATTAACATTAAATTGCTGAATTAGCTTCAATAATCTTGCATTTATAAGCATTACTGAATACTTCATTGATTTAGACTGAAGATATTGTGAGACACTGTTAACATTTAAAAAACTTAAAAAAAATTATAATAATGAGAATTTAACTGTCTATGTCTTCAAAATACTTTAAAAATGAAAATTATTGCATTAATTACTGATCATCACTGTTAATAATGTCTATAACAACAATATACTTCAACAACACTTAAATAAGCTTTTAAAGAAACACAACATTATTTAAGATTATGAAGAATGTATAGTTAATTGTATAATGTATATTATATAACTGTCTATAAATAAGTTTCTTAAAATCTTAAATGTAAGTACTCAAAATAATATTATTACTTTCATCTTTAATTTAAGAATTCTGCATCATATCAGTTTGAATACAGTGTCTTTTAAAAATACTTTAAAGAAAATAAATTTTAATATATTTATATTTTCATTTTTATTGTTCAAATCTATTGCTTCTAGATTTGCACTTTAATCATTATTATCAATATCTTTTCTCAGTAACTTGTTAAATTCAAGAAGCTGCAAAAGCATAAATTTATTAAAATAATACAGAATGTAAAGACTTAATGAAATTCATTTTATAATATATTGATTTATGCTTTCACTATAAAGACTGAGTTGTTTAAATGAATTTAAGATCAAAATTAAAAGATGAAAGTTCTTAAAATAAATTTACTTAAATAAAAATAAATTCAGTATATCATTAATCTTCTTAAGTCTTTCAAGATATGAACAGAGACTCTAGAAAGTATTAATGAGTCATTAATTTATAAGAATTAATTTGTTTACAATGAGCTCTTTAATTACTTAAAGAATCAGTGATAGAAGCTAGAAAATATATATAAGATTGAATAAATAGCAGAATTATTTACTGCTGTAATGAAGATAAGAGATAAACTCAGTCAATATTATAAATGAACTTTAGATAAAAAGAATACTTTATATAATCTTAATATGATGTTAAATTCTGTCACTAAGCTTAAACTTTATTATATAAATATTTTAAATCTATTGCTTCATTCTATTGTGCACTGATCTTATGTAGAGTACAACATGAGATGCTTAGAATATTACATTTTATAAAAAAGATTTTTGTATCTATTACTGAAATCATTATCAATATCTTGAAATCACTTTAATTATAATCATCAATTTAAAGATCTCATCAGTGTCATTAAAAAATTTAGTGATAACTGTTTTTCAGTGAATATTACCATAAAGAAAGTTAAATTATAATATAACATTTAAGATTACAGTATAACTGATAAATTCTTTAATTGAAGATAAGAATATCTTAAATGCATAAAAGTGCATAACAGTACTTAAATTAGTTATAAGACAGTTTGTTATGAATATTCTTGCAGTATTGATGATTAATGTTGAAATTAAATAACTTTTTAACATAACTTATAATGTCTGTCACTATTGTTGAAATTGTCTCAATGCAGTTATTATTGAAAAAATTATGCTTATTAAGCACTATGAATTACAGCTTGTTCAGAGAGATTTTATTGATGTTAATATTAATTTTAAGAATGAGAAAATGATTGATGATTCTTTGATTGATGAGAATTTTAATAAAAATGTGTCATAGATTATAGAGTGAATGTCAGAGAGAGATAAGAGTGATGAAGATAAAGTTAATTATTTGATGATGAAAACAATAAAAAGAAGTGATAATGAAAATTAACTCAATATATTAATATTTTTTAGATGCAACATCAATCTAAACTGCATTGCAATATCTTAAAATTCAACATTGATTCACAACATTAAAATATATAACTTCAATTAAAGCAATAAAAAGTCAACATTAAGCTTCAGATTAAAGACTGTAAAGTTATTAACATTTAAGAGTGTTATATAACTTTAAGTAAAATTAAAAGATTCTGAACTATCAAAGACACTATGAATATATAATAAGATTAAAGCTTCTTAAAACTTTAATTAAGCAAAATTATTACAAATATTTGATGAGATAGCTGTTCTGCAAGGTTTAGATTTCTTAGATATTAATATCTTAATAGAAGATGATGATTATCAGTTAAAGTGAGTGTATATATAAGCTTAAGTTAGTAAGTAGAATACATTTAAGCATTTATAATTATTGTTTTATTATATTGCTTCATCATTTTCTTCATATATGTAGAGATAAATTTTGCAATTATATATAAAAGTTATTTAAGAATGTTAACTTATACATAACTTATACATAACTTAACTTAATCTGCAGATCAGACTAGAGTCAGATCTTTAACTTTAGTTTAACTCAATAAGTTAAGATTTCTGATCTGACTTAAATTAAGTATAAGTCAAATCAGTAAGATTGCTGAGTTAATTTAACTTAATAGTCACTTTAATTCTTAAAGATCAGCACTCATTAAACAGCTAAGTGACTTGCTATCAATAATCTTCTTAGTCAGTTCAATCTTGCACAACAGATTACTCAGAAGAATATCTTAAACTATAATGATTTTATATATCTGAATTACTGAATGATGATTTAATGAATTAGAATAGATTCAATAAATGTAGAGAGATTACTTACTGATTAGTGAAAGTAAATGTTTAAGAGATAGACTCATCACAAATGTATTGATGTACATAAAAGATGATGATGATAAGTCAATATCTTATTGACAGAATGTCTGTAAGATAAAACTAAGATTTTTCATTTTAACTTTTTCTTTGCAAAGATGATTTGTCCTCATAGATCTAGATAGAAACTGAATAGAGAGTTAATAAAACAAATAATAATATACTTAAATATCTTATTTACTGTTAATAGATCTGCTTTTGTGTTATACTCATAAATCATTTTAAAAGATATCTTTTAAGTTGTAAAGTGTTTGCTTACATTATATATAAATTTTACTAAAAGCAATAATGTCACTCAGTTGTCTTGCTTATAGCTGATATAGCTTTATAAATATTATTTAAAAAGATTATTTTAATGCTTTATTTATCTATCTGTTTAAGAATAAAAGACAGTACTTAATTATTGTTTAATCTTTAAAGTAAACATTACATTAACTTAGAACTGCAAAATGAACAATGATTTTTAGTTTATCATTATAATGATTAAGATTTCATATAAATAAATTATTTTTTATACAAATTTTTTTACACAATCTTTTGTGATCATGTTCTTTTGATATAAAATGTAATAATATATCTTTGAGAATTTATTAATTACATTTAATACTGCATCATAAATATTCTTATAGACTCTGTTCTTCAGTAAATCAGTAATAAAGTTCATTATAATTATGTCTTAAAGCTATGTAAAGTATTTTAAGAACTAAAATAGTTTTATAAACTTTTTATAAATTATTTATGTCTCTTAACATTCAACACAAATAAGACAGTACTCATTAATCTGTTTTTTTCATTTTTAATTATTAATACTTTTTGTAAATCTATATATAAGTTTAATCTGTAACTAAATATCTTATAAATAAATTATTATAATACTTATGTAAGATCTTAATGTGCAAGACTTTTACATACAGAATATACATTACATTATTAACATAAAATAAATCTTTTATTTATATTCAATTTAAGAATCTACTCTTCTTCTTTAATGTCTCAGCAGCTTTTAAGCTCTGAATTATTTAATTTATAAAAAAGTTTATTTAAAAATACTTTGATAGAATCTTTAGAAAAATTTAATTTACATTTTTATATATAGTCTTCTTTAAGACAGCTTTACAAATATATTTATTGTAATTTTTATTTTTTTAATCTATACAGTCTGCACTTAACAGCTGTTTAACTTATATATAAATTTAAATATATACTTTATAATTTACATTTAAGATCTGTTCTTTCTCTGCAACAATCATTACTGTTGAGAATAGAATCTTTCTTAATATAAAATAATATTTTATAATAATATTTTTTCTTTTAATTTCTTATTAATAATCTATTCTTCTTAATAAATCATTCACAAAATTCAATATTCTCTTGCAGTATATCATACAAAAATTATATACTAATAATGTTAAAACTTATTTAATATATTTTTACAATAATTTATAAAATAATTTTATCATTTAATGTAAATTATCATAATCTGTAAGAATCTTAACTGTATGTTGTGTCTCTTTAAAATAATATTGTCAATGATGAATACTCTTAATTATAATGAGTAGATCTTCATTATTAGTTTTATAATTTCTTTTTGTAAATATCATCTTTCATAAATAAAATACAATAAATCTTCAGTCAGACTTTCTTTCTTAAATGAAAATGTCAGATATTATAAATTTTAAGATATTTATTTTTATTTAAATTCTCTTTTTTGAGTTAAAGTGATGCAGAAAGAATGCTGTTATAAAGATTTAAATTAATTTATAAAAGAAAAGCTAAATTTTCAAAATCAGAAATTCTAATATCTGTAAGATTTACTTCTTCTTAGAAATATATTTACTGCTTTATAACATAATTATAAGTTTCACTGCAATGCAGAAGAAACTCTCTATAAATTTTTTATAAAAATTTATAAAATTTATAAAACTTTAAGTTTTAAAGATGCTCTCTGACTCTGATTAGTTAATCATTTTAATAATATATTCTTTTTTTATTTCAATGTTTTTGTTAATGATCACAAATCTTACAAAGAATACTTTTCTTACTGAGAATTAACATTTAATAAATTTTATATATAGCTTAATCTTTAATAAAGTCTTCAAAATCATGTAAATATATTGTTGATAAATAATAACTGACTTTATTCTTTAAATATATTAGAATGTCATTTAGAAATATTATTATAAATATATTTAAGTGTTTATGAAGCACTTTATATATGTATAACTAAAAGATTATTGATGTATTGATTAATTTAAAGAACATTATTAAGTATTTATATAATTTATATTGAGTTTAAGAGGCTGTCTTTCATTTATTATTCTTATAAATGTAAATTCAGTAATAAATATTCTTTATGTTAATCTTCATAAAGATTATGATCTCATTAAGATGATTTATGATCTTATTAATTATAAACAGAGAATAACAATTCTTTATTGTAATGATATTAAGTTTGTAATAATTAATATATAATTATAACTTATCATTTAACTTTAATACAAACAGCACTGATATCTCTGCAAATAACTATAAAAATTAAATAAAATTATTTTTAAAATTTTCATTTAAATATTTATAAAGCTCTGCAAGCTTCTTCTTTAAATGATTATAGATAAAGTTAAATGATGAGATTTTTTTTTATTAAATTAATTAAGTGATTTTGTTTATAATGTAACAATAAGCTATTTACATTGTTTTTTAAGAATATTTTTATAAAATCATTATATATCTTTAAAATTTCTTATAAACTTTCATTACTCTCTGTGTTTTCTATGTAGATCTGATATATTCAGTTAAAAATACTTATATTAAGCTTTATCTTAAAAGTCTTAAGATTCAGCTTCTTACTGACTTTATAATTCTCAAAGTCTTTTAGTTTATTTCTTTAAATAATTGTATTTTAAGAGAAACTAATTATTAAATCTTTTTAAGTCAGTTAAATAATCTTAAATATTATGTTCAGTTCTATCTTTACAGTTATAAAAGATTTGCACAGCTTGTAAAGTACTTCTTTAATATTGCAGATAAAGATTAATTTATAATATACATTATATATAATTATTGATTGTTAATTAATATTAATTATATCTTATATCAAGAACAGTAATGTAAGATTAAGACTTTTAATCAAATTTAATTATAAAAAGTTAATGTTACTCTTATTATTCATTAAGATTTGTAATTCTTGATTTGTGAAATGCAATGTAAGTTATAAGATTCTGTTTTTAAATAAATTTTTCTTTATAAACTTCTTCTTTATTTTCTTATTAATAAACTTATTCTTCTAAATAAAATCATATATTTTGTAAGACCTCTGTAAATCTTTCTTGTTTATAGTATTAATAAAAAGTTTTTTTTTCTTAATTAAATAGTAGTTCTTCATTATGTAATCAGTCTTATTACAGTTAAAATACTTAATAAATCAGTTCTGTTCACTCTGTATAAACTTTTCATTCAGTTTGACTATAAACTTATCATTATTCTTGTTGTAGAGTTCAGACTTCTTTCAGTAAAGTAATATTGTTTTGTGTTTGCAGTTAAATAGATTGAGATGTAGCTTCTTTATAAAAATTATTATATTTTCAGTAATAATTAACAGCTAAAACTGCTCAAAAATCTTTCTGTGCATTGACTTATTTAACTTACAGTAAAAGAATATAATTTAAATCTTATTTATTTTATTTACTTTATCTTCTATCTGAAACTGAAGTTCATTATAATGATAAAAATACTTTTCATTAAACTTTTTTTCTTTCTTGCTTACTTACAATCATTTTATTCAGATATTGTAAATTCAATTTGCTTTATCTTTTAGCAAATTGTTTAAGAATTTCTTCAAAGACTTTTATATTTTTATGAGCATTTTCTTTTCACAGTGAGTTTCTTATCAATTTATAATTAAATAATGTAAATAATGAATCATCTTTAAATATTAAGCTTTCTTAAATATGTCTTTTATGTCTATATTTATTTGATGACAGAAGTCATAATAATGATTATAGTTTGTATTTTTATAAAAATCAGTACTTAAAAGTATCTTAATAGATTAAGTTTACTTTAATTTGCAGTTAATCTTTAGATTTATGAATATAGAATAATTATACTTTATTTATATATAAAGCATTAAATTCTTATTCTTCTACTCTGTAAACTAAAGTTTAAGTTTTAACTTATAGATAACTGTTGACTTTAAAGACTCTGAAAGAATATTCTTAAATGAATAAAAAGATTTCTTTTTTTTTTTAAAAAATTATTTACTTTCATAAGTCATCTTCTTAATTTCATAAATCTGATTCTTGACCTTACAGAAAAGTATTTAAGTCTTTTAAATTTTTTTTACTTCATTTTTAATTAACATCTGCAACAAAGTGTCTTCATTACTTTCAAATTTATTTGCAGTCAATTTATAAACACTCACAAAAAAGTCACTTACAGAGACTTCAAACTTCTTTAAAAGCTTGAGTTTCTCTTATATTATAAAGTTCTTTTTAAATTTTACATCTTTCTTTTATACAGCTCTATCTAACTTTTTAAAGAAACATCTTGATCTTAAGTTATAGTTAAGTAACTATTGTACAATAAATTAAAGCAATAATACTGTGAGACTGATCTTGACAGTTATGTAACAGTGAATTAGATAGAGTTTAATATTTATATAGAATTATTATTAATCTTTATAAAAGATAAAAGTGTGTACTTTTATCTCTTTGTGAAGACTAGCTTACTAAGTGTACTAGTTATGCAAAATTATATGAAAAAGCTTTAACTCTTATAAATGAAGAGTAAGCTTACACATTAATACTGTCTTCACATCATGACTTTAAAAAAGCTTTTATAAGTTATCAATGTTTAAGAATTTCATTTAATATATTGCTAATGTATTAAATATATATAATGAATGCATTCATACTACATCTTTTTATTGTACATCATCAGTGTCTTGTCAAGCTCTCTCTCATTAACATTTAAACAGCAAAAAACTTCTTTGAAAATTAGAATAATGTTATCTTTTTAATATATTAAAGATATATTAGTATCTATTTAAATTCCATTATAATACATTTATAATGCATTCATATATTCACATTGCTGTCAAAGTGAAATAAATCTTCTGACTATATTTGATAGATAAGATAGTGCTGAAGATTCATTAACAATATATCTTAAATATATTGCAAAGAATGTCTTATGTTCATTATTGAATATGATATAAAAGAAAGATGAAGAATTTAACTGTTAAAAAAGCTTTTAGCTTAATTATGCAGTTTAGTAAATTATTCACAAAAAATCTTATAGATTGCTTGTTAACTTTATGAAAAACTTTAATTTAGAAAATTAATGTAAAATCATCTAAGATTTTAGTGAAACTATCTAATCTATATCTTAACAGTATCTATCAATCTGATACTACTTAACTTTCTAGATTATCTTATTAATATTTATCAATTCTTAAAAACTATATTAGTGTCAATGCTGTAACTGTATTATATTTAGAACTGTTTTAATCAGAATACTGTTATTATAGTTTTTGAAAGTGAAAATGTTTTGAATGTAACATTCTTTTATGTTAATAAATGATGTCAAAAGAGAAAATTATATTTATATTTTTATGGTTTTTCTTACTGAAATGTTGTCAAAACATATTTGTCATTAAAACATTTGAAGAAGAAAAGATGTTGATAAAGTTTTGATATGATGTTAAGCACAATGTTGACATAATATTGAAAATGATGTTGATAGAAGTTTAATATAATGTTAGACATCAGTATTGTAATGTGATTAATAGAGTGTGAAAGTTGATATTATTTGCTATAGTAAAAGTATTCTAAATATAAAATATATTTTTAGTTAAAGAATGTTGTCTAACACAATGCTGTAGTTCTTATGCTGATGTCATTAATCAGAAGATATTTAAGTTGCTATGAATGTTGATGATGTAGTTATAAATAATGTGTAATAAGAACAAATCAATGATGAGAAAAGATAATAATTCATAAAAATTAATTATAAATCATAAGCATTTAATATGCATAATGATGTCAATAAACTTCTGAGAAATAAAGATTCTCAAGTCTTATCTGAGAAAGAACTGCATACAAAATCTTTTTATGCTTTTATTAGTTCTTTAAATTTAATAAAGTGACATGCATTCAAAGTCATGTATGCACTTTCAGCAAAATAAACACAATGATTGAAGAATTTATTTATATATAATGAAAAGTTCATTTATAAACATATTAAATTTATATGCAGCACTGTAACAGCATTTCACTTAACTTCTAAAAACTTCTTTAATGATCATAATAAAATTCTCTTTGTTATGCAGTTCTTAATAAAAGAACCTTGAGATGCATAATTTCATCACATTAATGAGAATAAACTTCTGAATAATAAATTATAAATATTCTTTTTAAAGTTTCTGCTCAATCTTGTTGAGAACTCAGTGAACTGCAAGCTTAGCACAATACAGAAATACTTAAAAGTCATACAGAAATTTACTTAATTAATTTAAGCTTTTACAACATATTTTAATATGCTGAAAGATCAGCTCTTGAGCTACATAGAGAAATAGAGAATAAGTTATTTCTTTATAAAATTCTGATTAAAGATTTAAGCAACTTTAATTAATTATTAAGATTTCTTAAAGATAAGAAAAAGTCTAATAGCTTTGACTGCTAAACTAAAGATTAATCAGTGATCTGTAGATAATCATACAGTTTGAAGTTACACTGTCAAGAAAATTTATAAACATTACTTATATTCTTTCACTTAGACAGCAAAGTCACAGCAGAATAATCATCTTAACTCTGAGACTACAAAATTAAGTTATCATAACAATACAGATAAACTCTGTTTTGAGACTGATGTTAAAAAGAATGACTGCTATAATTGTGAAAGATCAGATTATTTTGTAAAGAACTGCAGAAGTTCTTTAAAAAATCTTAATTCCATTAAGATTAATGTAGTTAAGACAAAAAAAGACAGAGTTTCATTGACTGTACTTTAGTAACAAAAATTAGATTAAAGATCATAAAGAAATTTAGCATTATAAAGAAAGATTAAGTCTAAATTAAATCTGATTGAATCTTTATCAGTGTATTGTTGAACATTGCAGCAGAAATTAATGTAATATTTTAATGATATGTTGTTATTCATTAACTGATATAAGTTAATGCAGAACTTCTGAGATCAGAGCTTTTGAGAGAATAACATATCTATTATTATGATGCATATTTAATGAAGTATAGACTCACTGACAATTAAGAATAAGAGCAAACTGAAGAGCAGTTATTTTATATCTTAAATAAAAATGAATCTGAACTGATCTTTAATCTTTTAGATCTGAAACAGCAATGCATTCATATTAATTATGACTTGTACACATAACACTATAAAATAAAACAGATACTTCTGATTATTGATGAGTCTAAAGTGTTTATTAACAACATTTAAAATTAATTCACTATTTATGCATTGTTAATGATGTCTAAGTTAGGCTCATTGATAACTGCTATACATGTTGTTGACAAAATGTTAACACTATCTTAATGATACAATAAATATATAGATGTGTTCTCTGAAGAGAATGCTGACAAATTATTATCTCATTAAGATCATAATTATATCATAAAGATAAAGAAATATAAATCATTTCATGATTTACTTTACAATCTGTTGAAAACAGAGCTATAAGTGCTTAAAGAATATCTAGATGACATCTTAATGAAGAAATAAATACAACATTCTGTTAACTCTGCAGAAACATCAGTTCTATTTATTTTAAAAAATGAAGAAAGCTTACATTTATATGTTGACTACAAAGATTTTAATAAGATTACTGTTAAGAATTGTTACTCTTTGTTGCTGATTAGTGAGACACTTAATCATTTAAGTAAAGTTAAGATGTTCATTAAACTAAATCTTAAGAATGCTTATCACTGCATTAGAATCAAGAAAGACAATGAGTAAAAGACTGTATTTTATACATATTATAATCATTTTAAATACATAATCATGTCATTTAAACTGATTAATGTCTTAACAACTTTTCAAGTCTATATTAACTGAGCATTAACTGAGTTAGTCAATGTCTTTTGTATAATATATTTAAATAATATTCTGATCTATTTCAGTTTTCTAGAAGAACATCAGAGTCATGTGAAACAAATTTTAAAGCAACTTCAATAATTTAAACTGTATGCAAATCTAAAGAAGTGCACTTTTCATATTACACAGATGAAATTTCTTAAGTTTATTATCTTCATTATTGATGTTTTAATGAATCAACAATGAATCAAAATCATAAAGAAATGATCAGTATCTAGAAGCTACTGTGAAATATAAATATTTTTAAAGTTTACAAACTTTTATCATCACTTTATACAGAGCTATTCTAAGATCACTGCTTCTTTAACTGATCTGTTAAAAGACAGCAAGAATGATAAGAAGATAGATGTCTTTAAATAATTATAAATGACAGTGTAAATGTTTTGCAAGCTTCACAATGTCTTTACATAAATATCTATTTTGATGTACTTTAACTCAGAGCTAAGAGCTTAAATTAAAACTGATGTCTTAATAATTAAATTGATAAATATTTATTTACAGCTTTAGATAAATGCTCAATGACACTTTGTTGTCTTCTGATTAAGAAAGTTAAACTCAGTTAAAACATATTATGAAACTTATAATTAAGAATTGTTGACAATTATAAAGATATTTAAACATTGATGACACTATCTTAAGAATAGTTGTTATCTCATTGAGATATTCATGAATCATAATAATCTATGAGAATTTATAAATGTGAAGTCATTAAATAGAAGATAAGCACACTGAATTATGAGATTAGTTGTTTATGATTTTATAATTATACATTAATTAGAGAAAACAAACTTCACTAATGTGCAGTTAAGATGCTCTGACTACAAAGTCAAGAAGAACATAAACAAATTGCTGTTAATATTGCAATAAAAGCTGATTACACTATCTTAAAAGTTAAGATCAAGCAGTACTGCTTTAGTTAGTCAGATCAATGCTTAAAGCTTAGATCTGTAAATTATGCTGATTATTTTATTAAAAAAATATTGATTAAGCACTTAGACTGAAGATCATAACTGTTAAGAACAAGTCAACAAGAAATTTAGAGAGCCTTTATTTAGAAATGAATTGAAGAATAATGATTATACATTTAATTTATCTATATATAACATAGCAGAAGAGCTGCTTAACTTTGTTGCTGAAATTACTGATTGTAAACAGTTTATTTCATGTACATTGATTTAAAAAGTGACTGACAGCAAAATGATATATAATAAAAGATAATTACTCTTTCTTAAACTTATTCATCTCTTATAGAACACTGATGTTTTAACAGTAAAGATGTGATAAGACTTGAAATCACAGAGTAATTATAGTCATTAAGACATTAATGATAGTTTATGAATGTTTAATTTCATTGAACTACTTTCTTACAAAAGCAAGATATATATATTATTTGATGAAGTCATTAAGAATGAGCTCATAAAGCTGCATCATGATGATGTTTTAACAGAACATTATAAAGTAAATAAAATGATTAATTTGTTATTTAGAAAGTATTACTGAGTCAATATGATAAATAATATTTGAGAATATGTTGCTTTATGTACTGTATATTTAAGAATTCAAGTATTAAGACACTGCTTATATGACAAATTATAGTTGTTGTTACTATTTACTTAATCATAAAAGAAAATAACAATGAACATAATCACTGACTTGCTGTCTAGCAGATAAGAAACTAATGTTTATGACTTCATACTGATAATTGTGAATTGTTTTACAAAGATAATTTAATATATTTCTGTCACTAAAAAACTCACTGTGATCAAGTTAACTGATATATATATTGAATAGATCATATGCTGCTATGAAGAATTTAAAGATATTGTTTTAAATTAAAAGTCAATCTTTATTAATGCATATTGATTTAAATTCTATTATTAACTTTAAATAAAGCAAAGATTAAGCACTGTCTTTTATTTATAAACTGATGATTAAATTAAAAGACAGAATCAAATTTTAAAACATTATCTATATTATTATTGTTATAAAGAACAAGATAATTAAATGTTCTTTCTGCTTATGATAAAGTTTATATATGCAAACAGAAAACATACAACAATTAGTTAAACACTGTTTAAGATATTAATGAATTATCACTTAAGAATTGCTCAATACATTGAGAACAACATTTATGAAGAGAAGATGTCAGCAGTAAAAGATTAAGTACAGTAAATGAAGAAAATCTGTATCATAATAATAAAGTAATAATAAGCTGCTGTAAAAGTATAAATCAAGTACTTTGACAAAAATCATATTTAAAAAAGCTACAATGTCAGCAATCTGATGTTATTGTTCATCAAGAACTTAAAGCAACACAGATTAAGCAAGAAATTGTTATATAAATTTATTAAGTCTTTTTAAATTCTTAATCTTATTAATAAACAAACATACTAACTGACTCTGTCTGCTCATTATAGAATTCATAATGTATTTTATGTTTTATATTTAAAGTTTCATAAATGTTATCTAAACAATAATTCTTTGTCAGAACTGCTCTCTTTAAACTTCATAAATGATGAGAAAAAATACAAGATTGAAGATATTTTAAGCAAGAAATAAAGAAGAAAACAGTTACAATATAAAGTTAAGTGAGTAAAGTACTTGACAGAATATAATGAGTAACTTTGAGTAAAGAATATGAGAAGTGTGAAAGTGTTACAATAAGAATATGATGCAAGAACAGAGAAGAAGCAGAAGCATAAATGAAGTTTAAGAAATTAAAAACTTCTATTGAAAATATTCTACATAGTATCATCTAAAAAAAGTGAAATTAAAATACAATTAATACATTAATAAAATATTATCAAATCACTCTATTATCTCTGCATCTGCATCACTATCAGAAGCAAAAGATAAGAACAGCAATTACTTATTGATGTTATAATTACTGTCAAAGTAATTAAGCTACAGCATTAAGTTGCAAAAGCTTTTTAAGATGTTGTTACTTAACTGAAGAAAGAGAAGTTTGCATTTAAAGTAAAGTAAGTAACATGATGACAACAGTAAAGTGTAAGAGAATTAAGAGAACAAATCATAAAGTAAAAGATATTTAATATAAATATCTACATCATAGTGATCATTTACTGCTCTTAAATCATGAGCAACAATAAATTGCAGATCTTTGCAGACTTGTGATGACTGCTGTGATGTCTTACAATATAAGTAATGTAGATGATGACATACTTAATAAACAATGTCTACATATAATTGAGGTGATACTGAAGCTAAAATTAACAGACATCATTGACTGTTATAATGACAACATAGTTAACAAGTATGTGCAAGTTGTTAACTTAACAATTAAAGAATGCAGAGATCTATTATCATTAATGCATTATAAGATGACAAGAAACTTTCTGTTAAACTGAGTTACACAGCTTTTAAAATGTCTTGCAATAGTTGCAATTCTGATTTTTAACAATGTTACATTAACTAATGTTGTCACTGATATGTTTTGAACAGCAGAGACAACAGAAAGAATTTAATTTGTTGTTGATGTAATAATTATAATGTGACATTGAGATGATGTCAGTGTGAATAAATAAGAAAATAAAGAAATTGCTGAAAGTATAATATTATGAAGTGATGACATCTCTAAGAGCTGAGGTGAAAACAGAATTGAGATGCAACATGTGTGATGATGTTATTGTGAAAGAAAAATGTGATGTATAATGTAAAGCAGAAAAATGTTCATTAATTATAATTTTAAACTCAGCACTCTTCTGAGTAATGAGTTTCTGACAGATTAATTATGCTGTGAAGATGATGTTCTGTAATATTAATGACACAGTGACAGTCATTAAATAAGCATTTTTAATTAAATTCATCAACAATGACTTATCTGCAGCTTGAGGAAGTGAGGGCAGCATGTGAAAAGATGATGTTTTGTTGTTAAAAAGATTAAGTAAATACAACTGTATCTATATACAGCAATAAGATCTCTGCTGTTATCTTTTCTGTATAACAACACTATTCAGAGTGTGTATCTCATCATTGTTGTGCAGATGTTTTGTTAGTGAGTTTGTTTTAAGACATTTATATTTCTTATGCTCAATATTCTTCTTTGTCATGTTCTGTTTCTGCATTTTGTTTCAGCAAAGCAAGTATGTCAACAGTGTTACTTATAATATTTATTGCATTCTTTATTGACTTAGCTTTTGCAGACTTAATCTTCAGAATTAGCTCTGATGAGTTTATTAACTCATCAGTGTTTAAAACTGTATTGATGAATAATGTTTAATGATGAGAGCAATAGAAATTTAAAGATTTATTATTGTGTTTCTTCATACTTGTATAAGTGCATTTCTTAAACTGCAACATTATTAAAATGTGTTGATGTCTTAAATGCTATATATATAAGAATCACTGACAATCTCACTGAATTCTTAATGAGAGACACAGTAAAGAAAATATTTTTTTTATTTTTTTTAATGATTATGATGTTAATGTTACTACACTTTCACTATTGTGTCATTTGTACAGTGTTATAAGAGAGAAGCATCATTTAAAGATATGAAGTTGCTATGACTTCAATATATTAAGATATTGAAGATGAAATAAATGCAAGTTATATATGAGAAAGAGTTTCTTATATATTGTGATTAAACAAAGAGATCATCAATTTAATCAATTTAAAAATAAAGAAAAGTTAATTTTACTTATGTTTTGCATATTATTCATCATTAAACAAAGCTGAATCATCATCTATCTGAATGTGACAAACTTAAAGTATTGCACAAGATCATCAGTCTAGCTGAGATAGACAATAAGCAAAATATATAAAAATGTTAAGCAAATCATTGCTTACATCTTGCTGATCTGATTTCATAAAATCATAATATATCTATAATGTCAGCAATACATCAATGCACTGAAGAATCAGCACATAGAAGAGAAGACAATTGTTATGATATTATTATGTATTTATATTAAATCATAGCTGAATTTCTTACACAATGATTGATAAGTGAAGTATTATATAGACAGTCTTTACATACAAATCTTTTAAGTTTCTTAGTTGTTAATCTTCATCAATACAAGATCTTAACATTAAAACTTCATTGAATAGCTGTTGTAATGTAGTGTCTCACATTGTCACATCTCTTACTCATCAGCCTCTTATAGATAAGAGGCTCATAAGTTTACAGCAATAAGTTACAATCAGTAAATGCTGTTTAATAAAATAAAAGACTTATCTTTCTTTATTATTGACTAATTAACTTCTTTACAGAAGATCTATCTCTTCATTATTGACTAATTAACTTCTTTATAAATAATCTATCTCTTCATTATTGACTGACTAACTTCTCTGTAAAAGATCTATCTCTTCACTACTAACTAACTTCTTTACTACTGATTAACTTCTTCATTACTGACTAACTTCTTTGCTGCTCTTCTAATTTGCAGTAAAAAATCTTAAGAATTCTTTTAAGTATATTAAGAAAGATATATAATTTAAATTAATGTATTAGTTTTTAATCTAACTGCATAATGATTTAACTGATTATCTATAATAATATAAGATACAGAATCTAATTCTAAAATCTGAGTTCTAAATAAATTATAATGCTAAATGTTTAACATTCTGAGATTCTTAATTTGAATCTCAGAGATTTCTTTCTTTTGTTTTTTTATTTTTCTTTTTTTTTCAGCACAAGAGAGTGAGCACTATCTGAGTAGAGAATGAGTGTGAGAGAGTGAGTGCAAGAGAGATAAAGAATGAGTGTAAGAGATAAGTAATGATAAAAAAGATGTAAGAGATGAGCAGTAATAAAAAGAATGCAAGAGATGAGTAGCAATGAGAAGAATACAGACTTCATGATAGATAAGTGTAAACTTATTTAATAACTTTTTTAATAAAGTATCACTATAACAGTCTGTATATATTTAGCTGTATTGCTTCAGAGAAAAGAATGTAGTTAAATAAAAATTTTATAATTAATTAAGATATGCAATAATGAGTCTTTGATCATGAAGAAGAGTGCAGTTATGTAGTATACATTAAATTTAGAAAAGCTTGACAAAGTTAATTAAACTTATCTGCTGTTTTGTATAACAATCTTGATTAAGTCTGAATTGAACAAAAATATAAGATTTCTTTCTTAATAAAGTCATTTTTTTATATAAATTAATGAATTCAGTGCAATGACATCAACTTCAGAAAGAAAGAACTGCAAAAAAAGATGTTTAAGAAAACATCAGTAATAGATAGAGAAGATTGAGAAAGATATAGAAGATAATTTAAAGAAAAAGATAAGTTAATGTCATTATTATAAGCTTAAGTACAATCTTAATTCAGTTACAGAAGTCAAGACTTCAGAATATTTTTACTTTTAAGATATTTAGAGTGTCAGCACTTCTTAATTCTCAATATTTATTATTTTACAGCTATTAAGAAAGTTATCTTAATATTTTATTAAAGCTATTGATTTATTTAAGCTTTTAGTTCTGAACAGTTTGTTAAAATGTATATTTTTCTTTGAGCTTCTTTTAATATTTTAATTTTACAACTTGTGTACTGAAGCTTTACATTTTAAGAAGATAATCATTGTGTTACTTAAAAGAGATATTAATCAGTAATAAAGCAATAAGCAAAAGAGAACACTTGATTAAGATTTTAAAATAATAAGTAATGTTAAATTTATCTATAGAATTAAAACTTGATGTTGTCAAAGCATAAAAGATGTGACTGATGAAGTAACAGATGATGTATATAATGTTGAAAGATTTTTTTAATGAAATTAAGAAAATGTAATTAAATTTAACATTTATTAAGTCATACACTCTTTAAGATTTTGCTCTTAAATTTCACAGTTTGAAGCACAGTGACAGTTAAGAGAGCAGTAAATATAAATTATTGAACTTTATAAAAACTATATATCTCAATAATAATGAAGAAACATTCTATAATCATCTTTCTATAAAATAAGCTTTTCTTACTCTTTATTTTTTATGTTCTTCATCAGCACAATGTACAATCTTCTACAACTTATTGTTAATAAATTAACAATTATCTGTTTTTAAGATAACTGTAGCAACAGAACATTCAGAACAATGTTTTAAGATTGTGTAAATAGTTTTATAAATGTGATAAGAATAAAGAGATGTTATTAATCAGTGTTGAGCTTATATATAAAGATATTATTTAAACATACTATTTAAAAGTTACAAACTTTCAGAAAGTCTTCTTATTAAAAGATAAAATAATATTGTGTTGTACTGCAGTAAGATATGAGCTCAGTTTAAAACATTAAGTGTTTAAAAATTAACATATCTATTTACAAAGCTTAACTTCTAACATCACTGCAGTAACATCTTTAAGAAATTAACAATTGTACTTTTTCTGTAATTGTGTTCATAGACAGTTTAAAGCTTTTGAAGAAAGAAATTCAAAATTGTTAAATGATTAAGTTAGATTGAAAGATGTAACTGTTATATAATATACTTTCACTGTATGCAGATCATGACAACAGAATTTTTATAAAGATTATTAATTTTTATCAGTAACTGATCTTCTGCAGAGTGTTTAACACACTTTAAGAAAGAAAGAATAGCTTTTAAAAGAAAGAAATATTTTTTATAAAGATATAATAATATCTTTGTTAGCTCTAATTTAAATTGAGTAAAGATGTTTATCAAAGTAAAATGAAGAGTTTATTATATGTTTTTTCTTATTAGAAGAATCTTCTTCACATTTTAAAAGTTTATACAAGTTATGTATTTCTTGTATTATCTGAAAGATCATTCAAATTAATATAAATTAATAATAAAGAAAGAGATAAATCTATTTGTGCTTGTCTTTCTTAATAAAAGTAATACAATTATTCAGTGTAATGTACTCATCAGTTATATCTTTGTAGTGCAATACAACATACACATTAAGTTGTGAAAAAAATCTCTTTAGCTTCTCTGACTTTTTTAATCTATATAGATTTTCTATTTCTTCTCTTAAATATTTAAATTTCATTACATTATCTATTTCTCACTCATCATTATCAACATTGCTGTAAAGATTTAAGTCTTTTATCTATAAGTTTTTTGAAGAGTGATGAGCTGTATTGATATTGAAAGAACTTATTATTTATAATGTTATTGAGCTTTCACTTACTTGAGCTCATGTAAAGTAGATGAGAACAACAGCTTTATATAAAAGTTAAAAGCTTTTTTATAATTATTTTAATAGCTGTTGCATATTTTTACAATCTTTGCAAGATATGCTGATAAAGAGAATAATGTTGTTGCTTTTTATTATTGTTATAAAACATTAAACAATTGCATTGACAGATATAATGTTGTTTGCTGCTATTGACATAATTATTTTTGCTGTTCACAAATATTGTAACTATATTTAACTTTTACTTAATCAACAATAAAGAAATAGAAATATAATGATGAAAGCTTAAGCTGCTTTTTGCATTCTGTAACTTTAAAGATGATGCTTTGATAACTGTAATTAATTTTATTTTAAAAGAAAGAAAAATTTCTGTAGCTTTAATGTAAAGATATCTTAATTTTTTGCAGTAAGCACTGCATTAAAAAGAATCTACAGTGACTGTTTTGCAATCTTAGTAAATTTAGAGTGTGCTGTATTGATCAGTTAAGATTAAATAATATTTAAGATTAATGCTATCTTCATTAATAAAGATTCATCATCTTTTATTTTTAATCTTTTTAGATATATCATTCTTTAAGCATTACTGCTTATACAGTTTATCTTTATTCATTTCTATATCACTTTATAATGATATCATCTTTAATGAACTATATCAAAGTTCAGATTAACTCATTGCTATTTTGTTATTAAACATTTTCAACAATTTCTGTTTACATTTTAAAACATAAATTTAAAATTGCTCTGTTGCTGAAGCATATTCTCAATGAAGATTATAGTAAATGTATAGAGAAACTTTTTTTTTTTATTGATGTTAATAAACAAATTGTGATTAAGAACAAAAAGCAAGACAAGAATGTTAATGATATTTAAGAAATTGCTGTTATATAACTTAAGAATAAAAGTAAACACATTTATTCTTTAAGTTCTTTTTCTTGCACTGAGATTAACAAAAGTAAGATATATTCTCATTAAGATGCAATATATATTTTAATAGAGTTCAAACTTATCAATGAAATACATATATAATAAAGAGATGACATTCTTACTAATAAAATTGTTAAAAAAATACTGTTTATCATATTCTGCAAGTTTAAATTTTTCTTAAGACAAAGCAGAAAGCTGTAATAATTGTTGAGAAGTGATGTTCTAGCTGCTTCTATGAAGCAAAGTAGAACTAATGTCAGAGACTAAGTAAAGACTCTGTTCATATTAACTGTAGTCAACATTTTTTCTATTTCTTCTGTAACTTTCTTGATCAAGATGTGCTCATAGACAACATAATTTAGAGATTTCATTAAATGACATAATATAGCATGAATATCTACTTTCTTTCAATAAATTATGAGCTCAAATTAACAAAAGACTTCTTAGAGAAAGTGTATACTTCTAGTGTGATGACAGCTGAGTATGTCAGTTTTTAAGATTTACAGTCAATTTAGCTTTAACAATATCACTGATTATTGAGATTCATAATAAATCTGACTTTAACAGAATCAGCACATTAACAACAGCTGTATACATTAATTATTGAGATTCATAATCAATTCAGCTTTAGCAGTATCATTAATTATTAAGATTTATAATAAATCTGACTTTAGCAGAATTAGCATTCTGCAGTAGCTGAGTATATTTAACTTAAAAGATTTACAGAGAATTGATCTCAACAAAAATCAGCATTTACAGTTACTCAAAGAGTACTGTTCTTTGACAGCTTAATATAAGTTATTAAGATGAATAAGCACTACTGTCTTACAGAATAAGAGATATAAAAGCTTTTTATTTATTTTATTTATATTATTTTCAATGTATACATCATTATTTTACTTTATTCACTTCTTATACTATGTATCAACTATCATCATCATGAACTTCAATGACTTCTTTATAAAGCAATGACTCATCTCAATTCTCATTTGCAAGAACTGCAATCAATGATTTATTCTTATAAGAAGATGACTGATAAAAAAAGATCTATAAAATGTTGTTAAAATCTCAGCAATCAACATACTGATCAGTGAATTCTTAGACTCATTTTCTTTCAGCAGTCTCAGCTTTAAAAATCAGAAAATTAATGTAAAGACTTTATATTGATTTATTATCTGCATAAATGTAGATGATTAAGAATATCTGATGAATAAAATTAACACAAAGAATGTTTAAGATATGTTAAAGTTTAAGTACAAAAAAAAGCTGCAGATAATTGAAAGACAATATTTGATGAAGTTTGTTAAGTATAAAATGTCAAAAAATGTATTCATTAAAGAAGTATAAATTTATTTAAGCAAACTCAGCAGAAAGATTGCTGCAACTCAGTTTAATATGATTAAGTTGTTCAAATCAGAATGATGATTTTAGACATTGCTTTAAGTGCTATCAGTTAAATATGTTATGATTTGTGATGTCATTAATGTTTAAAATAATTTAGATATTAAGAGAGATCTATAAAAGCTTTAAAAAAAGAGATACAGCTTAAGACTGATGAGACTGTCATTGTCTTGTGAATAGATAAATAGAAAGAAGATTAATGTTTAATGAATCAGAATTGCAGTTCATTAAATTATTATACAGTTAATATTAAGCAACATTATTGCAGATCATTCAGCTCAGACAGTAATCATTCTTCTTATTGCTTTATTAAGTACTTTCTTTGTAATAACTCTTACTTTATTAAAGATTGCAAATTTCTTTCTGATGTTAAGTAAAATGCTTAAAAGAAGATAAGCAAATTAACTGTAATCAAGCTGTACAGATTGACTGCAGTTAAGTTGTATTAGAAGTCAGTTTATAAAGAAAAAGAAAAGAGATATAGAGTTTTTAATGCAGAAATTAATGACAATAATAATGATGATTTCTTTTCTGAATCTGAAAAGAAAAAAAAAATTAATGATGAAATTACTGTTCTGTTCAAGAAGACTATCAGTAAAATGCTTAAATCTGAATGAATTGCAGACTTTAAATTCTTCTTATACATAACTGATTAACTTCAACTCTTCAGTGATTTTCTTATATGAATGAGATGCTGACAAATTAAAGTTAAAGAAGAACATTTATACTCTCATTATTGTGAAGTAATCATCATGCAAGTCAGATTAAAAAATTCTGTGAGATTAAGTTCAACACTTTATATATTTAAACTTGAGATCAATCTTCTGTCAAGAAAGCAAATGTATAAAATAAGACTACATAAAAGCTTTGATTAATACTGTCTTTAAATGTGTGATAAGCATAACAAGACTATAATAGAAGCATTAGAGTGAGATAAAGTCTATATAATTAAATATATTGTAAAGAGTTTTAATAAATTTGCTTTGATATCTGCAGTATACATATTACATTCAGAGATCATTTTCTCTGTCACTGCTTCAGATATAAGTCTGTATATCTAGACTCATAAACATAATTTTATGATTAACTTCTTAGATATTGACACTGCATCATTAAATAAAAAGATCAAGACTTACAGACTTTAACACTGATAATTTGCTCATCTTAATTCTGTAAAGTTGCATAATCTTTATAAGATGACAATTCTTGAAAAGTCAATTCTTATTGTTGAGAACAATGAGAACATGTATGAGATTTGTGCTCTGACTAAGTTCATCAATAAGTAAGATTACACTGTAAGTAAAAGAAAGATTAACATTCTTGTTCTTGTCTTTATTGATATATATAACTCATTATTCTTATTATTTAACAGATATCAGTACTTTCTGAAGATAGTAGATAATCATTTCTGAAAGATATGAATGATATTGTTAAAACAATGTGATAAAATCTTCTAAACACTATAAGAATGATGATTAAAGACTGAACTTCAGATTGATGCAAAGATTCTTGCTGTATAAAGCAACAATAAAATGAAGTTAAAGTTCACTTTAAATGACTGATGCAAATCTCTTAACATTATACTGCAATACATGATGCTCTACATATCAATTCAGAATGATGTTGTCAAAAGAGTCATTTAAATCACTGAGAACTCAGTATACATTATAATTAAAGAGATATAACTGTCAATAAAGTTCTGAGTGTAGATAGCATAAATAAATGTTTATCTTCATAATTAAATAATAACTGATCTCTTAATTAATGACAAACAGATAACTCTTAAGAAAGCTTTCATTAATGTAAAGTTATTCATTAATTACATTTATATATAAGAATGTAAGTGCTACAGCTACATTGATCTCAAGTTACTATCTGAAGATAGACACAACAAATTCATAAATTAAGAATGAATAAGAGTCTTTATGAGCTATATTGAGAAAATCACAAAGCAATATCAGCTTTAAGCTTTAGATCTTAAGCACATCATTAAGAATTACATTGTAAAGTTTGCTAAAAGCAAGAAGAAAGACACTGTTGATTTTAAACTGCAATGATAGACATTAAATGCTTTTTTGAACAGAAGATTCATTAAACATTTATAGAAGAAGTTAATTATTGTGAAGATTACAGCTTTAGATTAGACATTTATAATTTAAAACAGTAAGATGCAGTTTAACTTAATTATAATTAAGATTAACAAGTCTTAAAATAAACAATATGAGATCAAGTTAACTGTAGTCAATCTAAATAAGTCATTAAATAAGAAGATCAACACTGATTAAGCTAAAACAATAATATTTAAAGAAGTCAGAATCTTTCTGTGCATTAAGATTCTGAAATGAAAGAGAGATAACAATGATAATAATTAAGATGCAGATGAGTTCTTAATTAAAATATTAAGAATTATATTAACACTTATGATGTTCTTTACAGACAAAGAAGACTCTGTGATTAGATCTGACATTTTAACACTTGTCATCTATGCTGAAGCAGTGAGAGACTCAATCTGAGAAGAAATGTAAAAGAATGTCATTTATGTAGAACTGACAGTCTTGACAGTAAATGAAATATGAAAAGAGACTGTGTCATTAAAAAGAGTCAACATTGTAATCAGTAAATAAGTTTTTAAACTTAAGCTGAACATTAATGAATTCTTAAATAAGCTTAAGACAAGACTTGTGACAAGAGACTTCTCATAAACATATAATGTTGATTATAAGAATATCTTTATTCTTACTGTTAAGTTTAATACTCTGCAAGTCTTTCTGACTATCATCACACTTAAGAATTTAAAGTGTCATTAAGTAAATGTCAATAATGTCTTTATAAAATTCTTTCTGAAGAAAACAATCTATATAACACTCTTTTCTAAAATCAATGTTGCATCTAATTATGTTCTGCACATACTGCACAGCCTTTATGATCTTAAGCAAGCTGCATAAAACTGACATAAACAATGTATCATTAAACTGCTTAAATTAAGTTTTCATTAAAGCAAAACTGATTTCTGTTTTCTTCTTTACAGCATTAAAAGAATCATGCTGTTTCTTTATATAAACAATATTATTATAACTTCAATAAATCTGTTATACATTCTCTGATTTAAGCAAGCTCTTATGAGTGTGTTCAAAGTCAAGAACTTAAGAGAGACACAGAAAATTCTTGACATTTAAGTTATATATAATTATAAAATGAGAATTCTGTATCTAAATCAGATTCACTACATAAATAAGATATTAAAGAATCTTCACATATAATTTAATAAGCATAGAGTCATCAGCATTTTATTTAATAAATATGATGTTCTTTGCTCTGTCAGCTTAACTGATCAAAGAATAGATTAAAGATAGTATTAATAGATAATTGAAAGTTTAATATATGCAGCAATTTATATTTAATTAGACATTATCTTTACACTAAATTGATTAAGTCAATATCTCAGTGATTTTACAGAGCATTATAAATATATATTTAAGAAATTATTACAATACATAAGATCAATCATCAATCTCAGCATTATATACAGTTTTAATGAAAGTCAAGCAATGCTTAAATACTCTGACTTCAACTATACTTCAGACAAACAGAATTAAAAATTAATTCTAAAGTACATCTACATGCTTAAAGATGAATCAGTGTTGTGAACAAGTCAAAAACAGAACTTTGTCATTATCTTGATCACTGAGACTGAATACATGACTATATTAATGTGTGTGAAGATTGAGATCTAACTTAAACAGATATTAAGAAATATAGATATAAATAAATATCTTGAAATCAATTTATACTGCATGAACATTTAAAAGAACAAAGCTCATTAAGTATCTTTATTCATTTAGCTTAAAGAAGACAATCAAGTCATCTTGATTTTAATTAAGAATGTATATATATATAAGTAATTAAAGCACATCAATATCTTCTATTACAACATCTGTGATCTGCATAAGCACAATCAGATTCAGATAGACTTTATATTTAATTAAGAGATAATTGTTAATGAACTTATTAAGTCTCTGTTTAAACAGATCTTTAAGCAATTCATTAAATTTATAAGACTCATTATTAATGATTAATTGAATTCTTAAATAATTTGTTAAACTCTTAGCAATGTGTTTAATCATCTGATGTTTGCTGTCAGTGAGAGTCAATAGACACAGTCTTATTAAGTGAGAGTGTTGAGAAGTGATGTTTTAGCTGCTTTTATGAAGCAAAATAAAATTAATGTCAAAGATTAAGCAAAAACTCTATTCATGTTAACTGCAGTTAACATTCTTTCTACTTCTTCTGTAACTCTCTTAATCAAGATGTGCCCATAAACAACACAGTTTAGAGATTTCACTAGACAGCATAGTATAGCATGAATATTTACTTTCTTTCAATAATGATTATATTTTTTGTATTTTAATATTAACAATACTTTAGATAAAGTACTTGTTTAGTTTGTACACTGATGTTGAGAAAACATCATTTTTAAAATAATAATTAAGATATACACTGATCTTTTAAGTAATTAGATTTTTTTATTAATATAATACTGAATATTCTTCATAGCAAATAGCTCTTTTAAGTTAAAGAATATTAAAAAGTAATCTTTAAATATCAGTACAACTTCTGCTAGATTTGTCATGAAAAGAAGTAGTTAAATAAATAATATAACTTTTTCTGATAGAAAAGTCTGATTTGTAAAATCATAATTAATGCAGAGAACTCAATTAATATATAAATTTTTTTTGACATTGACAATCTTAATTGATGCATATATAATAGACAATGTCTAAGAAAAAAACTGATAATTTATTAAAATAATTTGCAAATTCTTCTGAACAGATATGTATTAAAGAATCTTACACAAATAAATAATACAGCTTCTTTAAATTATTAATGAACATTGTTATCTTAAGATGTATTTTGACTGCAAACTTCAGCAAGAATAGAACTATAATGAATAACATAATTAAATTAAATTAATACATTTACTCTTATAATTCATTAATCTGTGTATCTTACTTGTTAAAAGATCTTCTTATTAACAATTTAATAAGAATTAAAATCAGCTTCTATCATTATAGTGAAAATAGAGATAGCTGTTTCTGTATACTTTACTTAATTGTAATGTAAGACTTTAATAGATTTTTTAGCTATACAATATATTTATAGAGATTTAAGATCTTTAATAAGCTCTGATAAACTTATTTATTGATATTAATATTTTTTAGTTATAATTACAAAGTCATGATGAAGTCATTTAGAGATGAGACTAATCAATGATGTAATATTGACTTTAATAGATCTTTTTTGTTGATATTTAATGAATAATAAAATGATAACATCATTGTATTACTGAAATTAAGAGTCTATATTATGTTATTTTTTTTCTTAATGTTTTTAGAAAAATATTCTTATTTACATTATCAGCATTATCAGCATTATTCTGAAAGTTCTTTTGCAGTAATTTAATGTCTTTAAGTATAATCTTTTTCAGCACAGAATTTTTAATATATAAAAACTTTAGCTCTTAATCATCATTTAATAATCTTTCAGTTTTAACTTTCTTCAATATTGTTAAAAGTTAATTCAATATGTTGATTGCATCTTTAATTGATTTAGACTTTAAGTTATTAAAGAATGTTATTGATATATTAAAATTAACAAAAATTGATGAATTGCTGCAGCTTTAAAATTAATGTGTTGCTTACTTCTTTAATTATTTAAAGATAAAATCTTAATATATTTTAACTCATTTCTGAAAGCTCTTTATCTGAAATTCTTATTGTCTTTATAGATTATGTATTATCTTCATTAAATATTTTTTCTACAAAAATTAATGAATACAATTAAAGCTTTAAGTGATAGAATCTGAACAAGATATGACAGTAAATTCTTTGTTGCAATTTAAAAAATTTGAAAATCTTTAAAATAACATAAACACAAGTATACTGCTACAGCTCATTCAGAGTGTGCTGTTGAGAAAGTTAAGTTAAAGATAGTTAAGAAAGATGCAGAAAAGATTGTAGTATAGTTATTTAAGAAATTCATTAATATTTAAAGTACTGTATTGAGAATATATAATGTATTATAACTTTTAAAGATGTCAGCTATTAAATGCAATTTATAATAGAATATTATAAAGTAAAATTGTTCTATCTATTTTCAGAACTGCTAAATCTTAACTTTTAATACAGATTTATAAATCAACATCTAATAATTTTTAATAAATTAACACTTTAAAATATAATTTCTCTGTAATCTTAACTATTCTTTTCTGAATGTCTTTTGATACTAAAGTTATTTATAAAATTTATTTAAGATCTTCATCAACACAGATTGATTATCTTTGCTGTTATAGAGAGAGATGCAAGTCTGAGAATGTTAATGTAACTTATATGATGTAAGAACTTTACAATTTTATAATTATCTTTATAAATTTCTTTTTTAAGATTTAACATTGATCTGCAGATATATCTTGTTATGAGAATTAACTGCAAAACAAATATATTCACTATCTTCTATTATATAATTTAACTATCTCTCATAAAGCATTCTTAATAATCATCTTAAAAGTAAACTCTAAGCATTAATAAGACAAGAATTATACAAATTTGATGTTAATACTTTAAAAGAAAAGTGCTAAGAATCTTATGAATGACTTTTTTAAAAAACAAAAGCAAAATGCTTTCTTTAAGATATAAATTTGATATTTATGCTGATTACACTCACTGATTATCTTTGTGTCACAGAGTGATAAGATAATCAATTAAAAACTGTATATATTTATAGACAAGAAGAATTTACAGTATAGATTATTTAATAAGATCTTTTTTATTATTAGTGAAGAGAATTTACAATATAATATAAACCTAAAGTATGATTTGAATACAGTTAATGAGAAGAATCTGATTGATGAGAAGAATTTAAACAGTAAAAAGAACTTACAATATAAGCTAAAGTTAAAGCAACAATTATACTCATTAATGATACAATCTTTTAAACATTATAAAGACTCTTACTAAAAATAAAGCATTACAATATTTTTAAGTTCTTTTTAATTTAGTAATAATTGAGACTTATTATTATTAATTTCTTTGCTGTGTAATACAAGCAACTCAAGAAATTTTGAAGTACAAGTAAAGTCACTTTTTAATAAACTTAAATATCAGATTAAACTGTTCTTTCTTTATTGATTTATTAGAAAAGATATGAATCATTTTATATTATACAGTTTTTTTAAGATGTTAAAGTCAAGCTGAGAGTATTTGATTGTGAAGAAGAGAATTTAAATCAATATATAAAATTGAAAATGTTGAGTAATTAAGAATATAATTGTAACTTTAATGTATTTTTCTCTTTACATAAATTAAACATTGTACAGCATTATATTAAAAACACATTGACTCTTAAAACATTAAGTTATATGTAAAAATTCAGAGATAAGAATTCTTTTATTACATTCTTTATCAGTAATTATTTTACAATCAATATAGAGATGATTAGACTGAGTATAAAGTCAGATTAAATCAGAAAAAAGTGCACTTAATCTAAATCTACACTAGAGTTTAGATCAAGTCAGATTAGATTTGTGCACAAATTAACTTTACTCATATCTGCATAAATTAAATCTAAGAACTTTAAGCTAGTCATTATGAGTAAGATCAGAGCTAAAGCTCAAAAATGTGAAAGCTTATTAATATATTAGTTATAATAAATTACATCTTAACTAGTCATATAGGGATAAATTACATAGTCACAAGATATATTACTGAATAAGTTACAAAAATCATGACTTTTTGCAAAGGTGTGTGTTAGAAACACACATGCTTACTAAAACTATATATAACTCACAAAAAACTCATAACTCTATATAAGTCAGATTAAGTTAACTTACACTTAACTCAGCTGAATAAAAGTTAATCTGACTTAACTCAATACTTAAACTTAACTTTGACTCATGTGACCTATAGACAATTTGCACACTCAGTTTAGAGATGATCTTTGATTTTATTTATAATTATATTGATTTAAAAAGAAGTTCAGTATACATAAAATAATATCTTAAGAATGAGTTCTTTTAATGTCTTTAATAAAAAAGATTAAATATTTAACTAATTAACTATTTATACAAACTTTATTATGAAAGTAAAGCTCTGAAATGACTAAATCTTTAATAAATATATTAAAAGAAATTCATTTTACAATGATAATAGCTTACAGACTTGATTCAATGTTATAATATATTTAAAGCAGTATTGAGATATCAGTAAAGTGAATTTTAAAAGAAAGATAAAACTAAAAATAAAAAAAGCATTAAAGATAAATGCTGCAATTACTTTAAACAATAATGAGAATTATATCTTTTTTAATGATAAGTCTTTCTTAAAAAGAAAAACATAAACTTTATTAAACTTTTTTTTTACTTCATTATAGTTATATATTTCTTTATCTTTCTTTCAGTTTATCTTCTGACATATATTACATTTAACTTACAATCTAGCAGAAAATTGATGTCAAAATTAAATTAAGTATAAAGTCAAGTCAAATTCAAAAAGATCATCTATAACTCTGTAAAAACCTGACCTAATCTGTAAGTTGAGTTATTATTAACTCTATGTGCACTAGGTTAAATTGAGACATTGAAGTATTATTTTTTAGAGCTAAGTCATGTGATTATAAATTATATAAAATCATAATATTAGCTCTAACCCTTACAAATAATACATTGCAAAACTGAACTTTGTAATGTATTTTTTGTGTTTCTTTTGTGAGCACTAATGTCATATATGAAATCTAAAACCCATGCACTCAGCCTAGTTAAAATGAGTAGCTTGTTGTGAAAAATATTTTATTTACTTTAACATTTAATTACATATCTAAGCAGTTGCAGAAGCTTACAAACTTTAATAAATAATAATTAATATTTATTGTATTTTCTAAATATTTATAGTATATTATGTTTTATGTCTTCTCTGTCAACTCAGATCACATTTATTAACTCTGTTTTCTTTATTAATTTTATTACTTCTATCAACTTTATCTTTATCTTTAACTTCATCTTCTTCACTATCTTCACTATCAATCTCATTTTCATCTCTATCTTTATCTTTTACTATCTTTTATTATTTTTTATTATCTTCTTTATCTACTTCTCTGTCTTTAATTAACTTCTATGTCTTCTTATTATCTTTTACTATAATTCTTTTATCATCAACACTTTCATTTCTTTTATTTACTGTTCTCTTTTAATTTCACACTCAATTCAAATTTCTTCTCACTATTATTATTACTATCAACTTGCCTAACATCTTTCTGCATTTAATTCAATTCATATATGTGCATTTATAGACTGAGTGTCAGAGTCAGTAGCTTTAATAAGATAACTTTACTAATATTTTTATTATGAGAGTGTTCTGAGAGATTTTTACATGAAAATTTTATGACTAATAGATTACATCATTTTATAAAAGTTATGAAAATTCCAGTTATCTTGTAAATTACACAACTTACATAGTTAACTCGCAAAAAACCCGCAAAAAAGCTACATATTGCAGATTAAGTAGCTTTTTTGTGAGTTTTTTGCGCATTGACTATGTAAGTTGTGTAATTTATAAGATAGATTACTGAAATTTTCATAACTTTTATAAAATGATGAAATCTATTAGTCATAAAATTTTCATGTAAAAATCTCTTAAAACACTCTCATAATAAAAATATTAGTAAAGCTACCTTATTAAAGCTACTGACCCTGACACTCAGCCTATGCATTTACAACATGTATGTTGACATTACCATTATGTTCAGACTGAAAAGACTATTAAAATTATGTTGAAAAGTGTGTTTTTAATAATATTATTTTTAAAATTGTATTTTAATATTAAGTAGATGTCAACAATGTGCTTTAATACAAATAGTGTGTTGAAAGTGACTTTTAACTGACATGAACTTTAAGATTTAAAATATTTTCTTGTAAATATCAAATAAATAAGATTTTAACAGTGACATTGTTCTGATCTGAAAACTATGTAAGCATGTAATACATCATCATTAAAATGTAATGTTAAGACAATTTTTTATGTCTAACTAGGTTAGAGCAGTATTTTACATATGAAAATTACTTTAACAGCATTTCTTGAAACCAGTGGCTTCCTCTAAGGTAAGGTACCCTCTACCTTAGGTACCTATAGTTGATTATGTCAGCAAGCTTCTACCTTGCCCCACCGAGGGGAAATTAGATCGGGAGAGCTCTGCCCGATGAGCTCACAGCGCGAAAAGCGAAATTCTGTCCCTGCACATCTCCCTCCGCCGCTCAGATCCCGATCAAATCCATTCAGTGCTATCCCAAGCCTCGACCGCATCCTCAGCCTCTCACCCACCCACAACCCGTCCTCGAACCACCCCTCCCCCTCCCCAATCACCAACCCCACCAGCCACCCATGTCCTCCCCGACCCCCGCCCCACGCACCCCCCCACCCGCCTACCCAACCACCCACCTCCTCGCCTCCCCTCCCCTCTACGCCCGCATCGCCTCCACGGCCTCCACCCCGAACGGACGCACCCTCACCTCCCAGTTCCTCGTCCCCATCCGCTCCGGGCGCGCGTGGATCGTGCCGCAAGGCAGCGTATGCCGGATCACGACGCCGGAAGGGCCGCAGGTGGGGGACCTGAACGTGTGGAACGCGGCGAACCCGCGGGAGCGGTTCTGGGCGGCGCGCACGCGGCAGCTGTACCGGTCGCACGTCAGCACGCTCGATCGGCTGTGGTCGTGCCTGCCGTATTTGCGGCCGCTGGTGACGATTACGGCGGATAGTTTAAGTGGGTATGGGGTTGATGGGGTCGGGGGGAGGGTGCATGATTTGTTGGGGACGAGGTGCGATCCTTATGGTTAGTTGGTGAGGCGCCGGGGGGTTAAGGAAGGGGGGAGGGGTTAGGGGGGAAGAGGTTGGGGGGGGGGGGGGGGGGTGAAGAGGG
>JAABUY010000593.1_pt1 | contig 60737 bp, 69 predicted proteins | sample 5560271 | NCBI WGS metagenome assembly JAABUY01 (sample SAMN10711886, study PRJNA513374) | rock metagenome | isolation source: Antarctica rocks | place: Antarctica: Victoria Land, University Valley | reverse complement strand
GCCGGCGGAGCGCCTGCGGGGCGGGACTAAGGTTTTCCATTTGGGTTTTTCCTTTGCAAAGGCGCTTCGCCCTCATAGACCTAGATAGGGACTGAATAGGGAGTTAATAGAACAAATAATAATATAAGCTTTTTGCTCTTATTTTATATGTAAAGATTCTTATGATCAAAATATTTAAGCAGTTTCTTCTTATACATCTTCTTTTTTGACAGAAGATTGACTTCAAGCTTTAAAACATAAAGTGTTAAATTTAAAAGAACTGAATTTTCATTCTTATTCTACATAATGATTATGTCATAATAATTAATATACAATCTTCTCTCTCTAACTTTGATGATACATCATTGCATGTACATCAGAAAGCTACTGAAAAGCTAAAGTTTATTAATTATATAAGATGAGATATCAGAGTCTGCAACTCAGTTTGATTGAGAAATCTTATTGATAATGTTCTTAAAGATAGCAGTAATCTTCTCATCAGACTTATCTACAGCTTCAGATTTCTATGTACTGAATTTCTTTTCAAAAACAATTTTTACATCATAGATCTGATTTCTTCTTTTATTTCTATATAAGTTGACTACAGTCAACTTAACTCACTTCTTAACTGTCTTGATTAACTTTGCTGACTGTATGATCTTATAAATTACAGAGATATATTTACAGTTCTGTTTATGATAAGTATCATTACAAAGATAACAGATTAAAATTCTATATAATAATGAATAATTACTGTTTGAGCTTAAGTATCTTCTGTAATCATACTGTAAGATTTAATGTTCTTAATAACTCTTATTCTGTCTTTGCTGCTCAGCTTATAAAACATTATTAAATATCTTTAATTAAACTTTCTTCTTCTGAAGTTTCTGCAGATTTATCTCAATGTTAAATGCATTCTAAATATCAATGACATCACAGATAACAGCATACTCTGCTGACAGTGCTTAAAGCAATATTTAAAATTACTGTTTATGTTAAAAGGTGGCACCACACTAATAGCATAGCTATCGTGAGTTATATATCTAACACTCCCCCTAACCCGCGATCGGCCCGCAACCGACCCGCAGGTGTAAAGGGTGCGCGCAGACGGCGGTTCGAACTCATGACCTTTTGGACTTACTCCCTCACCATGGACTTGAACCACCGGCAGAGGTGGCCTAGGCGCCATTTTACGCAAGTTATCACACACTAACCCGGGCTCATAACCTGTTAAAAGGTGGCACCACACTAATAGCATAGCTATCGTGGGTTATATATCTAACAGTTTAAATATAATGAAGTTCTTAAGTTTTAATTATGTTGCAGTGATCTTTCTGTCAAGATTGTTAAGTTAAGTTCATATCTCATCAACAATTATGTTCAATAACATCTTATATTCAACAAACTCTGTTAAATATGGTCTCTCAGTTATCTGCAGTTTCTTTTTATACTTTAAGAAGAAAGCATTTTAAGCTTTTTTTGTTGTAATTTTATTCATAAAATAATTCTTATTATCAGTGCTAATACAGACTGTAATTCAGAACAGAGCTTTGCTGTTGACTTACTGATTCTTAAAATTGAGACTGCTTAATGAAAAGAAAGAGAAAATATTATTAATGAATATGTTATTTATAAATACTTAAATGAGAGTCTCTATTACATATCAGAGATTCTTATTAGTCAATTATTTTTTTATGTGAACAAATCATTTTTCACAGTTCTCTTGAGTGAAAACAGAAATTAAACATTGCTTTATAAAGAATGATGAGTTGTGCTCTTGATTCATAGTGATGATTGATATATAGTATAAGAATTGAAGATAAAAGAGTGTGTTGTAAAGATAAATATAATAATAGAAGAAATATATATATGTATTGTCTGCTTATAGCAATGTAGAGAATGCTTATTTATCAATGTTTAATTTGTATTAAGTTGCTGAATCATTATGCTTATTATATTCATCTTATTTTGCTTTAATAAGCAGCATATCAAGAGCTGTCTGCTTATTTTGCTTCAATAAACAGTATATTAAGAGCTGTCTGTTTGTTTTGCTTTGATGAGCAGTATATTAAGAATTATATACACTAAATCAGTCTGCACTTTCTCTAAGAAGTCTCTTGCTAACTTGAGCTCATAATTTATTGAAAAAATAATGAATACTTGTGCTATCTGTCTATTTAGTGAATTTAATGTGTTGATGTTGACTGCAGTTGACTTAAATATAGTTAAATTGATGACAGAAACTCTATCATTTAAGACAGAAGAAGACTCTGTTAGTCTTTTACATTAAGATTAAAGAAGTCAAGAAAGCAGATAGAGCACTGCACTTCTTAACAATTTGTATTAGTTGCTTTATCTGTGAATTTTTCTTCACTCTCAGATTTTCTCATGTTGAATGATGCAGATTGAAGTCTCTCACTATAATATGTTGTCAGTGATCATTCTTCAGTAAATCATTCAGTTACTTTAAAGTTACTGTAATATTCTCTTTGACTGCTTTTCTGTACACATTGTAAATGTATAGACACTTAAACTGACTGTGTTCAATGTATTGAATCTTCAGAGTTATAAGATCTTTACTGTATGTTTAAACTGTTCAGTCTGCACAGTTCAGTTATAAGTTGATATAGAAGCAGACTTAAGTTGATTTTCTTTTTATAAATTTTAAATAAGTCAGATGAAATCAGTTCTTGCAGAGATGATGAATATTGTTGTTGTGTTTATTGTGTCATGACTTCTGAATAGTCAGCACATCATAATTTTATATGATGAAATTCTGAAGCAGAGATGTCATAATCTTGTTTTTTAACTTTATTGTATTGTACTATAAAATAACAAAGTTTAAGTGTATCAACATTACTCTGTTGTCATTGTAATCTTTGAAGTTAATGTTGTCTTTATATTTATAATGTCTACTATAAGATCATCTTAACTGATAAACAGTGAGCTTATTGAGTTTTACTCAGAGACATTCTCAATTTCTGTTATCTAACTGCTTTTCAGATCTGTTTAACACTTAAAGAATTTAATGCTTCAATAACTTATTGCTGTCTTTATTGCAGCATCTATTATTTACATTTTTAAAAGTCTAATTGTGATTCTTTTATTTCTGTTTTCATTCACTAATCTCAGAGAAATTCAATTTGCATCTATAATTATTATTTTTGTAAATGATACTGATCACTTTCTGTTTTCATTGATGAACACCTTCAGAGCTGATGTCAAGATTAATGAGATTTTTATAAGAATCTTAAATATTGTTAAATGAGATCTACTGATAATTTCATGATTGCTGCTCATTATTGTATATAATGTAAGTGTTGCATCTTCACTAATATTGTCATTGCTGTCACTGTTGTCACTGTTGTCACTGTTAGTGCTTTCATTCTGTGATTAATTGATTAATTAATTAATTAATTAATTCATAGATAACTGAGACTGCCTAGACTGTCATACACTGCATAACTATAAGTAATTAGCATATACTGATCTCACTCTCATTATCATCTTGCTGTTGCTGTCACTGTTGCCTCATAAACTAATTAATACAAATTTTAACTTTGCTTTCTATAATTTCTCATGTTTCTTTTAATTTTAATGCTTACTAATCTTTTTTTCTTGTAATCTAATGCTAATGTCTTTCTTCAGCTGTCATCAATAAAAAATAAATGTTGTTGTAAATAATTAATTATCTTTTCTGTAATCTAAAGTGTGTAATTGTTGAATTTTCTATTTCAAGCTGCATCTAAGAATGTTAGATCTTCTGATGTCTTTTTTACAGTCTGAAATTGTCTTAAAAGATTGCTCTGTAATATAAATATAGTAATTACTTTAATTAATATTGAGTTTTATAAAATCTTCTTTATATTATTAATTTATCTCAATAGTTTCTTTCTTAAATTCTGAGTTTATAAGTATTTCATCAGCATATAATGAACAGTCTGAATGCTCAGATTGTATAAGCATTGTAAAAAGTTTACTTAATTTATAATATAAAAATAATAAATCATATCAATCTTTTCTGTGCATAACTGAATAATAAGAAAGCTTATAAGTTAACAAAGTTTTGTATATTTATTCAACACTCTTTTATCTGACTATTGCTTCATACTAAATGTAATCTGTCTCATTATTTTATTCTTTTAGTCATTAATTTATTCTTTTACTATCTGCTGACAAAGTCTTATTTTACAGATAGCAATTAAATGTCAGATCTCTATAATTTTTTTTTTTTCAGTGTGTAAATCTCTGATCTAAATCACTATCTTAATCATTCTATTCATTTCTTCATTTTCTGATATCTCTATGTGCATCAATATTCATCAAATCCATATCTGAACCTTTTAACTTCACAAATCATTCATTTTCTTCATTATGCACTGTAATAAGTATTGATCTGACTGTGTACTCAGTTTAATGACTGATTAAATTGCTGCTTAATTATCTGTATATATATTCATTACTTAAAGCTTCAATTTCATTATTTTCACTGTGCTTACTATGCTCATCATCATGATCAGGCTTTATAGCTTCATTATATACACTGTAAATGTCTCATCTATACTTATATACATTATGTGTCTCAAATCTCTTTTCAATATCACTGTTGCTGCATTTATCTGATTCTTAATGTCACTGTCATCTATGTAAATATTCAATACTCTTCAATCTTAATAAAGTTTGTTAATATTATATCTGTGAACAGCTTCATCTGCATTGTCATTTATGTGAATAGTTAAGTTATTTCATCATAATAATACAATATAAAGCACTTTAAATTTCAAGTTAACTTTTAATAAGAGTTGTATCTACATCTTATAACAGAGCTACAGACATTTCAGTAAGTTCTTTTAGCAAAGTTTCTTTGTAAAGTTAGATCTGATTTTCTTCATTAAAGTATAAATTAATGTAATGACAATGTGAAACATAAACTTTCTCAGTGTCTTCTTTAGCTGCTGTTTCATCAGAAAAAGAAAGAATTTTATATTCAGTGCTGAGTCTGCTGTTATGTAAAAGATTCTCACTATAATAACTTCTATTCATTATTATATGACTGTCAGTTTCTGAAGAATCTGTTTCTGTTATATAATTATTCTGTACTCACTGTTTAAGCTGTATCAGACTGAGCAGCAGTACAGAATCTGCAGCAGCATCATTGTTACATAAAGTCTTTATAGATTTTTAAATTTAAAGTTTTATATAAAGTTTATTAATGCTACTAGATCTCTGAGACTTGTTGTGACTCAGATCTGAATGTATTATATATGTGCATTTTATTTTAAATGTAAATTTAAGATGACTTTCAGAGAAATCAATTTTTGCAGAGATAATAAATACTGTTGTTGTATTTATTGTGTCATGACTTCTGAATAGTTAGCACATTGTAGTTTTATATGATGAAATTCTGAAGCAAAGATGTCATAATCTTATTTTTTGACTTTATTGTATTGTACTGTAAGATGACAAAGTTTAAGTATATCAACATTATTTTGTCATCATTGTAATCTCTGAAGTTGATGCTGTCTCTATATTTATAATATTTACTGTGAAATTATCTTAACTGATGAACAGTAAATTTATTAAGTTCTACTTAGAGACACTTTTAATTTCTGTTATTTAACTGCTCTTTAGATCTGTTTAATACTCAAAGAATTTAATGCTTTAATAATTCATTACTATCTTTACTGCAACATCTATCATCTACATTTTTAAAGATCTAATTGTGATTCTTTTATTTCTGTTTTTATTCACTGATCTTAAAGAGATTCAATTTGCATCTGTAATTACTGTTTTTATAGATGATATTGATTACTTTTCATTTTCATTGATGAATATCTTTGAGGCTGATGTCAGAATTAATGAAATTCTTATAAGAATAGACTTACTGATGATTTCATAATCATTACTGATTGTTGTATATAATGTAAGTGTTGCATCTCTGCTAACATTATTATTGCTGTCACTGTTGTCACTGTTGCTGCTGTTAATGCTTTTACTGTAACTATTGATGTCAATCTTTCTGACTTCACTATTAGCTATCTTTAAGAATATAACTTCTTTAAATTTGACAATTAATATCTAAATTAATACTTGTTACTGAGTCTGCTTAATGTTACATATCATTTATATATACACTGTCTCTTTCTGAAACTCAGAACACTTATTGTCTTATATTTTATGTAAATCTTCATAGCTTATACACTTTCTAATGCTGAATTCTAAATTCTTAAAGAGACAATTCTCAGATCTATAACTCTCTGCATATATGCTGCATTTTTAAGTATCTTTACATTAAGCATTTATATAATTATATTTATAGTATTTAAAGCACTTCTAAATGCAACAAGCTCAATCATATAACTCTGTCTTCTTATATTTAGAGTTTCAAATCAACTTAATTTGAAATGTTAAATTGATGTACTTTATATTTATAAATTTCATCATTACAAATTCTGTCACTCATTTTGAGCTGCACAGTCACTTTACATAATTAATTAAGATGTTCTTCTTAACTTTAATCTTATAATTTTCTGTCTATATATATGTCATTATAACTTACTAATCTTTCATTTTGATGCTCTGTATCAATATGTCATGCATAATGACATTATAAATGATGATAACTATCTTGCTGTCTGCTTCTAAAGATATAATTCATTTAATATTACTTTATAATGACTCTTTTTCAGTCACTGTGAATGTATATATTGTTAAATTATTTAACTTTAGTTGCTTAACAGTCACAATCTTAATAGCAGTGATGTTTTAATTTACAGTGACATAAATATGACTGTTAATGCAGTTATGTAGTGTAACTGATGAGAGAGTGTGTCAATAATTAATGAAAACAGTATTAATGAGTTTAATAACAATTTTGCAGTCATTAAATATGAAAAGATCTGTGATAATGCTTCTTTCTTTAAATAATGATGAAAAGAACACTGTTATTAAAAATAACAGTATATTTACTGTCATTTAAGCTTAAATGTGTGTGTATCTATATTTTATAATGATGAAGAATTGCAATGCAGAGTTTCTGCTGATGAGAACTTTTAGAATGTTTTTTGTGACTGTAGTATTGTATTGCACAGTATTTATAATTTATTATAAAGCTTTTAAATTTATTATAATTTAAGTTATTTTAAATTGATTCAGAACTCTTTTCATAAAGTTCTGAACAGATTTGATGAAGAGTTCAATGTAAAATTATTAAAGAATCTTTTTAAATTTATCATTCTTAATTTTTGAGTTCATAAAAATCTAAAGTTGAGTTGCTTCATATTTTAATTGAGTGATGTGCTCTAATAAAGATGAGAATTGTATGCTTATAACTGATTAAGAAAACTCTGACATTATATTTTATATTAAGTTATAATGCATGATAAGATGAATTACTGACTAGATTTTGAGCTTATTTGATGCAGTTTTGGTGAAGTTATTTCAAAAATTCAGTTTGAGCTGAAGGAGGTGTTTTTCTTTCATTCTGTGGTGGTTATGGAAATCTACAGAGAAGAACCGCACTACGCCCAAAGGAGCTTAATCCCATACTTAACTCACCGTACCTCACCTTCTCCCTGCAAGGACACCTTCAACTTTCCCCGGGTCACTGAACCACATAATATATCATCAACGCCCTCTCACCGCACCAAAAACAGCCTTAGATCCCACCATAAAGCGTCCAAACCCTTCGCTATCCTCCGATTTTCAAACGACCATCACCACAACCACCACCACCACCACCACCACCAGCGCACCCGCGCATCCAATCCCATCCCTCCACCAGTCGCCCTACCACCGCACCACCCAAACCACACCGCTTCGATCGCCCGGACCAAGCCTCTCCACAACACACGAGACCCTCCGCCACCCTCTCTTCAGCAATCATGTCCGACCAAATCAAAGAACTGACCGACATCCCCAAGGACTTCCTGAAGGAAGGCACTCTGTTCCTGAACCGGTGCACTAAACGTACGTTTGTCCTCTCCTCTCTCCTCTCTGTTCGCACTTATACCCCTTCCCACCCCCCCTCGGCCACGTCACATGACCCTTAAACCGACCTCTGCTGACGACTTGTGCTGCATACAGCGGACAGGCGCGAGTTCCTGAAGATCTCGCAGGCGGTGGGGATGGGGTTCGTGGTGATGGGGGCGATTGGGTATTTGGTTAAGCTGAGTGCGTCTCTTCTCCTCTCTTCTCTTCCCCTCTGCTTCTTGGTTTTCGGTGGGTTGGATGGTCGGTCGGTCTTGAGATGGATGAAAGGGGGCTGACACATGGGATTGTTGGGGGTGCGTAGTACATATCCCGGTGAATAATATCTTGGTTGGGGGGGCTTGATGGCGTGGATGAGGCGAGGGGTGAAAGGGGAGGGAGAGTCAGGCGGCGGACGTTGGGAGGGTTAGGAGCGGCGGGGTCGTGGGGGGGAAGATGTGGGTTGGGTTCGAAGGATGAGGCGGGGCTAGCGTGAGGGGTCGGATCTGGGCTGATGACTCGAACGGTGGATGGCTTTGTGCTGGATTGGACTGGACAGGACTGGACTGTACTGAATTGTGCGGATATATACCACATCGTTACGGCAAGGAAGAAGAACAGCTGGCTGGCTTAATGCCCAATCGATACCGCTGACCTACACCAGACACCCCCGAACCCATAAATATCCAGTTTCTAAACCCTCGTGAGCTGGGCCGTTCGTCCTTCGTCCGTTTCGGCCGTTACGATGTGGCCCCCCCCCCCAAATACGCACCCACCCATCCTATCTCCTCTCAATACCTACCACACAGATCTACATGCACCAGCCAACGCCTCAACCCACTCACCACCCCTCCCCATCCCCAGCCTCATCATCGTCCTCCAAAGCCGCCACCCGCCGACTCCTCAGCCTGGACCTCATAAACGACCTCGTCCCCGTCGTTCCCGGCCCATCGGTGCGCCGACGATCGTACAGATCCTCGTCGTACTCGAGCCGCTCGTTGACGCGCACGCCCATTTTCGGCTCGCCTTCGTCGTCGGTCGCGCCGTCGTTCCAGCTGTGCAGCGTGCAGGTGCCCGTCGACATACCGTAGCCGTTCCAGGACGTCGCTGTGAGACGGAACAGGGGTTATTAGCAGAGAGAAAGGCAGAAGGCGCATGGGGAGAAAGGAAGTGGGGAAAAGAGAGGAGAAGAACGAACCGGCAATGACAGGAGCGTTAGGATGCCAACTGGCATCGCGGACACACGTCTGCCACGTGCCTCGACCCCGCCCGCCCATCTCGTACGAGCTGGTGTAGAGATCCGGGTCGCGAGGGCGCGAGTGGTGCGTGGCCTGGTTGACGTCGACCTTCCCGGCAAGGGTGGCGTCGTGGTTATAGATGTAGACGCTGCCGTCGCCGCTGCCGGTGTAGACGTAGCGCGAGTTGGTGCTGCCGGGCGGGGAGAAGTGGCAGCGGATGAGGGTCTTCAGCACGCGGTGGCCACGGAACGTGACGAGCGAGCAGTCGTGCGGGTGGGCGCGGTAGTCTTCGTCGCGGTAGGGCATGAAGCGGTAGTCGAACCCGGTCGAGAAGTGGTTGGGATCGACCCGGTCGAATTTCTCCGTCGGCATCATCTTTCGCAGATCCCACAACTTCATCAGCTGGTCTTTGCCGTTGCTCAGCACGTAGCGGCCGTCGCCTTTGCTGTCGACGTAGGTTAGGCCTTCGGTGTGGCCCATGAAGACACCCGCTTCCCGGCTGTCGCCCATGCTTCGGCGGTCCCAGACTTTGATGGTGGTGTCGTCGGAGCCGGAGTACAGGATGTGTGGGGACGATGAGTCGCCGAAACAGACGGCATTGACGTCATCTTCGTGGGCTGCGATCCTGAGGATGGATTTTCGAGTTTCGATGTCGTAGACGTATACAGATCGGTCCGATGTACCAGCTACGATTTCGCGTCCGTCGCCGGAGAACCGTATAGACCATATCTGGTTCAAGTTAGTGTATAATGACTTCGTAAAAGTAACGACATCGCATACACCAAAGTGACTGTATCCCCCGAAACCGCGCCGTGACCTTCCTCCCATATCCGAAAAGTCGAGTAACCAAGGCTCGCCACTTTCGCCAGGGTCGGTCGGCGCGAGACATACAATGCTCCGAATAGAACTGTATGCGATATACTTGTTCTCCGGACTCAAAGAAGCATCCGTGATAGTCCATTGACCATACGGATGCACCACCGTTTTATAGTATCTCCATTTGTACGGATTCGAGGTGTCGTATAGCCAGACTTTGAAGTCTTGAGCACATGAGAAGAAGAAATTACCGTCTTCGGAGAATTGGCCGGAGTAGCATCGAGCGTTGTAGTGGATGATAGTGTCGGCTTTCGAAGAGGGGATCATGCCCTGAAAATCAATGTCAGTAACGCTAGACCCCAAAACTTGGTCAGCACAGGAAGATTACTTGTGCCATCAACATGTTGAATCTCTTCCTCCGTGCATCCGGCTCCAGCCCCAGTTCTCTTCTCATCAATCGGCTTGCCAACTTCGACTTCCTCCTCTTTGATCTCTCCAGATAGTATTCGTTACTCCCAAACGTTCCAGAGTCCATCAACTGTCTTCCTAAGTCATTCGGGACTTTCGGGAACTCATCCTTACCGGCTTTTGTACGTCTCGCCGACCGACGACTCGACCGCCCGTTGCCCCCATCCTCATCGTCGTCGTCGTCCGCAGACGCTCCTCGACCAGGTACAGCGCGGCCCCCAAAGATATGGCGGGCACCATGATATCCAAGTAGCTGTAATATCTGGTTGCGACTGACGGTGATTATATCTGAAATAGTTAGTCGGTACCGAAACCATGCAATGTGCCGATCCGGAGCCATACTTTGAAGCGGTGCCGCTTGGGTGGTTGCAGCCGTGCTATCCTGGCCCTCAGTTTCGGTCTGCTCGCCCGCAGTTTCGCCACCTCGAGTGTCAGGCTCGGTCTCGTTCAAGGCGAATTCGATCTCGACACCGCTCAAGCCCTCCTCAGCATCTGAAATTCGAGTGAGTGTTAGCTCCAATTCTCATTGAGGACCAAAGATTCTGTGTATCCTTTGCAACCGCACCGTGAAACTCGCCGTCGTCGTCCTCAGTCTCGAAGAATTCAAGGTCTTCGCTATCTTCTGTTGTCGGCTCGTATTCCATGTCGTCATCATCAACGTCCTCTTCCTCGTCTACCCACTCACCTTCAGGATCGTAGACTGTCACAGCATGACTCGCAGGATCCGGTGAAATCCCGTTACGGGTGTGTGAGGACTGTGGAGGGCTCATGATGTATGTGCTTACAGTTTCGAAGACTGCCAGGCAATGAGAGCTTCAACAGGGTAAGGTAGGGTTTGAGTGATGATACGCTAAGCACGCTTATCGATAACCGGCGTGGAACCCATCATCTTCGGAGGAATCAGCCCGGAGATAACGCGGGGTTAGTGATGTTGACCTGTGCCAGTATATTTATTGTATGAAGGAGTTAATACTGACGGTCTGCTAAGATGTTTATGTGTTTCATTGCAATGATCTATATAAGAGGAAGTAAGCTCTAGCTGGATCGATTCCTCCTGGCAGCTTTGCTGCGCCTTTTCTCCACCCCCCGAAGTGTCTTCGGGGCGGAAGAGGGCTTCCGCAAAGCCGTCCCTCTCCGCTTGCCCATTTGCCTTGGGCTCTCCCGCTTCGCGGCAGCGAGCATCTTGCGGAATGCTCGACTTACTGTATCGGATGAAGTCAGATCTATATCGTACAGGAGGAAGGGGATCGTACTTACCAACCGCGAGCTTCCCGCGGAGCCGCTCCTTCTCCGTCCAAAGGCCCCCGTGCGCGGTGACAAGCCTGTTGTGGCCTGCCACCGCGCCCTCCCGGACCGCCCTCATGTGGGCCACTAAAAAAGTCAGCATGAACGATGCTTGGGGTCCAAAAGCCTGAAATGATGCTCACAGGCTTGTTCCTTGTCTTCGACATCCCTTTCCAGTTCTTCCACCCGGACACAGGCCACGTTGTAGCCCTCCTTCCAGTCGGCAACTGCAATTTGTGAGCTTAACTTTTAGGGCCCGAGACGGAGACGCTTACGTTCCAACCTCTGGCGGGTTATCTTTCCCTCTGCAGCGACCTTGGCGGCCTCTGCAGCCTGCAATCTCTCCAGGAAGTGACCACTCTGCTCATTCTCGAAGAGCAGCTTCCTCGTGAACCAAAGTTCATCTTGCAGCGGCTCGACTTGCTCGTCGATCTTGCGCTGCAAAAAGGACGTTGGGGACCGTCCGAAGCGCTCGTTGAGCCATCCAGGCCCGAGGGTATCCAGGCAGGGAGGGAGAGTTACGTAAACCATAATGAATGAATCGACCAGCGACTCAGAAAGGGTAAGGGGTAGAAAGAAATAAGAAGGGGAGGCAAGGGAAAGTCGACCAGCGACTGAAGGGGAAATGGTTGGGTAAAGGTGACGGTGAGATGTGAAGTCGACCAGCGACGAAGAAGAAGAATGCAGGATGAAAAGGCAAGTAAGGTATGTGCAGTGAAGAGTCGACCAGCGACTGAAGGGAAGAGTCAGGGTAAGCAATGGTGTAGAGCAGGTGGAAGTGGGAAGTATGATGGAAAAGAAGCACACTCTGGCAGGCTTTCCAGAGGAATATATACACGAAAATCACGGCCGGGTAACCTGAATTTACACTGCTGCCTTGCAATCGCATTCAGTAGAGACAATAGAATATAGTATTGTTACTGTAGAAGCTTCTTTATCGTTGAAGCAATGAATAGCGGCTATCGGCGTTGTGAATAGGGGCGTAACGAACGCATCAAGGACGACAGACAATTGGAGCTGAAACTGAAGCACAATTGGCTATAGTATTGTAATTGATGTAATGAATAGAGACTGTTGCAAAACACACTGAGCCAAGAGCTATTATAGAGCATGAGTATGTTCTACTGAGCAGCATATCAACAGTTCAATTGTTGTTCAAGGGACACATCGGCCAACAGCAAGGGAATATAAACATGACAATAGCAATGAGTAACTCAATGGCTTCGTGAATAGAGTCTACGGCAGCATTGCCCGACCCTCAAATTACCACCGGTAGCAAGGTATATGTTGAGAGTGATTTTTTCAGTCTCTCGATAGTGATCCATTTGCGTATGGGTGTATGAAGGACTTGTACAGAGGTGTTTCGAGTATGTAAAGTTGACGTCTGATGTCACCCCACCTTTCTTCCACGCAAAACACCACCAGCCAAACTCGCCGCCTCACGAGCACATCTTCTCGCAACGAAAATTTCTCCAAATACGCAAGACCGACACCTCTCCCACAATCATCTCCAATCGTCCAACGACCACCATCCCCAGAAACTCACAGCAGCATCACCGTCGTCCACCCCACCCCACCACCCCCCTCCACCCAGAAAGATGCAAGCCATGCCCGACGCCCGCCAACAAAGCTTCGAAGAGATCTACGGCCCACCCGAAAACTTCCTCGAAATCGAAGTACCTCTCATCCCCTCCCCTCCCCTCATCTCCCCCTCCCCTCTGCCCCCTCCCCCCCAAACCCCACAACCACTAACCCCCCCTTAACAGGTTCGCAACCCCCAAACCCACGGCACATCACGCGCCATGTACACGGACTACGAGATCGTCTGCCGAACCAACATCCCCGCCTTCAAGCTGAAGCACAGCAGCGTGCGGCGGCGCTACTCGGACTTCGAGTACTTCCGCGACATCCTGGAGCGCGAGAGCGCGCGCGTCACCATCCCGCCGCTGCCGGGGAAGGTGTTTACGAACCGCTTCAGCGATGATGTTATTGAGCATCGGAGGGATGGACTGCAGCGGTTTTTGCAGATCGTCGTCGGGCATCCGTTGTTGCAGACGGGGAGTAAGGTGTTGGCGAGTTTCGTGCAGGGTGAGTGGGTTTTTTTTTGGTTTTTGGTTTCCTGTCGGGAAGGGAAGGGGGGGTTGGGATGGGTGAGGGTAAGGCTGATGTTGGAGTTTAGATCCGAATTGGGATAGGAATTCGTGGTAGGGGGTGGGTCATGGAGGGATTGTGAGATATGTCTATGGGGATGGGGTGGGGAGAGGGGGGGGGGGAATGGGTGTTCTATAGGGTGGATGGATGTATTGTTTCGGGCAATGATGGCGGAATGTTTAGCAGGCGTTGGGTTGTATATTACGATCAGTAGCATGATGATATCCAGTCTGCTTGTTGTACCTATTGTCATGTTGGTGGTCAATGCTATGCTGCAAAGCCGTCTATTGTATACACCACAGTAGGAAGTCGTTTAGACTTCAGCTCTCCATTGACGAGCACGTACGACAATGAGAGATTCTGGAACTCGCCTCGTCTTCTCATTGATCCAACGTACGGGCTTCTCAAGCGAGCAGACGTCTATTGTATACACCACAATAGGAAGTCGCTTAGACTTCAGCTCCCCATTGACGAGGACTCACGACAATGAGAGCTCTTGAAAGTTGCCTCGTCTTATTGACCTTCTCAAGCGAGTCGAGGTCTATAAAGCCAGCACCCCTCGCCCTTGAAAACACTCTGACTTCCTTCCTCCTTCATCTCACTTCTTTCCGCCTACTTCGCACCACCATTCACATACTTCTTTATATCCCCTGCCCTCGACGCTGGTCGTCGCTTCACTCAGGCCCCTTCACTTCACCGTCCGGACCTCTTTACATTCCCCTTACCCTCGCGTTCTTGACGCTGGCCGTCACTCTTTTCAACTCCCTTCACTCCACCATCCCGATCTCTTTTTCATCTTTCGTCCCCTTTCTCTCGACGCTGGTCGTCGCTCTTTTTAACTTCCTCCCCTACCACCTCTCAACCTTATCCGCTCGTAGCAGCGATGCCGCCCTACGTATTGTTGACAGCCGCGCAGCATGCGGCGCAACGATACAACAGAATCAAAGAAGCGGGCGAGGCGCTTCTGGCGCAGATGGCGGAGGTTCGCGAGACGAACTGGGACCTCGGCGACGAGAACCACCGGGTGCGTCGAGAAAACGAGATTCTCGACGCAGAGAACAATCGGCTGCGGGAGGAGAACGAGAAACTCCGGCAGGGTATGTATTTGCATTCATCCAGTTCTTTGCGTCGCTGTCAAGTTGGAAAAGTAGCTTACGAATGGTGTATAGAACTGGGCACGGCTGCCCAATGCCCCGCCTGTAAGAGGCGGAAGGCCCAGAGGGCGAAGAGACTGGTGCCGGTGAAGAGAGGGCCGAGGCGGGACGGCCGGCCCACGAGGCTGTGCGCCGCAAGGGCGGATTATAGGCAGTACCGATAGCTGCCTTACACCAGGTACGTTACAATCCTAATCCATGTCGAATATTGGCCTTGCGACCATCTCTTCCCACGACAAAGCTAACGGCGGCAGAGTGTTGTCCTCCCACTCTCCGAACAACGTGGCGGTGTCTTCTTGCAAGGACGGAGGAGGGTCCGGCGCGTTTCTGGTTTCATTCAAACTTCCGTTGAAGAGCGTACCGCGGAAGTCATGGTGGGCTTTTCTAGGATCTTCTGACTCGGGTGCCTCGGCCACTTTCTCTTCAAGTATAGATGAAGGTGGAGTCAGGGAATCAGATAGCGGAGGGAGTACGGCTGCAAGTGCAGGGAGTGGCGAGAAAGACTTTGACACCTGCTGCAACTCTTCTTCGTTCGATGCCATAGGCGTAACAAGTTTTGGTCTGTCGTTTTGTGGTTTGGGGACATATCCGGCTTGAGCATAGAGATCCGAATACCTTATTCTAAACCTATCCCTCAAATCCATTGCCCGTCTCTCCTGGAGATTTAGCGTTGAATCCTTTTGGATCGTAGCCCATTGCGGCCCATACAAGTTGAATCCTTTGAGCAAGTTGCCGTCTTCCTCTTCAGTGTAAAATCGCCTCTCCTTTCGTTTGGCGCTGGCGAACGGGGCCATTATTCCAAGGCGGGCCAGATCTTCGGGTTTCCTACGGTGGCGGGACCGCCTTTTGAGAGGCTCAGTGCTTGTCTCATTCGCATCTTGTGGAGTTAAGGAGCGTTCGTTATTAGAACTTTCTGCAGTGGGAACATCTGCCTTTGATGGTTTATGAAAACCCTCGGGGCAGCACACACGAAATCTATATTGATTTATGAGCTTCATTTCCAGGGAGTACAACCCAAGCTCAAGGCTCTTCTGCTTACCTATCCTTAAGATCTACCGCAGTCCTTGCACTGAATGTGAAGTCCGGATGGTTCAATATCCTTTTCCACCTCCCTACTCCAAACCTCGCAACGCCACGCAATAGCTCATCCGTTTCGGCATCTGTCCACTTCGGCCTTTTCAGGGGTTCTTTTTTTGTAGCTGCTCTGGTCGAAGAGATACTCTTATGGTTCTTGACGGTAGCATCAATTCTCTCGAGTACTTTTGACTTTGAGTCCGCCGTTGTATTCGCGTTGAGGATGTTTCCAACAGTTGCGTCCTGAGAAGCGCTTGGGGTGATTGGCGGAAACAGGGCCGCATTTGGTGGCGGCTCATTCAATCCACTCAGAGTTGCCATAGGCTGAAAGGGAGGATATTTATCGGTCCGCTGCTTAGATGGCGGCCTTGGGAGTTGCACGAAAGTCCCAAGAACTTCATCATCGTCGCTTCTTTTACGCTTCCTCAGACTGCTTGAAGGAGCCAAGCTCCTTAGACCGTTCGCTGATTCAGACCCGGAGCTCTGCTCTTGTGACAGTGGCCTCCAGCCGTCACTCGTGCTACCACGGCCGGTGGTAGTGCGCGACTCCTTGGAGACCGTATTAGCCATGGCCATGCCAGGACCGTCATCGTGTATTGGCAGAGCTTCGGCCAGCGCCTTCATACGCCCACCCAGCTTCATGGTACCCGTATGTGTGGCCTTGTCGATACGCGCGTTGGGTTCGAGCGGTAAAGGTCTGCGCGAGGTCTGCGGGGGCTTGGGGTCTTGTAATGGAGGTATTCGCAGCGCAGGGTGGTCAGGGAAATCATCTAGTCGTGTCAACGGATCGTCGAGCAAGGCTGCTAGCCAGGGCTCCGAAGGCATCGCCATATCTGTGACGAATAAATTGATGTGTTCGGATTTCTAAGGTGATGTGATTTGTATCTTTAATTAACGTGACTTACCTCAGTTCAGTATCGAACCGACATGGGAAGGTGGAACGCGGCATGGCGCTTGGACCACCACTACACGCGGGTCGGGCTTACTTATCACCTGCAGTACCTAGACACCGAACACTTACCTTGAACTTACCTGTGTAAAGGTATCACCCTATGATCCTAAGACAACACCAAAAATTACGTGTAAAAAGGTGAAGTAGATACTCTACTCGCTGGTTACTAAGACCAAGACCACTCCCATAACCAGGAAAAATGACGACCATCCTCCCCACCTTCCCACGCTTCGTCTTCACAATCTTCGAGCCACTCTCCCTGTACCTCTCCCCCGTTCACCTTCCCCATCAGCCCCACTAACCCACGCCCAGCATCGCCGGCTGGCTCGCCCCAATCCTCAACCCGCACGCCTTCGTCTCCGACCAAGTCCTGCACCATCGGCCCCAAGACCTGACGCTCGGCGCGCACGTCGTCGCCCTGCAGCTCGGCAACGTCTACCTGCTGCTGGCAATGATTGGGATCGGGGTCCTCTACGCGACGTCGGAGCCGAAGGTGGTGCGGAACTATGTCGTCGCGTTGGCGATAGCGGATGTTGGGCATTTGGTGGCTACGGCGTCCGTGGTGGGGTACGGGCACTTGTTCGATGTGGGGAGTTGGAACTCGATGGCGTGGGGCAATGTGGGTGCTACGGCGTTTTTGTTCCTTACGAGGTCGGCGTACTTGTTGGGGCTGTTTGGGGATGATAGGGTTTCGGGGAAGGTTAGACCAGGCTAAGAGGTGCAATGAGAAGTTGAGAGTGAAGTCGACTGATTCGGTGTGGACTCATTGTGCATGATGTAGGTGAAACGATTGGGGTTCAGTTGATGGCTTTCGAGGAGTTCAGACATTGAATTGTATATGTGTATCGAGCACCCCGCTGTGTCTCCGCAACAACTTCGAATTTATCTGCCTTGATTTACTAAACTTATCAGTGAGAATCAGAGCAATGCTCTCCGACGACGGGCATGGCACCACAGGTTCCGGAGCGGGCGGACCCGCTTGTCTGCAACCCCAAGCAGCAGCCCTCACTCCCCATACTCGTCGTCCGAACGGCCATCACTCCGAGCCTGCACCGCAGGAGGTTCGCCCGGAAGCGCGGGGCCACGAAGCCACCGATTGACCTCCGGGATCTCGGGCGGGAGAAGCAAGCTCCCGCCATTGGGACACTTGCAATCCAAACAATAGCTAACCCGTTCGAAGACATCTTGCGGCAGCCAGTTTCTACAGCGCAAACGCCACACGTTGTCGCGAACGGAGAGCACGCAGCCGCAGTGTGGAGCCATGCGCTCTCGGCAGAAGGTTTCGATGTTCGGATAGTGGTGCACGTCGACGCCGCTCAGGAATGGTTCTATTGGGAAGCCGAAGGCGGGGGCGGGGGGCCATTTGCCGCTGCAGATGAGCTGGCCGTTGGGATTGCGTGGTCAGTCAGTGGGCTCGAGGCCCTTGTTCCGCGGAAACGGGTGGGGCTGTGGAAGCTTACTGGTGGAGCGCGGCTGCGAGAGACGAGAAGACCCGTTGATGAGGGCATAGCCGCGGGCTGGCAAGTTGTCAAGCCGGTCAGTTTAAACATTAGGAATATCAGAGAGCCTGTGTTGACGTGGAAGGAATGCATGCTGCCAAGGCGCGCTGAAGGTGAAGATTAAAATGGCCTACACACAGTCCATGCCGATGGGAAGGAGGTAAGGTAAGGTAGGGCATCGGACTCTTTTATCTGCCTGCTTTTGTCCGGTGTTGCCCATCTGTACCTAGGTAGAGCTCACCTGCATGAAACAGCGGGGTTTACACAACGTGACCCATTATATGTCGCAATCGTTTCGATGGATTCACCGGTCGTTTCAACCTGAGCGTCGTGGAACATCACTGAATCAATGATCCGTGCGATGACTGCATGTGGACTTGGTGAGTGGAACTGACTCCTTCGGTATGGATAGGTCAATGTGCATATACACGAACGGCACGGCACGGCACCATACGCCACACCACGCCACGGCAGAAGCTGTTTCGATGTTGGAACTCCATCACATGAATATATACCAAGTATTTGGATGCGATGAAAAAAGAACAAAGTATTGCATCAGCTTGCAAGAATGAAATACTGATTGCACCTCCAGTCATATGCTTGTTCTCGATGGCTTTTCCTGCCAGGTCTAATGTACGCCGAAGAATGCATCGTTTCGATAGATCCTGCGACGATGCTGCCCAAAATCCCAATAATAAGACGGAGGCACCCTGGCCTCGGAGATACTATGTCCAGTCAGGATCCCCTGGAGAGACGCCTTTATCGACTGATATATTTGCGCCAATAGCCCTCATGTTCCGAGAACCTTGCGTTTCGTGGACTTTCCTCTCATGCCGTTGTGTCGTCCGATCGCGAAGAACCTGAATTGTCCAACCCGGCCACGGCGTTGAATCGTGCTGGGGCAGGGTTGGCTACATTCGGTGCCCGTTGCGGCGCGGGTGGAGGGTGCCATTGTCGCCCAGCCCCGTCTTCACACCAGCAATGGTTCAGGCAATAGTCGATCGCTGCGTCAAAGACCGGGCCTCCTGGATGGACGAACAGCTCCTCGAAGCACACGAGCTCGATTGGGGGCGGCGGCCGTCGAGGCGGAATGCATCGGCACAAGGGTCCTTCGGAGCCGCAGAAGTTCGCAAGCGTGTTGAAGCGGTTCAAGTAGTCGTGGGTGATCTCTAGCGGTGGCAGTGGGCCGTGGCAAACAAATCTCACTGGCTAGAGAATATGTCACGTCTTAATATTATGTATCAGACAGCTTTGCATCGTTTGGGGTTGCGCCCACATACCTGTACTCCTAGTCTTGGCCTCGGTGGGGCCATTGCAGCTCTGGATGAGGCGACAAAGCTGGAGACAATGAACGCGGAAAGAAGACTGATCACATTCAAGACTGTACAGAAGACGGTCCTCATGGTAAACAAGGACGAGACGTCTTGCTGGAATGCGGTTCCAAATCCTAATGTATGCCCTTTAGGTCCTTGGAAGTCGTTTGGGCAGGAAGGCTTGGTTTGTGCCTCTGCTTAGGCTTAAAGAAGAGAAGAGAGATGTTCAGTGGAGTTGAGATATCAGTCCTTGGGAAGCAGGACGCAAGATGGTTGACAACATAAGGTAGTCTAAGGGGGTGGATCTCAGCCAAGATGAGAATACTACTGACGGAAGAGTGGGATGATATCAACTCCTGATGCCGGCTTTGAGCATCGTGAACACTAAAAAAACGAGGCAGTCGGGAGAGCAATTGCACTATTCTTACCAAAGTGGCTTTTCGAAGGATGGCATTGGAGAAGCTTGCTCGTGTGTATGTCAGAGAAAAGAATCTTTCCGAGTCTACTGCCGGTACTCCTATTCCCGCCTCTCCACGCGTTTTCTGAGCTGCGATGAAGATGGCTGTGCGCAGTCGTGGGCATGTACCTTACTGTACAAGTAGAAGCGCGATCCCAGATACTGTAAGAACATACTTTTACCCCGTGAGGTTTCAAGCAGCCTGAGGTTGTCTCATCTTCTCGCGGTCGTATAGCGTAAGTGGATCTTGCATACCTCAGGTAACGCTAAGTACTCCGTTGTACACAGTAGAACAACAACGAACGTGTCCATCAGGGAGTAAAGCTTGTCTTATTTTGCATCATCTCAGTGATATTTGTTGATGACCGCCATGTCTTGGGATTATCGCAAAGGTGAACGCTGTACACTGTACGATTTCATAAGCCTACCTTAGAAGCCCGGCATTACGGTTGACTATAACTTCAAAAAACGAAATCTAGTTACGGTTATCATCACCCAAGAGCAAATTATCTTTACCTACCGTAACGTTACAGTACTAACATCCTCATCGGCTTTGTTCAGTCTTTGAGTTTGGCCGTCATGTGCGAGACCTAGGCGATTGTTTACGCGTAAACTCAGGTATAGACGCCTGAATTCAGGTGTTGATTGGCGGACACATGTTTTAGAGGGAAGGGAGCTCTTACAGTAGTGAGGTCAATGGATCGGAGGTGATGAGAGAGAGATTTTCCGTTTCGAGGTTTGAAACCGCAGGAAGTCTAAGTAAGGTAAAGTGTCTGCCGTAATATAATTTGATCAGTCGAAAGGGTTATCTCGCAAAGAGAACAAGCGTTATGAGGAGCCACACAATAGGTGAAAGGAGATTCCGTTCTGCCAATTCCATGCCATCTTTCAGCACGGCACCGGGCGTTTTGATGAGATCATCATTCGCCATGTTGACACTGAGCCCTGGAGAGTGCAACCCGATACCCAGACAGGCTCCATGTGCCGAGCATTTGTCTACCAAGGAGGAAGTAACGGACGACGTAACGGACCAGGTGGTGGCGGACGGGGTAACAACTGATTCGGATGGAGGCTATTCAAATCAATGGGGCCGGGACCGAAGGGCCAGTCGAAGTTATGCTGAGGGCCGCCGTAACACATGCATGACAGCTCGCAGAACCTGACTTGAGCCATCATCTCAGGTTCATGCGCAAGGGGCACTTCGGGTTCACATTTCGGTGCAAACAGGACGGGACGGCCTGCAATAGCTTGTTGCTCTGCGCAGTTGCAGTTCGCGGTCGAGGTTACGCACCAGCGATACGTTGTAGGGTACATGAAGAGGTTGATGCCACTTGGTGGTCGTTGGTCTAAACAGTTGAAACGCTATTGAGCAACTGTCAGTCTGCGCCGTAATTCACCCATTGAGGGACTCCACCCACCGGGGGAGATAAGACTCTACTTGGTACATAGCCTGAGCTAACCGGAGACCAACAAAGAGGAAGAACTAACAGGACGAAGAAGACGAGCATATTTCTAACAGAAACAAGAGGCTGAGATGTAATCGTAGCAGCAAGTATCACGAGCAGAGAGAACGAAAATCAGTGATATAAGTTGATGAAGACGTGTTGTCGAAAGTATAAAGCTAGTAAAACGCGAGTCTTATAAGCAGACTTGGACTGCTTGAGAAGCTGAGTTAAAAGAGTGTTAATGCTACAATTCTCGCAACGCTGGTGTAGCAAGCAGTAACGGATGTGACAGGTCCTGCCAGTGTGGGCACACTTTGCCCCTTGATAAGGCTCCTGCATAAATTGCAGACCAGATCTGCGTGGCTTATATTCTTCTAGAAACAGATGGGGAGCTGCGCATGTGGACTGTCGTCTGCAAGACAACGGACATGAGACGCTGGTTCCCACGATGGTGACCTTCTGGAACTGGCGGTTGGACCCAACTTCAACTGCACCAAGAGTCCTGTCAGTCTCGGCCGAACTCCTGCTTGATAGTTCGATCACTTCTCATGAGAAGCATGCCCAAAACAATGCAAGATAGGAGATATTTGGTGGTGGATACAGGCGGGAATGGCTGCAGCCCTGTTTTTGCAGGGCGGAAGCGTATCACTTAGGTGGTTGGGGCTGTTCCTGTAAGGACCCGCCTCCGCCTCCACCGAATCTCTCCTTGACTGATGGCCTAACATTTGGCCTGTTGTACGAAATTGATTCGAGTACGAAGCGTAGTGTTGTCTTCAATTTTCAAGGTAGGCAAAATGCTGAAGTAGAGCTTGAATCCAGAACGTGAGTTCATGTTCATAGGGCGTGGCTTCAATCGTCGCTGACTAATGCTATTGCGGCGACATTAAGCTTGACCAGAAGTGGCCCTAAACATTACAGAAAACGCAAAGAGAGTAACGAGATGGCTCCTAATCTCCCAAAGAGAAAGTGCGGTAAGTATCACAATTGGCATGTTAGAGGAATAGAATGCTGAACCATGTTCGACCAAAGGTGTTCTAGGATGCACTGGCTCTGTCGGCCAACGGTTCATTCTGCTGCTAGCCCAGCATCCACATTTTCATTTACATGCTGTAGGCGCATCAGCGCGATCAGCAGGGAAGAAATACAAGGATGCTGTGAATTGGAAGCAAGCCAAGCCGATGTCGAAAGAGTTGGGGGAGCTTGTCGTAAAGGACTGCAAGGCCGATGAATTCAAAGACTGTGACTTGATATTCTCAGGGCTGGACAGCTCCGTTGCAGGAGAAATAGGTTCGCTCCCCTCCCAGACGCTGGAGTCTTGTTTACTGACCTTGGGTACGCAGAAACGGAATTCTTGAAAGCAAACCTTGCTGTCTTTTCAAACTCCAAAAACCATCGTCGCGATCCTCTCGTACCCTTGGTTGTCCCTACTGTAAACTTACCCCACCTGGATATCATTCCGCATCAGCGTGAGAAGCACGGCTTGACGAAGGGTTTCCTAGTCTGCAACTCCAACTGCGCCGTAATAGGCATCGTGATACCCTTCGCCGCCATCCAAGCCAAGTTCGGCCCGGTAGATCAGGTCAGCGTTGTCACGATGCAGGCCGTCTCCGGCGCCGGCTACCCAGGGGTTAGCAGCATGGATATATTGGATAATGTGGTGCCTTTTATATCGGGAGAAGAGGACAAGTTGGAGCCCGAAGCACGGAAGATTCTGGGAACTGTAAATTCTGACGCCACTGCGTTTGAAGACCAGTCAAGCCTCAAGATTTCAGCTGCCTGCAACAGGGTCGCAGTACTGGATGGCCATACAGCCTGTGTCTCATTACGATTCTCAAAAAGACCACCTCCAAGCGCGGCGCAGGTGAGAGATGCCATGCGCGAGTACGTGTCGGAGGCACAGAAACTGGGTTGTCCTTCGGCACCACAGAACGCAATCGTGGTTATGGATGAGGAGGATCGGCCTCAGCCACGCTTGGATAGGGATTTACAGAATGGGTATACTGTTAGTGTAGGGAGGGTAAGAGAAGATGAGGCTGGAATATTTGATCTAAAGTTCGTTGCTTTGAGCCATAATAGTAAGTGTACTCCCGGTCTCACTGGAAGATATTTGCTAACATCAGCTTTCAGCTGTCATTGGCGCAGCAGGGTCTTCAATATTGAACGCAGAGGCAGCTGTGCTGAAAGGCCTTGCATAACTCCAAGAAAAGTAAACTGTACATATACCCACATAGATTATATCAAAGACAACCCTCAACATCCTGTCAAGTTCTTGAACCGCAGTTTTATGCCGTAGCGAAGCAGCCTTGAACCCTAGGGCTGCCTCGCTAAGCGGCCCACAAGTCGTGGTCTTGGCAAGATTTTGCGTAAGCGAATAACCTCGAGAACCAAACTTTCACAGACCGCAACCACAACGATATCTCCCTCAAGCTTGTGACCCATTTAAGTTGCAATCATGGGGCGTGGACCGTAAGTCATCATTGTTCATCATACCGTTGAAGACATCAAAGTTCTGCTAGCCAGGCGAGCGGTTGCAATAGGAGGCCGACGACGAGCAACGGACATGCTATCTTCACCGGGCAGTAGGCTGACGAGACCAATTCGGTTTACAGGAAGAAACACCAAAAGCGCCTCAGTGCGCCATCGCACTGGCTCCTGGACAAACTCTCCGGAGCCTACGCGCCTCGCCCATCACCCGGTCCCCACAAGCTACGAGACTGCATGCCTCTCATCGTCTTCATCCGGAATCGGTCTGTAACCCTCTTCGCCAGCCTCTCCGCCAGCTTTTACGACACCATCCGAACCTCTCACTAACACTCATACGTCTCCGTAGGCTGAAGTACGCCCTCAACGCGCGCGAGACGAAAGCGATCGTGATGCAACGCCTGATCAAGGTCGACGGCAAGGTGCGGACCGACGCCACCTACCCGGCCGGCTACATGGACGTCATCTCGATCGAGAAGACGGGCGAGAACTTCCGCCTCGTCTACGACACCAAGGGCCGCTTCACCGTGCACCGCATCACGGCCGAGGAGGCCGAGTACAAGCTCGGCAAGGTCAAGCGCGTCCAGCTGGGCAAAGGCGGCATCCCATTCTTGGTCACGCACGATGCGCGAACGTGAGTTCTGCTGCCATCATTCAGTCGTTGGACCATGTTTTGGTTGATTCTGTCCCGGTGGTGGGGAGTGGAGGGGGTGTGATCGTTGGACTGACGGATTGGTTTGTGTTGGGGTGCTGTAGGATTCGCTATCCCGATCCGGCGATTAAGGTCAATGATACCGTTAAGATCGATCTTGCTACGGGGAAGATCACCGACTCTATCCGCTTCGACACTGGTGTTATTGCTATGGCTACTGGTGGACGCAATATGGGCCGTGTGGGTGTCATTACGCATCGGGAACGTCATGATGGAGGCTTCAATATCGTCCACATCAAGGACGCAATAGATAATTCGTTTGCGACGCGGGAGAGCAACGTTTTCGTTATTGGGAGCGAGAAGCCGTGGATAAGTCTGCCCAAAGGCAAGGGTGTTAAGGTACGTCCTTCAAATCGCAGCGTGAAAAATCCAACATGAATGCACATTGACCATTTCCTGTGTAGTTGTCGATTGCAGAAGAGAGAGATCGTCGTCGGGCTTACGCCATCGCTGGACACTAGAGGTTGTGGACATGAGGATGTACGAGGCGTTGGCACATGGTTTCCGACACTGTTATTCCATCTAGCTAACAGTCTGAAATACAAAATTCAAATGAACCTCCAATTTTTCCTAAACCCGTCGTGTACAAAGAAGTAGAAGTCATGCCATCTCCTCTACGCCTCCCACATGCTCTCCCTCGCTCCCCACACCGAAGCGCCGGCCCATGCCTGGATAGATACAACACCCCATCCACTCCCCACAACATTACATCATTTTAACTCGACCATTCGTCCACCCCTCACCCCCTGTCCAAGTTCACGATCACGTTCATGGTCCAAATCCTCCTCAGGCTTCTTGAGCGTCGACGCGGCGGTCGCCCTCGCCTCGTCGTGGGCGGGCGCCATGTCCGTGACGTCAAAGATCTTGCCGGGGTTCATGAGCCAATGCGGGTCGAGGGCGCGCTTGATGCTGCGCATCACGTTCAACGTCTCTGAGCCGAGCTCTTTGACCAGGGAGCCTTTTTTGCCAAGGCCGATGCCGTGCTCGCCCTGGTGGGTAGGGGGTTTAGTTGCGTGAAGGGTGAGTAGGGTGGATGTGGTTGGGAGAGTGGTGGTAAGGAGATGGTGGTAGGAAAGGGATGCAAGGAAAACGGTTGCAAGCAGGAGGCGGTGGGAAAGGGTGCCGGGAAGGTGAGGCTGGGAAAATGATGCTCGGAAGGAGATGCTAGGAAGGGGTTGGGACATACAGTGCAGGTCCCATCCATCTCCAACGCCCGATCCACCATATCGCCGACGCACTTCTCAACCGCGTCCCTCTCCTTAGGGTTGCTGTTGTCGTACAGAATGCTTTCATGAAAGTTCCCGTCTCCGATATGTCCTAGAATACTGGCGAAGAGACCAAGATCGTCTAACTCCTTCTTCGATTTCTCGATGATGTCGGGTAGCCTCGAGAGCGGCACCGCCACGTCCGTCGACCACAGTTCCTGGCCCGGTTTGCGCAACGCCATCATGCTCCAGAGCGACTCTTTCCTCGCTGACCACAGCTTCTTCTGCTCCTGCGCGTCCTTGGCGAATTCGAAATCTCCGCTCTTGTGCGCTTCGGCTATCGCCCGTACCATTCTGATGTTGTCTTGCACCCCGGCGGTGGTGCCAGAGAACTTGAAGAATAGCGTCGGCACTTCCTTCCAGACTTTACCGGTGGCGCCGGCGCGGTTCACGACGCTCATTTGCACGTCGTCCATGAGTTCCATGGCGGCGACTGGGACGCCGGCCCGCATGATCTTGGCGGCGGCCGCGGCGGCGTCGCGAATCGTGGGGAAGGTGACGACCGCGACGCTCGTCTCCTGCGGGATGACGGCGAGTTTCAAAGTAATCTCGGTAACGATGCCGAGCGTGCCTTCGGAGCCGACGAAGAGGCCGGTCAAGTTGTACCCCGCGGAAGATTTGCGTGGGCGTCGTCGAGTCTTGATGACGGTGCCGTCGGCCAGGACGACGGTCAGGTTGATAACCCAGTCTTTCATGGTTCCATACCTAACGGCGTTCGTACCGCTACAGTTTGTGCCCACCATCCCACCGATCTTGGCGCTCGGGCCGGGGTCGACGGGAAGGAACAGGCCCGAGTCTTTGATCTGGTCGTTCAGCTGCATCCACTGCACGCTCGGCTGCACGACCACATCCATGTCTTCCTCGTGCAATTGCACGATCTGGTCCATGTAGGCGAAGTCAATACTAATCCCTCCATGTGGGGCCGAGAAGTTCGCTTCGAGCGAAGAGCCGCCCGAGTAAGGGATCATAGGGACCTGATATTTGTGGCAAACTTGAGCGATCTGCGAGACTTCAGCGGTGGATTTGGGGTAAGCCACGGCGACTGGCAGTTGAGCGATGTTGATGGTGGACCATTCCGAATAGCCGTGCGCCAGAAGGTCTTCATCATCTGTGCTGATCGTATCCTCGGAGAGTAGGGTGCGGAGTTCCCCAATGGCCTGGAAGATTGTTACCGGAGGATGTCTGCACGTTTCTACCATTCTGTCGGACAAACCTTTTGGAGGTCCTTCGCACTGCCATAATTGGGCGTCTCGGCCTTTTTCTGCCTAGAGCCCACCAGCTGGGAGGTAGTGTCGTTGATGCCGAACAAGTAAGTCAGCGAGCTCGTGAAAGCCGCAAAAAGCAAGACCCGGCCGGTTGTCCATGATGCTGATGCTGGTGCTGGTGCTGATGATGATGACGAGCTCGACCTCGTCAGTATCTCATGGTTGGTTTTCACAGCAGTACTTCTCCATCTTGGCGATTGGAGCAGGATGTTGATATTGCAACATGGACGAATTCGACGAGGCTGAAGTATATGCAGTTGGCCGGCTGTCAAGGAGGGGAGGCTGAGCGAGAATGGTTTCAGGGGAGGCATGCTGCCGGATCGACCAAGCGTGCTCTACCAAGGCACGACGCAGAGACACAACGACACAGCAAAAAGCAAAGAACAAAAAGCAAACGGCAAAGGCAACCAGGGCGCTTCAAGCCATGGCGATTGAAAGAGGAGGAAACCCCGCCCATCTTGAAGGAATCAAATGACTCTCCCATAGTACTCATATTAAGTACCTAAGGTAAGGGAAGATAGGTCAATGTAGATAAGGTACCAGTTACCCGAAAGGTAAGCCTGTAACTTTAGGTACCTTAGGCTCTCAACACAACCTCCGTCTGTACCGTACGTGACTGTTACCTATGCTAAAGGTACTGGTACATAAGATATCCCAGCTCAGGTGCTCAGGCTGTGTGATGGGCGAAGTACCGGGTACATGTATACGCAGTGTACGTTTCTCCTACCGCCAGTTGAAAGTACCTTACCTCAGGTACCTTAAGGTAAGGTACGGCTCGGTACAAATACTTTCTCTGTGCTCGCGTGTCCTCCTTCCCTTTCCCCCACACATGGATTCATCTTCTCCTCGTATTGGATCATCATTCTTATGATTATGTGGGCGATTATTTATTATTATTATTCATCATGAATATCATTGGCTGCAGTGGAATTTATTAGGCAACGGAAACAGAGACCGTGTCGGTAGACTGCCCAAACAAACGCCTTGGGGATGATGTTTTCATCCTTTCGGAGAGTTGCAGCCAGACCTCACTGTAGATCTTTTGTTTGTGGAGACGTGACTATTAGATTAATAAGGTATGGGTTATAGATTCATTTGAACATACATAATTCAAACACTCGGTAACTGGTAGAATATATAACTCATCCGGCATGGATCTCGTCTTTGCTACCAATATATACTCTCCGTGCATGATCGAGCATTGGATGACGGATGCAGGTTGGATGGTCTCACTAAAACCTTGGATGGTCCTACACTAATTCTGAACTTTAAGGATTTTTTGTGGAGCTAACAAGCAAGATACTGAACTTGAGATTGTGTAATTCATTAGTAATTCATTACAAATCTATTAAGAATCTATTTGTAACTGATTAGTGATTAGGAATTAGTGTTTGAGGTTAGGTGATTAGAATTAGGGGGTTTGGGTTAGCAATATGAAATATATTATGCATGCATTTCAGATACATTAGGATTAGAATTAATTAATTCAGAATAGATTAGTAATATATTTAAAGAATTTGAACCTCAATTGATCTTGAGGTGTTTCAGAAGGTCAGATGGTCTTCTGATAATCCCTGTCAAGACCATCTGAGGTTTTAGTGAGACCATCTGACATGTGTGGTCAGACCATCCGACATTTTAGTGAGACCATCCGACATGCGTGGTCCATTGGATGCGCTTGCAGCGACCTGGGGGAGAGCCTTTGCCTGGTTGCAACGGGCAACAGGCCGGGTACCACGATGATGCATTCATCGTTCTTACTACTGCATCGCTCAGAGCACGGTTACCTACTTATACCATACAGCTAGAGCTTGAAGGCCCAATGCAAGCATGGCCGAAATCGACTTGTTGACTGATGAAATCCGACGGATCATTACAGCGCCATATGCTGTTTGGTTGAAGGTGCGTCAACAAAGACTCTTGCTGTCATCAAAACTATAAATCTGTCGCCAATCACTGTTGCTTCCAACTAGGAAGAGGTTACGTGCGAATCTTAGTCTAATGCCCGCGCTGTAGAACCTGCAAGACATTATCGACAAGGTGGACAAGTCGGTCCTGCAGCAATGGGCAGAGGGTCACCCATGCCAGATCGATGCACTGGCGAAGGCGGTTATTGATGGACTTCTGCAATGGCCCCACGTTATCGACATTCTGGAGAAGCTCTGTATGGTTCAGAGTACCTTGCTACCAGATCTTGCCTTGCTAAAATCTGGAAGGCCATGTCATTGCTTTCCGCAACGCTGCACTCATCATTCGACCGTCATTGCTCGATACACTGCTGAACAAGGCGGTCCAATCTCAAGACGGATACGATGAGGTACGTTGTGGGTGCTACTGTCGTGGACATTGTTGCATATTAACAGTGACAAGTACTTCTCGGCATGCATATCGATGCTTTCCGCTCCATTGCCGGAAGATAGACCGTTACCCGCGTCGACTGCGGTGTTCTTCCTCAAAGTTATGGAGACCGCCGCTCAGACCGCGTCGGCGTTGACAATCCGGCCCATCTATTTGATGCTTGCCGGAGTCGGGCCGGGGTTGTTGGATGTTATGCCCGAAGCCGAAGTGATGCAGTTTCAAGACCGACTGATCCGACTTTTGAGGAATGTCGATGACCAAACTGCTAATCTGCTGTGTCTGGCAATATTTGCAAGACTTGTAACCCGTTTAACTTGCCCATCATCTACTTCAGCAATGTCATCACAAGAGCCAACTTCTCTCAAGTCTACAATTCCGACGGAACGAACATCTCGATACAACACGATAGAGCAATTCTTCAATCGGAAGAGAGCGCCCAAGACTCTCGACTTGGTTGTTTTACGTGTGATATTTGCTTGCTCCAGCAGCAGTAACCTCTCCTTGGAAGACTCTGTAGAAAGTCTAAAGCTTGCGAGGGAGATCATCGGCGCCGTTAACGATGAAGAGAAGGGCCTCTGGCTCAACAGTAACGGACCGAAAGTACGGAAGCTTTATGAGAAGGTCTTGCGAGTTGGCCTTGCTCAGGACCTTCAATCATCGGTATGCTCAAAAGACCACGTCTTTGATCCCGGAATTAACAAGGTGAGTAGGCGTTCGAGGTGATCTTTTCGCTAGTGAACGTGGACACTATTCCGGGGCACCTTGCAGAAGCCTATCAAGGCCTCATACGTGCAAATGAGCGGTTGCTAGTGCCAGATATGGCCGAGAGACATCTTTCTCAACGCGCGATTGAGTATTTCGCGGTATATAGTCCCTACTCCTGGTCTCAGATTTCTTCGCTGACTCGATACAGCCTCGCATGGAAGAAGCCTTCGTCAGTGAGGTCATGGGATTTATACTGAAAACAGCGGTGCAACAGGTCGCGCCATCGTACGAAGCATTGAGGATGTCTCAGACTTCTGGGTTGATGGTATCAGCTTTTGCGGCTGCAGCAAATCAGTCTTCACAGCTTCGAAGCGCGATATTGTATACATTGTCCGCCAATGCCTTCAACCGGCCTTTACACGATTTCCTCACATTACCTCTGCCCATGGTATGCAATCCAAAGACATGCGCAGACCACCGCATTTGCCCTGTTGCTTTAGCGGGAAGCCAGAGAAGACTTCGATTGGATATCTGCTCGCTTTTCCTCAGGACGGGACTGTTAGCGTCAACCGATCAAGCTGGCATTGACCCAGCACTAGCTGTATCTCTTCTCGAAAAGCAGGTAAAATTCGCCACAGCGGTCCCAGTGTGCCGCTTCCCGAGCCAGAGCTCTCAACGCAATGTAGCCCTCTCACTTGTGGAACAAACTTCGACTCCACCCGAGCAACGAGCCAGTAGCGATTGGCGGGCCCGCTTCTCTGCGGATTTGCTTCGAAACGCCAAGAGTAATAGCGACTCTATCTTACGCACCGTCGGCGAGATTTGCCGTGACCTCGAGGATCGCTGTGAGGTGGTTGAGGGGCCGTTGAAAGAGGAGCAAGCGCGTTCGAAGGAGCTTCAGATCAAGTTAAATTCAGCGAGCACAGAAATCGCTAAACTAGAGTCCGAAGCTGAAGAACGCAATCTGTTCTTGAACGGCTTGGATGCGGAAAAGAGTTCTCTCGAACGTCAAAGAAAAGCGGATGAGGCCCGCATTACAGACCTTACCGAGCGTCTCCAGGAGATGGACGCGAAAACAGCAGAAGTCAGGGCAGTGGCTGAAAGGACTACGGCAAATGCGGAGGAGGCTAGCAATCAAGAACTGAAACACCTTGCCGTCATGAATGCTAAGGAAGATATCATCGCTGAGCAGCACGAGCGGATTGAACGTTTGGAACTAGCGTTGGAGGAAATTCGTGAAGAGCTTACCGCAACGTGTGAAGCAAGTCTTGCAGTTCAGAAACGAGTGGGCGAACTTGAGACAGAGGCTGCTGATAGTGCTCACGCAAGGGAAGTGGACAGGGCCTCGAGTGCTCAGAAGGATGTGGACATTGATCGCCTCCGAGGCCTCGAAGTGGAGTTGAGAGCGGAGATTGAAGCTGTCGCGGACACTAATCGGCGACAGACCACGAGAATCGCCTCCTTGCAGAGTGAGCTCCAGAGCGCGAGAGCTTCTTCAGAGGACTACCTGGAGAGTTTGAAGCAGATACATGAATCAGAAAAGCTAGCGGCTGCGACAGAGATGGCACGACTGAGACACCATCACGAGGAAGAGCTGGCGAGGTTGAGCGACGATCATCAGAAGGCAATTCAAGCTGCTTCGCTGGAGTGTTGCGCGAAGGACTCCACCATTTCAGGTTTGGAACGGCGGATCGAGAAGCTGCTTAAGGATCGTAAAGAGAAGGCTAGAGAGTTTGCGGAAGCTCAAGATCTCAGCACTAAACTTATGGCGGTTATGGGATTCAAGACCGAACAACCTCCAGCTCTAACGCACGGCCCTGAAAAATCGGGCTCTAGAGACATCTTTGTCGATAGCCCAGATGCCTATCAAGGCTCTCGGAGGCAAACAGCTACTGCACCGGCACCATCCTTCGAGTCCAGCACGTCGAGCAAGAGTGGTCCGACGCCGAAGCGGACAAGGCCTCGACGGACTACAAGGACTCCATCTATGCATCAAACAAAGATCAGCACAGACGCAATAACTGTGAAGACGGCGCATGACACGGCGTCCCGATCGACGAGGCAGCCATTGAAGGACCTTAGCGTCAGTATATCTAACAGATCTCCTGTTAGGACACAGCAGCATGGTCTTGGCAAACTACGACAAGAGCGAGAGTATAGTTGGGTAGACGGAAAGAATCATGTTGATGAGGTCATGGAGTTGGGCGATCTATCATTCGGCGGCAGCGATCTCTTTGCGAGTACGGAGAAAGAGTGCTCCTCGGCTCCGGACGAGCAGGGGCATTTGCAGCTTCACGACGAGAGTACAGCGGACTTTTGAAATACACTCCCACTCCTAGCGGCATGCATCCGGGCGTTTTGTGGGGTGGGGCGACCTTTCCTTAGGATCGTGTGTATGACGGAATTTTGGGTATTTCTATGCGTTGTCTTCATTTGGCATTCGCTACTGGTATACGAAAGTATAGAGACCGCCTAAGGTGTAGAGTATTGAACTGCGCTAGGGCAAACATCCAAATTCGACCTCTCTCAATGCAGTCACTTTGCACTTTGTGGAGCACCAGCACCACGCCATTCTGCTAAGCAAATGATATAAAGATCCCAATCTCTTCCGTATATAGCACTGTTTTCGAGGATTGCTCCTCAGCGTTGATTCCACGATATATGGATACCTTACCTGGTATCGACGCCAATTGGCACGTGATATATAACCTAAGCGAACCCATGGCAGATGTCGGCAGGCAACAGATGTCGTCTCCCTAGACCCTCGCTCATTTCTCTCGCAAGACGGTGCCATTCGATTATCTCGTTTCAATTCTGTAATGCTTGAAAGCAATCAGAGCTAACAGTGTCATCTACACAATTACTTATTTTTACTTACAATCAAAATGCAACGGCTCTCTCCAAAGGGGACTCTCCTCACAGCCTATCACCGCCCGATGAATGATCTGAGCAACAATCTCCTTGCTTCCCCGAAGAGAGTAGAAGAACATAGCAATGGGGTACCCGCAATTGCTTGTTTCTAAGAAAATTGTGGGTAAAGCCGATTTGTGGCTATACTGCTTGTTCTGAGTTTGCCTATATACCAGTTGTTCTTTTACTGTTTTAGCAAGTCGAAACAGCGAAAGCTCTGAAGGATGGTATTCAATGGCGGTGACCTAGTCATGCATCCGCTTTGTACCCATTATGATGTCATCTGACCGAGTCCCATATTCGGGTCCCCTTTGCTTTCACAAATCTCTGAATGGGTGCTATTAGAGGCATAGCGGTCTGGCTTACCTGGATTCTAGGCAGCACCTCTTCAAATACTCGGGTCGCTGAGTCATTACTTGCTTGGATGGGATGGCAGCGGGACCGATCTTAGACGGAGGGTGTTGGGATATATCTCCATGGGCATTTGTTGACACGTTGAAGACCATTAGCGCCTGATGTTTGGCCTTTCAACAAATGATCCCTAACTTAAATATGCCTCTCTGCACGGTCTCAGTAAGTTTGTTAGGTAGTCAGTGGTGCTGCAGGCGATCATGTGCTAATTCTCACCAGATGGAGGGCCCTGGATTCGTTGGAGTCTTGATCCCACTGTCTTAGATTTAGTCTGCTCCGTCTGTTCAGCTTCAAAGCTTTTCTATTTAAGATACTCTTTACTCTTCCTATCGCTCGTGGTCCCTGCATAGACGAGCTGTAGGGAGATCAGCCACCCTGCAGCCTCGGGATCTTGCAGGTTCCCCTCTGCCAGTTTGCGGTCCAGCGCACAAACACCGCCAGCATACCCTGCACCACTACAAAAAAGTCGACGATGGGTCGCCGGATGAACTATTTTTCCACTGGTCCTGTCATTGAATAACACAACATGTCGGAAGCGAGAGGTATTCACTTCGAGAGTGTCCTTTGACTTCTCTTTTACAATGGCTGCTCCTACCAGTCAATGCTCACTCTCTTCTACACCCTGAATCTCCATGCTCAACCCTTCCTCGTTTGCTCCTTATAACCATACACACGTTGGACACTCTCTTGCTCTCCCTTGCTGTGATATCAGAGTTTTACCTCACTACGCTGGGCGTGCTCGACCACGGTGATCTCGACATCCAGATATCGACTTTTGCTGCCTTGCCCATCAGCTCTGTCTCATACCTTGTTGAACTCAGCAGGATCTTGAACTAAACTCTCCTAGAAGTTTGAGGTTCGTATCCAACCTTTCACACGCAAATAGAAGGCCGCTGTTACGGAAAGGCCATACCTGTTAGTGTTACTAACACATCCTACCATCTATGCAGACACTTGCGGTCCCGCCGATGAAGAGAAACATTTCCGGAAAACCCCGAATCGTTTGATGCTATCGTACCTGCAAAGCTTGCTACTGCACAAGTCACCGAAGCTGTATGTAAGCATTTGCGGAGCAGGCTGACATTAGCCCTAAGACTGTTAACCTGTCCATCAAGGCGATTCTGTTGAGAGTCGAAGCGTCATGTCTACCGAGGAATTTGCTTCGAGTGTTACCCTGTTTCTGGACAGTAGCCAAGATGGCGTTATAGCTGAGCCGGCGGTTGTGCTGCCTCATGCTGACTCTAGGCAACCGCAGTCAGATTTTCCGCTCGGAGCGGAACAACCCATAACGCCAGGAGTGGACTCACCCCAGATAGGCAATCTCCAAACCAGGCTCGCTTCTCTTCCACCCAACAAAAAGATCAAAACATACCACTCTGGACCCAGCACAAGTGGAGGACCGGGGGAAGGGGTCATCAAGCGACTACGGATTCGAGGAACGCGAGGAAGAGGGGACCCCAGAAACGCTCGCATGAGAGAAGATAGGTTACGAGCTCGAATGGCTGAAATAGAGAACTTCCCTTCCAACTCAAGAGGCGGCTTGCCACCGCAGGCAGTCGCGTTGCGAAACCGAGGGAGACCGACGTATAGTGACGCTCGTAATACTGAGCCAAGATATGGTGGCTTCGCGTATCGGAACAACCAGTACGGGAACTTCGGGCACCCAAAGAGGGCACCAGCGGCTGAGCGTCGAACCCCACAACAACAAATCACAATTGACATTCACGGACCTCCTTCATCAACAGGAAGACGTTCGAACCGCTTTCAACGCCCGCCTCCACTAGCCATGAATAGACCAGTGCAAGCTCACCAAGGGCCAGAGCATCGACGCCCTGAAAATGACTGGACGCAATGGATAGAGCTTGGCATTAAGCTCTCTGGCCTCCCGCTCACCGTAGCAACGTTCGATCTATGGCAGTCTTTTCGTCACGAAGGATCGATCGCTACTGTAGAGATCTTCGAAGACAGTCAAGGGAAGAGAGATGGTAGAGGCAGAATACGATTTAGGTACAGTACAAGTCGTGACTATTCGCTCAGATTGACCCCGCTCGCTGATATAATTGCTAGCCCACCTCCTTCAAAACCTTTCTGGCAAGTCGCCAGATATCAGATTAAGATAAAGGGAGTAAAACAACCTTACTTTGTGAATGTCGAACTGGAAGCCAAGAGGAGGTTGTTCTTGGCACCAAGTTCTGTCAACCCAAGCGTTAAGTATCCGGAAACCACGGTAACGATCCCGCTCGCTATTCCACAGAAGACACGGTAGTGCACCAGGGCTGACTTAGTCTCTAGATACTACACGCAGAATCTATAGACTTCGGGTTTATGTATGATGATGTGAGCATGATGAGAATGTATGCAGCACATCGCACGAACGGTGCAGGCATCACCTTCACATTGAACCTACTTCGAAGAGAAATAGACATCCAGTTCCAGCTCAGAATCGAAGATCCAAGGATCAATTACCTAAAGGAGCAACGAGCTCAAGGAAAAGAGCCCTCAAGACCTAAGGATCTGGGAAAGCATAATCGATACGACGACCTTCGATTTCGCATTCCCCTGGCTCAGCTGCAAGTTGTTCATGAGATAAAGAACACGGATGAGACGAGGGAGTTTGTTATCACACTGGAAGCCCCACCGAACTTTTATCGGAAGACCGGGCAAATAGAGGAGACTCATGAGGAGACTTCCCTTTTCTGGAAGGATTGGGATGCATGGTACCGGCAGACCGATGTCGTGTACTCACCAAAGGACCTTCGTTCTGCTCCCTTGACTCTGAAGAAGTCAAGAGCAATTGTTGATATCGGTCAGTTTACATCATGCTCATAGGCTGTGTCGGTGCTGACGCTCCTAGGGCGATGGACCACGTACCGTCTGGTGTTTGATAATTCCAGGAATGACACGCAGAGGTATGACACGTTACGGGCAGCATTGCGAGATTATAACATCGAGATCGTGCCGTTCCATGACTTCAAGCTTTTGACCGATCCAGAGCCAGCAGTATGGAGTCACATCAATAGGATCACCAGAAGCTCGAAGAGAACAGAGGCTAGTCTCAAAGAACTGACGGACGTCACCGTGCCACACCTTACCTATCCAGTTCGATATCAGCTTGAGGTCTGTATATCCCAAGGTTGCCTGAACGAACATAACCTCAGCAAGGAGTTCGTGGACAAGCTTGCCGACATGGAAGAGGTTCAGGCGAAGGACACACTTGAGTATATTGCAAGCCAGAATCGGCGTTGGTACAATCCGATGGAGATATTCAATATCAAGATCATCAAGGGCTCCGCATCACGGCTCAAGATTCCGCACTATTGTGCGTATACTCGATCGGTAACCATCACACCTACTACAGTGTACTTCAATACGCCCACCGTAGAGACATCGAATCGGGTTGTACGCCAGTACATCGAGCATGCGGACCGCTTTCTCCGTGTCCGCTTCTCTGATGAAAAGTTCCAGGTAAGCATATGCACACAGCTATTACCTATTGGCACTGACAGAAACAGGGCCGAATCAACTCGACTGATAAGGAAACGATGAACGAGGTTTTCACCCGTATCAAGCGGACCATGATCAACGGGATCAGCATCGGTGATCGTCATTTCGAGTTCCTGGCGTTTGGAAACTCTCAATTTCGCGAGCATGGTGCATACTTCTTTGCCCCGTTGCCGCATCTTACTGCTCAACTCATTCGCGCCTGGATGGGCTATTTTGGGGACATCAAGATCGTCGCCAAACATGCTGCTCGCCTAGGTCAATGCTTCTCGACCACCAGAGCTATCAACTGTACGCGCGTTGAGATCCGAGAGACTCAGGATGTCGAACGCAACGGATACAACTTTACGGACGGTGTTGGAAAGATATCTAACTTTCTCGCCCAGCTCATCACATCCGAGCTGCATATCACAACCGTCTCTGGTGAACCGCCTTCGGTCTTTCAGTTCCGTCTCGGTGGCTGCAAGGGAGTCTTGGCCGTTTCGCCCGATGCCAAGATGCGAGAGATTCATATCCGGCCCAGTCAATACAAGTTCCCTGCCGTACATAACGGCCTCGAAATCATTCGATGGTCTCAATTCGCTGCCGCTACCCTTAATCGCCAACTCATTCTCGTGTTGTCCGCTCTTGGTGTGGAAGACGACGTCTTTGTACGAAAGCTGAAAGAGATGCTTCTTAACCTCCAGCAAGCAATGACAGACGAGAAGATGGCTTTGCATCTGCTGCAAAAGTACATCGATCCGAATCAAATGACGATGACCGTTGCGGCCATGATTCTTGAAGGGTTTCAGCGGACCAGAGAGCCATTCGTCACCTCGCTACTTCAACTTTGGAGAGCTTGGTCAATAAAGTACTTGAAAGAAAAGGCGAAGATCTTGATCGAAAAAGGAGCGTTTCTTTTTGGTTGTGTCGATGAGACAGCAACACTCAAGGGACACTTCGTAGACCAACAGCAGATCGGACCCGACTCGACCGACGAAGAATGGGTCGAATCCTTGCCGCAAATCTTCTTGCAGATTTCGGCTAGAAAGCCTGGCGGGAGAGCTTCCGTCATTGAAGGGCCTTGCCTGCTCGCGAGAAACCCGTCTCTGCATCCAGGCGATATCCGAGTGGTGAGAGGGGTCAATGTAAAAGCTCTATGGCACCTAAAGGACGTGGTCGTGTTGCCTCAAACAGGCGATAGAGATATAGCGAGTATGTGCTCTGGTGGTGACTTGGATGGTGATGATTACCTAGTCATCTGGGATCCAGAGTTGTTCCCGAAAGAGTGGAACCACAAGCCGATGGATTACACCCCCCCGGTTCCGGTAGAGGTGGAACGCGAAGTCACAGTGAACGATATCACAAACTTCTTCGTGACTTATATGAAGAACGACCGCTTGCCCACCATCGCGCATGCTCACTTGGCGCTTGGGGATTACATGGACCTCGGGGTGAAAGACGAGAAATGTACGTATAATCTGACCTCGAACCGCGAGCTGACAACACTAATTCCTGAGATAGGCTTGAAACTTGCAAGCCTGCACTCTATGGCCGTTGATTACGTGAAGACAGGGGAACCAGCGACAATGCCATCTGAGCTACATCCGCGAAAGTGGCCCCATTTCATGGAGAAAAATCATAAGCCAAAGGAGCAAATTTACGTTTCCCACAAGGTTCTTGGCAAACTCTACGACCAAGTGGAGCGGATCGATTTTGTGCCTTGCTTCGAGAATCCTTTTGACAAACGCGTTCTCGAGGCTTATAAAGTGGATGACGAATTGTTGAGAGATGCTGCAGCAGTAAAGGAGCAATACGATGCTGCAATGCGTCGCATCATGGCCCAGCATGATATTGCCACCGAATTTGAAGTCTGGTCTACCTTTGTCCTGCACCACGCCAATCGTAGCAAGGACTACAAATTTCACGAAGAGATGGGGGAGATCTCTGCCGCACTCAAGGATCGCTTCCGCCAAGCGTGCTACGAGAAGGCCGGGAGTAAGGAATTTGGCATTATGGGGCCATTCGTGGCGGCCATGTATAGGGTGACCGCAGATGAGATGGCTCTTGCGATCGAAGAATGTCGCCAGGTCAAGTTTGTGGCTGGTAAGGAGAAACGGGTCAGACTTATGGATGCACACTCTATGCCACTGATGAGCTTTCCTTGGTTGTTCCAGAACATACTCGGGAAGATAGCCAATGGCGAACTCTATCCCACACAGGCGGAGACTTCTGAAGTGGCAGCAGCAGTACGGGCAACTGCAAAGCCTACCTTCAAGAGGATCTCAGGTGACATACAAATACCTATCCCTGATGTAGATGACACTGTCGCAACTACGGAAGGTGTAACGCACCAGGGCGAGGTGTTGGAGCTGTTTCACCACGAGGGAGAGCAAATAGTCGACTCGAGTGACGCACGAAAGGAAGATGGCGGAAGAGAGTCGAGTGGTGAAGAGCATCCACCTAAAGCACTGACGGAAGAACATCTCGTAGCAGTATCCCTCGATGCGGTTCCTGACCTCAAGCCTGTCGATGCTGTTGGAGATGTTTCACCGCAGACATGGGAAGGGCTCGAAGAGCTTGGCACGCCGAAACGGGTAGTGGAACTCGGTCCACTGATCAACATCGAAGACGTGAACACAGGCCTTATCGACATCGGCGACGCTTACCCAACTGCAAACGAAGAACAGGTCGCAGGAGTCACAGGGAGTCAGTCAAGCAGCGTCAACAAGCGAAAGAACGATCTGCTCGCGGATGACGCCGACCTGGAACAATTTAACATCGCCACTTCTCGTGGTGACAGTGTCAGCCCACATTCGGCACAGGTTAGCACAGACGCTGCACAAGCAAGCGAAGTGAGTACAAATGGCAGCAACGGTAGCTCTGACGCCGCAATCGACGACCTCCTCGCCGAATACCGCGGCCCTGAGGAGTCGGAGAAGCGTGAAACGCAATCTGTGGAGATCGGCGAACTGATGCAATCAGAAGCAGATGACGAGGGGCAGGGTGAGGCCGAGGAAGTCACATTCCACATCGATCCCAAGGAGTCAGCGCTTGAATTGTTGGCGAGGCTCGTAGGATGAGTGGTGGCTTTGTCTCTAGAGGACCGGCTCGTTCACACTGTACGATAGCCCTACTGCGTACCTACCTTAGACTACCTGGCCTCACGGCTCTCATACTCCCTCAATTCTCCGAAAACCTGTACCTAGAATTAGCGTCAATTCGATAAACCCCGTTAATCCCACTCCAAAAGCTCCGCCGTTCTGCAATATAAACTTTTGACGCTACCGGCTTGCAATCTGCCCCCCACTCCACCCCACCCTCTACCGTACAATCTTAATCCCCCTCCACCCCACCCCAGCGTCCAACCGCACCGCCTCGCCCCACCAAACAATGCGCCCACCACCACCACCACCCCGCACCATCCCCGCGCTCCTCCACCCTTACACCACCCTCGCCCCACCCACCTCCCTCACCCTCCTCACCTCCGTCCTCAACGCCTCGACCAACTGGCTGCTCCTCCGCTTCCTCTGTGGCGCTCTCGCCTCCGACTCCGACAAGCCCGACGCCCATGACGGCGGGAGTAAGACGGGGGCAGCCGCGCAAAGCGGGGACGTGCAGGGATGGCGAGGGCACGGCGACGGCGAAGTCAGAGTCGTGTTTGTGAGCTTCTTGCGCGATTGGGAGTTTTGGAGGAGGGAGGGGGGGAGATGCGTGCGTTGTTTCCCGTCTCCGTGTGCTGCGTTCGTCCGTCTGTCTCGTCTGTGCTGCGGCGGCGGCGCGAGTGGGACGCGGACACAAAAGAGCTGATGCCAGGCGCGGGGCGGTGTAGGGGCTCGATCTTGCGCGGTTGGTGGCGGGTGGGAGGTTGGCGTTTGTGGATGGGTTGACGGGGCTGTTCTCGGCTCTTCCTTCGGAGAGTTGTCCGCCGTTGCGGGGAGGGGAGGGGGAGGGGCGGGGGGTGAAGGTGCTGAGGTCGGGGAGGGGGGAGGATGTGGTGAGGGAGGTGCGGGGGGTGATTGAGAGGTTGACTGGCGGAAGCGGGGGAGGAGGGGGAGGAGGAGGAGGGAGGGCGGCTAAGGCGAGGGTGGTGTTGGTGCTTGATCAGCCGGATATGGTGCTTGCTGCTATGGGTCCGTCGGGAGGTGCGGAAGATGGAGGTGGGTTGGGAATGGGGATGGGAGAGGTGGTCGCCTCCTTGAGGAACGTGAGTCCGCCGTCCCTCTAGCCTTCTGGGCTGCCCTACTTCCTTCCCTCAAGACCCTGTCGCTATGAGCCTACGGACCGGCGTCCCCGGTTCAGGGCTGCCGGTAGGGGCTCGACATGTCAAAGCCAGATGTTGATTCGAAGGTACAATGAACAGCACGTGCACTCGACGATCATCACCGCCGCGGCCGACTTCCCGCTCCTGCAAGCGCTGACGACGCCGTTGGAAATCAATCATGCGGCGTTCGTGGTGGGGTTAGCGCATCTGGCGAGGTGGACGGTGAGTTTGAGGGGGTTAGATACGGGCACGGCGAGGGATGTCAGTGGGGTTTTGAGGATTACGAGGGGTGTGCAGGAGGAAGATGATGTGGGTGAGGAGGGGGAAGAGAGGGAGTTGTTGTATTTTGTTGGTGGTGATGGGGGGGTTAGGGTTTTTGAGAGGGGGGCTTGAGAGAGGGGGCGTTGTTGTGGTTGTGGCTTCGTTGGGGTTGGAGTTTTGGAGCGGAGGCCTTTATGATACCGCCCTTCGCCTTGCTTGTACCTGTCCCGGGCGCACGCTCTATGCTGGCGGTTGTTTGGGCTGGGTTTGTTGTACAGTCAGTCCTCCGCTAAACCCATCTGGTAACAGGTCAGTCAGCACAGGATGCTCACTTCCACAATGTCATCCAGCTGATGGTTGAACGTCTGGCTGCACTCAAGAAAACTTCGCATTCCGTCTAGAGAAGCTGATATGCTAGAAGGTCCAGCCACGACGAGCTTCACCTCCACGTTTCCTTCCTCTGGCCGATCACCAACATCCAGACCCCTAAACTTGATTCGCTGGCCCCCTCGCACCCTTCGGTGTGCCCATCTGGAAGCCGTTCTTGAACTTCCTCGCGACCAACTTCAGCGTCCGCATCCGCCCGGTACCGGTGGTCTTTCTCCTCTTCGCCTTCTCACTCCAGTTGTCTATAGACCTCTTATTAGTAGGTTCCTTGACGCGAATGATTTGTGGGATCATCTGATGCGCCTTGAGTGTGGCTCATGGAGTCTCGTACATTTGCGTGTCTTAGCTGCTGGGTAGCCGCATGATGAGCAGGTGTGCTTTTGGATGTGGAGGGACCGGCGGCCTGTTCGAACGGTTCACCCGGTCAGCTTTCGTCTGGGAAGGTCATCCCCCAGGCAATTCTCGTTTCCGATCTGCCAGTCAACCGGAGAAAACTGACCGCAGCGTCTGCAGAGGGTGTGTGTCTTGTTGTGGCGCTTGCCAAAGCTGGAAGTTCCTTTCGCTGAGTAGCTAGTCAGCTCATTTTGTCCATTGATGCGGCGTGGGAGGTTTCGCGATTGTGGACGTACTCATTTTGGATCAGGAACTAGGAGAGGGAGCGAACCGTCAGTATGATCTCGTCACAATACACTTGAAATCATCTGTCTCACTTACCTTTGATGCTTCAGCGTTGATCGCGAATTTGGTTATTGCTTCAATGTCGCCGCTGATAGTGAAGTCAAGACTCGCTTAGCGAAGTGGGCTCCGGAAGGTCAAAACCCTGAATAGCCGCAATTTAAGGTTTAATACGTCAACAGCCGCATTGCTATCATTATCGCTTGCGAAGGTCGGTATTTGATCAAAGAACACCTGCAATTGTTACTTTCTTGTCGTAAGATCATCTGTCTTGGCCGAAGATGACGCACATAAAATTCGAACAAGTTCACCAAAGGGACTCCTTTCTCTTTTTGTGACATAGACAACTGTGTCAGGTACGACCTCTTACCTTCTCAGCAAGCGATAGTTACATACAAAGTCTGTCGTGGCTCTTTAGGTCGCCAAGATGATCACATTGAACCAAATACTGGATATGGCGCTAGGATACGATGACCGCCAATATCACCCTGAGTGGCAATGTTTTCCGTATACTAGCCCTGCCCGACTCCCCATGCCCCCGAACACCGAACTTGACACTGCCGACATATCGTCTCATTCAAATATACTCAACTCTCCACCTCAAGCATGGCTTTCAACCCGGCTTCCACCCCTCTCCACCACCGTCCCCTCGCTTCTAGATCATCACCCTTACCATTCAGAGCTTCCTCCTTCCTTCGCCGCGCCTCCTTCGCAGCAGCCGTCACACCTCGTCTCTGAAACTCTAACGGCTTGAGCTCATTCTCGAGTCTCTCCAATTCTCGGGTCTTCCGCGGCAATGCACTCTCAAGTGCTCTGAGCTGCGCGTTCAGCTCAGCGAGCTCAGCTTCGCGCGTGCCGAGAAGAGAAAGTGTTGCCGGAAGCGGCAGATTGAGTGACGCGTCCGTAGAGGATGGTAGTTGGGTCTCGTGAAGGAGCTGGAGTGTAGATTCGAGGTTCGCGATGTCTGCTGGCAGGTTCTCGAGCTGGTTTACTTGCAGCTGGATCGTCTCATATCCTAGATCCACCAGTTCGTTAGTTCTCTATCCATATGCAAGAACTGATAAACATCGGATCGTGCATTGGAGGCGGTTGAGTAACATACGTATACTCAGCTCTCTACCCTTGCTTTCCAGATTCGCGACCAAAAGCCTGACTTCCTCTTTCTGCGCCTTCAAGTCCGCTTTTGCTTGCACCAACTGCGCCTCAAGCTCCACATTCTCCTGGTACTCAACAATCAAGGGTGGTTCGCCTACGATGGCGCGCAAAAACTTCTCTTTCGTGACTTGTTCGAGGTAGGAGAATCGTAGTTTTGAGAAGAGTTCCTATCGCAGATTGAATTAATAAAGTATTCGGACATATCGAGACTTCGCCCACCTTGTAATGTGACAGATCCGCTTCTAAACTTGCTGGACTTGCACTATCAACAGCGTCTGCGGAGATATCTGACTGACGCTGCTCCCCAGATTTGATAGGGATTGCGGAGATGGGCTCGCTGAGTTTGATTATGGAAAGTTCGTGAGAATCTTGAAGGGCTTTTATTCGTTGAAGAACGTCATCTTTACCTGATGCCATATCGCTGAGCAATGGTTGTTCAACCGTGAGCCTCTTCCCAGTTTGTTTACAATGTGCGCTTAACCGCGTTGGTGACAACAAAATGCGGAAGGTTAGGCGAGTACCTTCGTACCACTAACCTAGTAAGGTACTGTAACTTACCTCAGGTACAAGTACACGTATTTGTACCTTGATAGCAGCACGTCACTGTGCGCGCTCCGCCGAAGAGTGGCCACTTCGAGCGGCATAAGAATTCTCCTAGACTCAATTCGTCTTTACATCGTATTCATATGTGGGGTCATAGACTTTTCAGCTTGCCGTAGGTAAAACGTGCGGGATGCCTGCTGAAGATTACATGTCTGACGACTACGTTGCTGGCTTGTTGAAGAAAGATGCTAAGGATAGCACCACTAAGTACTCAGCATTGGGTTTGGAGGCTTTGCTCCCCAGGAGGTACATTCTCTGGTTCCATGCGACCTATAGACAGCCTGACTAACTCGATGCTGGTAGACCGACCACGAACGCTCCAAGAGCTAATACAAGATTCTTGAAGAACATCATCAGGGAGACTGACAGCCATAATGCTGCGTTACAGGCTAAGGAGACGGCGGACTCTAGAGCACGACTTAGGGGACTGAGAGGACGAAGTGCAAGCCATGGAGGAGGTGGACGAAGGGATCGGAAAGATTTGCATATCTCAGAGAACACCGAGAGGGAGAGAAAGCGGAGGAGAATAGATGACCGTCATGATGAAGATGAGGAGAGGTCACACAGACTCAAAGATGCGAGTTCCCACCGACAGAGCAGGCATAGAGAAGAGAAACGAAACCATGAACGGAGGGAAAGCCCAAGACGTGGCGAAAGCAACGCTGAGGCTGATAACTACGAGGGCCGCTCGCAGCGGTCTTCCCGTCATCACCATCGGACTCGCCGACGCCGTAACCGGAGTGTATCTCGAGACAGTGCTCTACTATCGAGGCATACAAGCCACAAGCAGAAGCGCTCACACTCGAGACCGAATCACCATGATAAGGAGCGCAGTGAACATCACACCCGGCGGAAGAGACGCTCTTCTACGTCTCCGTCATCCGCTTCCCGTTCGCAGCCCAACTCCCGCCAATCTGAGCCAGATCTCGTCACAAGAAGCAGAGACACTACGAATTCAGAACGTCGCTCGAAATCTCCGGACTCTGACACCGATCCCCTAGAAGCAATCATCGGGCCACCGCCGCCGCCTCCCAAGCCAAAAGTACGAGCCCGCGGCCGCGGCACTTTCTCCTCGACCTCTGCAATGGACAGCCATTTCTCCTCGACTTATGACCCGTCTGTCGACGTGCATCCTGATTCGGATTCCGAGGACGACTGGGATCAAGCGCTTGAAGCTTTACGTGACAGACAACGGTGGAAGCAGCAGGGGGCGGAACGGCTCAGATCCGCTGGCTTCACTGAGGATGAGGTACAAAAGTGGGAGAAGGGCGGGGAGAAGAGGGATTCAGATGTGCGTTGGGCAAAGAAAGGGGAGGGAAGAGAGTGGGACCGTGGTAAGGTAGTGGATGACGAAGGAGCTGTCGACCTCAAACCTGAATGGGGTAGGCTGAAGGGGACATGAACACCCCTTCAAAGGTAAGACATGGACAGTTTTGTCGGTGCTCAAGCATTTGTACTAAGGTATTTAGACATTCGGCAGTGAGTACTTCGTACCACCAGTGATATCTAATGAGAACTAGCTTGCGAACATGCATGGACGAAGTTCCTCATTGCCCTGCTCTTGGTCTGTTGCCTTAAAGAAAACAAGTCCGCTGTCTCGGTAGTTTGCACCAGAGTGAACCAGCATGGAACTAACAAGATGGACTACCACCCTCTCAAACATTCTGCTTCACGCATCGAACCTCTACGTTGCAGTGATGACCCAGCTGTGACCAACAGGGAGCGGCTGCAATAGCCTCCAACATCATCCTGAACCCTGTCTTATCCTTCCATTTGATAACCATAGGCACGGATGCCCAGTCAAACCTGACACTGACCATTGTTGGAATAGACGAGTCTGGCTCTATCCCGCGCCACGCTGTCAGAGCTTCTATGAAGAAACAACCCTGCGTCATACACTCCTGAAGGCTTTTCGGAATCGCGCCGAAGCTGGGATCAGAAAGGAAAAAATGCACTGTGGTGTCCGATTGCTGAAACTGGCTTGGCAGAGGCAGTCGTGGTGCGTTTGTCTTCATAACTCCTCCGCCTTTGACCTTGTGGGAGTTGTCTTGGATATTTTGGTGTTTGGCTTTCTTGGCCACTACCTGGCCTTTTCCGTTCTTGTTCTTGTCCGCAAAATCCGCCGCGCTGTCTCGTAATGCACTTCGGGCATCGCGCTTGGGTTTTCTTCGCAGACCGCCAGGGGTAATCTCACGGAATTTTGCAAGTAAGAGAGCGGTGCCATTGCTACTATCGTCCTTGTCGCCGAATGACAAGTTCCGCTCCCTCTTCAAATTCGGGATTCCTTGCGCCAAGGTCGTGACTGTAGGGTTCAGAGCATTTCCAGGAGCATCCGGAAGATTGCTTTCCTGCCGCGCATGGCTTAATACCTCATTAGTCTCTACTCCGGTTTCGAGTCGAGCTGAATTCATGGATCAATGTACCTTGGGCTCGGGCGAATATTTTCGACCCCAGTGATGGCTTGCTGATGTCCGCCAGCTCGCTTACGCTGCTTCACTTCGGCAATCTAAGAAAGGAAGTCAGACTGGAAGAACATTGAAATCCGGATTCAGTTCAAGTACCATTTTCTGATGCAGACGCTCTTCGATCTCCCGGAAGACCCAACGAAGAGCCATCTTGATGCTGTTCTTCTGCGTCAGTACAGCCGCCGAAGCCGGATACACCTCATCTCACCTCCGAGTGTTTTCGGTCCATACTGGAGCCCCCGAGCCAAGATGCTCTCTATTGGTCTTACCCCAGAATCTCTCGCCGTGTTCATTGCCAAATTTATCGATCATGCTTTGGAAGTCACAGTAAGGGCGTTCGACGAGATGACCATTGACAATAGAGTCCTTCATTACGAATTCCTCCATGACTTTGTCCAACTCCTTTCGCATAGGGTGTCCATCTAGGAACCATAGTGGATCCCAGTTGGGTGCGTCCGCTGCTATGGGGTCATGCTTGTGTTAACGGTGACCGTGGCACCAGAGACTTGAGTTGGCTCACCTATCCCAAGTAGTACCATGATGAAGCTGACAGCGTGACTGGTTTGGACGCCTTTTGAAGACTCCCCGGGGTGCTTTTTTTTGTAGATCGATCCTTCTCTTCCGCCTGAGATCTGGATAATACACGCCTAGTGTTTGCTTGTGCATCAAGAAGTCCAAGAAAACAGCGTGAGTGGCTAGGAATATAATCTCGCAAACGTAAACAGTCGTAAGTAGTGAATGCATTCATTTCCAGACGTTTCCTAGCTAGGACAAGACTCTTTCTGGATAAAGAACGAACTGGCGCATAACCGTGCACGAGCAGTTGCTCCTCTCAGATTGTTGTATACCACCATCATACACTGTTAGAGTCTGACAATTGAACCTGTGCACTTGTGTATATAACAGGAATCTTCAAAAATATTCTTTGCGATTGACATAATGCATCATACTGGCGCCAATATATGTTGTGAGTATCTCCGGTGTTGTGTCGGGGTAGAGTTCAAAACAGTAGATTTGACGGGAAGTTTTTGGCTTCCTAAACCCTACGACTCATCAACCACATCCACTGCAGCAAAGATCGGCTCTTGCAATTGCAATTCAATTTATGAACTTTGCAGCAGTCAATAGCAGAAGTGCAGCGAGGTATTATACAACCTTATCGGCAACAGTCAGAAGTCGCTGCGCTCTACCCCTGGACTTGCGGACTACAGGGCCTTCAAGGACGATGGCTACAAAGACGGCCATTTACTCTGAAGGTGAGGATGCTGCAAAGCTGCAGCATGATGTCGAGCCGTTGCTTGTTGACGGCGGTGGGCAATGGACCCTGAGCCAGAGTAGGAAAGGGTTGGAGCGGCAGTTCCGGTTCAAGACGTTCAAGAAGACTTGGGTATGTCCTCCATGCCGTAATCGAGAGTCACATCTATGGTTTTATTACAATGTTGTAAGAAGGGCATCAGGTACGCTGACCAGATTGTATGCAGGAGTTCATGGATGCTGTGGCAAGCAAGAGTGCAAAGGAGAGACATCATCCTGAATGGTCAAATGTGAATCCCTGTATTGTCCAGCCTGCGTACATGTCAAAGACTGATCTGTCAAAGATATATAATAAAGTTTTCATAAGATGGACAACACATTCACCATCAGGGTTGTCTTCTAAAGATGTCAGGATGGCACAGTTTTGTGATGATGAGGCCAAAAGTCTGGGGGTAGTTGAGGAGACACGATTAGAGACGAAGCTTGAGGGTCTACTTGAGCCTCTTGTAAAGTGAAACGCCAGATTCTATTCTTATATCCCCAAGTGTCTACAATATCTCATCTGTTTTTCGAATTCTCAACACAGGTTCTCCAAACAGCTTTTTTGTACAATCAAGGTACACTTTCTTTGTCTTGTTGCCGAGGTGGCTGAAGGGAGAACGCAGTCTGAGCAAGCTCGGTTCAACGCAGAAGTGTTTGCATAGATAATCTTGGTGGACACTTATATTCTGGATTGACCCATTGCTGACTCCGACAGGAAAGGCCTCTTGCAAGCGTATCACAATTTAGCCTGCAGTGCCCGGAACATCCTGCTGCATTTTAGTGTCTAGGTCCTTAGCCAATGACATTTACCACTGGGCCGAGATGAAAGCAATCGAAAGATCATGAGCATCATTGAGCATTCATGCCACCTCGGGGCAAAAGTCTTTGATTCTTTTGTCGAGGTGAAGAAAGAGAAAAGAGAGACAGACCCCCGATGCCTATTAAAAGGGTATCCTTGATATCTTGTGACACCCCATAGATCGCAGCGGCATCCTCTCCTGCAGCGGTGCAATCTCCGTGTCTGTAAAACTACCTACGAGCTTGAGTAAGAACAGATCATCCACAAGCCAAGAGTCCTTCATGGCCAATTCTGGTGACATGTCACGGAGTGTGCACATGATCCATTATAATTTGATAATTTGAGCTGGCCTGGCATCGGAATTGTACAAAGGTACTGAATAGGCCAGCAGCTATTGCGACTGACATAGAAACACTTCTCAGCGTTGATCTATGGCCTTCTGAGACCTGCATGAGGTGTCAATTGGTACACTACGGCGAGTGTGGCCTCGGACGTCGAGAAACAGTTTGCAGCAGCAAGCGTCCTGTGTGCCAGCATGTCTAAGATGGTCCAGGGCCGGATAGTAGAAGTCGGCTTATTTCTGAGCACCTGATGGCCGCCAAGTTAGAAATTGAAGAAGCTTGCCCTTCCTTCTGCAGTTCCGACACTCTCTTGGTCAAGAATGCCGTCGAAGGCGTCTTGCAGGTCCGACTTCAACTCATATGTAGTATTGTGTTTTTCCGTCCTGATTTGAATACCGCTCCGCTAAACAAGTTCCATTGCAATGCGGGACCCAAGGTATAAACACCAGCGATGTGGACGTGAAGCTCTCCTAGACTTTGTCGTCGCCATGACGCGGATGAATATAATCCAGAATCGGCGCAATAACGCGAAGCATGTGAAGGTAGCTTCAGTATGTGCTAAATCTTGGTGTAACGAATAAAGAGTGAGACGTCGGATCATGCCCATTTCTAGTAAACAATCCTGCATCGTTACTATTTCTGAGGTCCGAAAGACATGTTGTATTGAAATGTAATCGTTGCGCCATCTGTAGCTATCCTAGAGTAAATCTTCGGATCGCAGAGGAGCAGAGATATACAACATATAAACGAGATTGTGGTGTAGCACGGGATTTCCTTTTCGGTACCCAGAGTGGGTCTTTCTCGAGCCGAGGACTTTGGACCCAGGGGAGAAGGAATAACAAGTCGCGATATGGAGTCGAGAGAATACCTCTAGCTTGGACGGACGGACCAGGGTTGCCATCTCACAATGCGGACAATGAATGCAATGAAATTTTTCAGAGATCTCATGAGCATACCGGCAGTCTGAAAGCGTGCCCACAGGGAGCTGCAGCAATGGCAGCAGCAGTACTGGGCGAATCCAAGGGCATCGATGTGCCGGAAGAACCCGGCCGACACCACCGGCCTCAGACCAGTGCTAGCAATATTGACAGCACGATAACACATCCAGGCTCGGTGAAGATCAACGTGCAAGGAGCCTTCATAGTCGATGAAGACTCGTCGTTGGCCGATGGCACAGCCAAGAACGGGGCTCACCATGAGACCACCAACATCAGACTCCCTAACCATACCGCCGTAGTCAGCCATGTAGCCGTGGACGTACGTACCTGTGTTTCTCCAAAACTGTTCCAAACCCGGAGATCGAACCTTTGCTGATGTCGTGTCTATAGATTGGGGGCTCCCTCGCCAAACTCGTCTACTTCTCCCGTGAACCCGAAACTGCGGAACCCGGGGGTAGACTGAACTTTCTCAAATTTGAGACTGATCGAATCGACTCATGTCTGGACTTTATGCAGCAGCTGAAGGTCAAGCAACAGAAACTCAATGGCTCCAGGCCGGGTGAGTTGTGTGTTATGGCGACTGGAGGGGGTGCGTATAAGTACTACGACCAAATGAGAGAAGTTCTTGGCGTTGAAGTGCTCCGGGAGGACGAGATGGAGTGTCTGATAATCGGTAAGCCATAACCTGGAGCCGTGAGAACTCATTGTCAAGGTTTGTCAGCATCCATTTACCCAACGCAGGCCTCGATTTCTTCATCACGGAGATCCCATGCGAAGTCTTCTCCTACAGCGAGAGTGACCCAATGCACTTCGCCGAAGCCCGTGCGGACATCTACCCATACCTACTCGTAAACATCGGCTCCGGAGTGTCAATGATCAAAGTATCCGGGCCCCGCAACTACGAGCGAATAGGCGGAACCTCATTAGGGGGCGGTACGCTATGGGGTCTACTCTCGCTATTGACCGGAGCGCGGACCTTTGACGACATGCTCGCCATGGCCGAAAAGGGGGACAACAGTGCCGTCGACATGCTCGTCGGAGACATCTACGGTACCGACTACAACAAAATCGGCCTCAAAAGCACCACCATCGCAAGCAGCTTCGGCAAAGTCTTCCGAATGAAGCGCCAAGCGGAGCGGGATGCGGAGGATGGCGGGGGCCTTGCGAATGGAGATCGACATCAACATCACGATGCCCATCCCCCGGCGGACGACGACCGGCAAAGCTTCAGTGCTGAGGACATGAGCCGGAGTCTGCTTTACGCGATCAGGTATGCGCTGGGGCACCTCAGAAGGCGCTTGACAGTGGGTCACTTTGAGGTAACCATGCTATAGTAACAACATTGGTCAGATCGCATATCTGCAGTCGGAAAAGCACAACCTCGAACACATCTACTTTGGTGGGTCTTTCATCAGGGGTCATCGGCAGACGATGAACACGCTGTCGTACGCCATCAAGTTTTGGTCCAAAGGCGAGAAGAAAGCATACTTTCTCCGACACGAGGGATATCTAGGGGCCGTGGGAGCATTCGTAAAGCGACAGCCTAAGAATTGGGGTCGGCGGAACAGCCTCGAAGATATTGGGGCAGGGAGATGAGGCAGACGGGAAGTGGCAGTTATCAATTCTGTTGTTGAGCTTAGCTCTTGATTCAGTATCGAATCTCTGCTAGCCCGAGGAGGCGCCGAAACGCTCTTCTGCCTCTGCATTGCTGGGAGGCTCATTACTTTTTACTCTGATGTATGTGATGGTGGGGTCTAGACGGTCTTAGAGGTCGAAAGAATGACACTGGTGGCGTTAACACCAAGTTCTGTGGCATTCATGCCATAATATAATTACAGGGTAGAATCATTAGCCCTAAAGGCTAAGAGCTGGAGACCTTGTGTTCCTGGCGTGCTCCTGGTCATACCCTTGCGCACTCTTCAGGCGTTGTCGGTTAACGACTACATTCCTCAGAGGTACATGATAATGTCTGCAACCCGATGTGGAGCAGTGGCAATCAGAGAAGACCTTCAATGTATTGTTGATACTTAGCTAGAGTTGTCTCCGTATGATGTTATCTTGAGTTTACCACTTTGTCAGAGGCAGGCGTCAAGGCAGTGGATTGTTGATGTTTACGCGATCTTATAGGGGTCATTTTAAGCCTAAAGAGGCAACACCAAGTACTACGTACTGTTCCTTCCTGTGAATCGAATGCCTACAGCTCAGCAGCTAGGATTGGATGAAAAGATGAGATTCAACGTCGGCGACCTTGCTCATTACCGTCAGCCGCTTCTAACAGAAGTGAATTTTATGTAGACATGATTTGTACGTTTGAGAGATTATGTGAAAGCTTCGAGGAGCTTATGTGCTTGCTATCTCTTCTTGGCCGAACACAGCTTTCTTCACTTCTTGGGCTTCACATGAGCCAATTCGCTCCTCACAGGGACATTGTGTTTCCTCCCCGGCTGCGGAAACCCATGCACATCGACCTCCTTCCTGAAGATCAAACAGTGGGTCGAGCCTCCGAAGTGGAACATGCCGAGCTGCTCCCCCTTCTCCACATGCTGACCCTCCTTGACCGTGATGTCACACGTCGACACCTCCGCCATGCCCACCCCGATAAACGCCATCAACCCGATGGCCGGGTTATCGGCCTCGATGAAGATGATGCCCCGCGTGGCCACGGCAGTGATATAGGCCTGCGAAACACTCTCGCCACCCTCGTCTGCCTTATGGTTCTCGCTGAAGTCTTCGAATAGCGGCTCGGAGTAGTACGTGCCGTCTTGCACGAAGGCTTTGACGATCTTACCGCTGACGGGACTGTGCCAGCGGTGGTAGCTTAGTGCGCTGAGGAAGGCTTGGTAAATTGTTCCGCCGACGAATTTTTCGGCTAGGCTGTCGTGACCGAGCATGTCGAGAAGGGAGTAGGGTTGGCTTTTGATCCAGAAGTGGTCGCGGACTTTGACGTTGTGAGCGACCTTGAAGGGGGTGGATTCGCAGGCGTTGGCGATGATGTTGGGGTTGTCGGGGCCGGCGACGGGGCGGATGCCTTCTTTGTAGGTGCGGGTGAAGAAATTGTCCCAGGATGTGAAACCGTAGTTTTTCGCCTGGGGTTCACAGTTGTACATATCCACGAACTTGTGGGAGGTCACGCCGATGTTGGCGGTAGCGGTCAGGTCTTTGATACCGGTGGAGCCGAACCAGCCTGTCGAGCTCTCGTTGAGGACTTCGGTTGACGCTGGCGACATGAGATACTCGCCCCATGCGTTGAGCATCTTCTTGATCATAGCGTTCACTTTGGGATCCAGGAAAAGGGCAAATCCACTGTGAGTACCCATTGGCCAATCTAGGATTGCATTGATAGGCAGACCGACGAGGCCGACTCGTTCGGACTTGTCACTCCATGATGGAGCGGTGGTCAGAACGTGATTGAAGACCTGTAGCAGGTGCTCATAGTCTCGAATTTGGGAGTTACCGCTGGGATCTTTCGAACAGTACTTCTTGCGAGGGACCTGCTGGAACATGGATGTGAACAGCAGATACAGACGGGTGTCTCCCTCGATCATTTCTCTGAATTCCTTCATGACCGGGTGTAAATGCTGGGGATTCTCGTCAACGTGGCTGACTACACTAGACAGCCATTCTTGGTGGACGCGATGGTCCTGAGGGAGCCATTTCCCAGTGCTTTGCAGATGTTAGCATGGGGTTTATGGTGACTGTATGCTCGAAGTCTCTTCTCACCGAGGACGCCTGTGCTCTTCAGGTACATCAGGATGTGGGTGATCCATGTTGGGCACTGGATTACGTCAATTAGGGAATGTGTTGTCGGCGTATATCGATAGCACTTTGTCCAGAGAATGCGGCAGCTGGACAGTATCGTAGTCGTCGTGCAAGTTGTCTGCGTTGAGTGTTCTCTCTGGGTTTCCAAGGCCAGGTAATTAAGTTAGTGGGGCAGCCAGCAGGGTCGGGGGTTGGGGATGACGATATTGGGGTCTACTTAGCTCGGGTCAGAAACCCGCGGGTCACGGCACGGCACGCGGAAGCGACCTGCTGCGCTGAACCTGACCTAGCTCTTAAGTCATTGTGATATCATTGCTTACTCATCTCTTACTAAGCACCTCTATTTATGTCTTAGTCATCATTTCCTATATATACTCTACATAGCATAAACAAATAGAAACAACTTTCTACAGACTGATTCACATCTAATAGCATCAAAGATTTAAAGCATACTTTTAAGCAGCTTTGAAACTCAGACTTCAGTCTGAGCTGATTTGATTTATATTTTAATTGTAAAAATTTCAATATAATAATATATAAATTACATATTCATTCTCTTTTCAATGCTTATCACTACTTCAGCATTGAGACTACAGAATAAAGAAATAAATTTTTATATTATATTATATAAAAAAAAATTCTATCTTTCTTATATTGTGACATATCTGACAGCAATTTAAACTGAACTAAAATTAATTTATTAATTTATTGAAAGAAAGTAAATACTCATGCTATACTATGCTGTCTAGTGAAATCTCTAAACTGTGTTGTTTATGAGTACATCTTGATCAAGAAAGTTACAGAAAAAGTAAAAAGAATGTTGACTGCAGTCAATGTAAGCAGAGTCTTTACTTAATTTTTAATATTAATTTTATTTTGCTTTATAAAAGCAGCTAAAACATCACTTCTTAACATTTTTACTTAATAAGACTGTGTCTATTGACTCTTACTGACAGCAAACATTAAATAACTAAATGCATCATTAAAAGTTCAATAAATCATTTAAGAATTCAATTAATTATTAATAATGAGTTTTATGAATTTAATGAACTGCTTAAAGATTCATTTAAATAAAGACTTAATAAATCTGTTAACAATTATCTCTTAACTGAGTATAAAGTCTATCTGAATCTGATTGTGCTTATGCAGATTGTAAATGTTGTAATAAAAGACATTAATGTATTTTAATTATTCATATATATGTATGTTCTTAATTAAGATCAAAATAACTTGATTATCTTTTCTAAACTGAATAAGTAAAAATACTTAATGAGCTTTGTTCTTTTAAATGTTTATGCAGTGTAAATTGACTTCAAGATATTTGCTTATACTTATGTTTCTTAATATTTGTTCAAGTCAGATCTCAGTCTTTATGCACATTGATATGATTGTGTATTCAGTCTCAATAATTAAGATAATAACAAACTTCTATTTTTAACTTACTCACAACACTGATTTATCTTTAAACATATAAATGCACTTTAAAATTAATTTCTGATTCTATTTGTCTGAAATATAGTTGAAGTTAAAGTATTTAAGCATTGCTTAACTTTCATTAAAACTGTACATGATGCTGAAATTAATAATTGATCTTATATACTGCAGTAGTTTCTTAAGTATATATTTATGATGCTCTGTAAAATTACTGAGATATTGACTTAATCAACTTAATGTGAAGATGATGTCTAACTAAATATAAATTATTATGTACATTAAATTTTTAATTACTTATTAATACTGTCTTTGATTTATTCTTTGATCAGTTAAGCTGACAAGATAAAGAATGTCATATTTATTAAATGAAATGCTGATGATTCTGTGCTTATTAAATTGCATATAAAGATCTTTTAATATCTTATTTATATAATGAGTCTGATTCAGGCACAGAGTTCTCATTTTATAATTGTGTATAACTTAAATGTTAAGAATTTTCTGTATCTTTCTTAAGTTCTTAACTTTGAACACACTCATAAGAGCTTGCTTAAATTAAAGAATGTGTAACAGATTTACTGAAGTCATAACAATATTGTTTATATAAAGAAGCAGCATAATTCTTTTAATGCTGTAAAGAAGAAGATAGAGATCAGTCTTGCTTTAATGAAAACTTAATTTAAATAGTTTAATGATATATTATTCATGTCAGTTCTGTGTGACTTGCTTAAGATCATAAAGGCTGTGCAGTATGTGCAGAACACAATTAGATGCAACATTGATTTTAGAAAAAGATGTTATATAGATTATTTTTTTCAGAAAGAATTCTGTAAAAATGTTATTGACATTTACTTGATGACATTCTAGATTCTTGAGTGCAACAATAATTAAAAAGACTTATAGAATGTTAAATTTAACAATAAGAGTAAAGATATTTTTATAATCAACACTGTATGTCTATAAGAAATCTCTTGTCACAAATCTTGTCTTAAGCTTATTTAAGAATCTATTAATGTTCAGCTTAAGTTTAAAAACTTATTTACTGATTACAATGTTAACTCTTCTTAATGACACAATCTCTTCTCATATTTCATTTACTGTCAAGGCTGTCAGCTTCACATAAATAATGTTCTTTCACATTTCTTCTCAGATTGAGTCTCTCACTGCTTCAGCATAGATAACAGATGTTGAAATGTCAGATCTAATTATAAAGTCTTCTTTATCTGTAAAGAATGCTGTAAATGTCAGCATAACTCTTAATATTTTAATTAAGAACTTATCTACATCTTAATTATCATCATTGTTGTCTCTCTTTCATTTTAAAATCTTAATGCACAAAAAGGTTCTGACTTCTTTAAATGTCATTATCTTAACTTAATTAATGTTGATTTTCTCATTTAACAACTCATCTAGATTGACTACAGTCAACTTAATCTCATGTTGTTTATCTTAAGACTTGTCAGTCTTAATTATAATTAAATTGAACTGTATCTTACTGTTTTAAGTCATAAGTGTCTGATCTAAAGCTGTAATCTTCATAATGATTGACTTCTTCTGTAAATGTTCAATGAATCTTCTATTTAAAAGAACATTTAATATTTGTCATTGCAGTCTAAGATCAACAGTGTCTCTCTTCTCACTTTCAGCAAACTTTACAGTGTAATTCTTAATGATGTATTTAAGATTTAAAGCTTAAAGCTGATACTGCTTTATGATTTTCTCAACATAATTTATAAAGACTCTTACTTATTCTTAATTCATAAACTTGTTGTGTCTATCTTCAGATAATAACTTGAGATCAATGTAGCTGTAGCATTTGCATTCTTATATATAAATGTAATTAATAAATAACTTCATATCAATAAAAGCTTTCTTGAAAGTCATCTACTTGCTATTAATTAAGAGATCAATTACTGTTTAATTATGAAGATAAATATCTGTCTATGCTGTCTGTACTCAGAACTTTATTGACAGTTATATCTCTTTAATCATGATGTGCACTGAGTTCTCAGTGATTTAAATGACTCTTTTGACAACATCATTCTGAATTAATATGTAGAGCATTATGTATTGCAATGTAATGTTAAGAGATTTGCATTAATTATTTAAAGTGAACTTCAACTTCATTTTATTGTCACTTTATACAGCAAGAATCTTTACATCAATCTGAAGTTCAGTCTTTAATCATCATTCTTATAGTATCTGTAAGATCTCATCACATCACTTTAGCAGTATTGTTTACATCTTCTAAGAATGATTATCTATTATCTTCAGAAAGTACTGATATTCATTAAATAATAAGAATAATGAATTACATATATTAATAAAGATAAGAATGAGAATATTAATCTTTCTTTTACTTACAGTGTGATTTTACTTATTGATAAACTTAATTAGAGCACAAATCTCATGTATATTCTTGTTGTTCTCAATAATAAAAATTGACTTTTCAAGAATTGTTATCTTGTAAAGATCATGCAACTTTATAAAATTAAGATGAATAAATCATCAATATTAAAGTCTGTAAGTCTTGATCTTTTCATTCAATGATGCAGTGTCAATGTCTAAGAAGTTGATCATAAGATCATGCTTATGAGTTTAAATATGCAGATTTACATTTAAAGTAATAACAGAAAAGATGATCTCTGAATGTGATATATATATTGTAGATATTAAAGCAAATTTATTAAGACTCTTTGCAATATGCTTAATTATATAGACTTCATCTTGCTTTAATGCTTCTATTATAGTCTTGCTGTGCTTATTATACATTTAAAGACAGTGTTAATTAAAGCTTTTATGCAGTCTCATTTTGCACATTCACTTTCTCAATAAAAGATTGATCTCAAGTTTAAATATGTAAAGTGTTGAACTCAGTCTTACAGAATTTCTTAATCTGACTTGCATAATGATTACTTCACAATAATAAGAGTATAAATGTCTTTTTTTAACTTTAATTTACTGACATCTCATTCATATAAGAAGATCACTGAAGAGTTGAAGTTAATCAGTTATGTATAAGAAGAATTTAAAGTCTGCAATTCATTTAAATTTAAGCATTTTACTGACAGTCTTCTTAAACAGAGCAGTGATTTCATTGTTAATTTTCTTTTTCTTTTTAAATTTAAAGAAAAAGTCATCATCATTACTGTCACTGATTTTTACATCAAAAACTCTGTATCTCTTTTCTTTTTCTTTATAAACTGACTTCTAATACAACTTAACTGCAGTTAATCTGTACAGCTTAACTACAGTTAATCTGCTTGTCTTTTTTTAAGCATTTTGCTTAACATTAAAAAGAAATTTGCAATCTTTAATGAAGTGAAAGCTGTTGCAAAGAAAGCACTTAATAAAGCAATAAAAAGAATGATTACTGTCTGAGCTAAATGATCTGCAATAATGTTGCTTAATATCAACTATATAATGATTTAATAAACTGCAATTTTAATTCATTAAATATTAATCTTCTTTCTATTTATCTGTTCACAAAACAATAACAGTCTTGTCAGTCTTAAGCTGTATTTCTTTTTTCTGAAGCTTTTATAAATCTTTCTTAACATCTAAATTGTTCTAAGTGTTGATGACATTGCAAATCATAACATACTTAACTGATAATGCTTAAAACAGTGTCTGAAATCATCATTTTAATTTAAACAACTCAGTCATGTCAGACTAAGTTGTAGCAATCTTTTTGCTGAATTTATTTAAATAAATTCATACTTTTTCAATGAATATATTCTCTAACATTCTATACTTAACAAACTTCATCAAATATTGTTTTCTGATCATCTACAGCTTCTTTTTATACTTAAACTTTAATACATCTCAAACATTCTTTATACTGATTTTATTCATCAAATATTCTTGATCATCTGTGTTTATGCAGATAATAAGTCAATATAAAATCTTTATATCAGTTTTCTGATTTCTAAAGCTGAGACTGCTAAAAAGAAATGAGTCTAAAAATTCACTAATTAATATATTGATTGCTAAGACTTCAACAACATTTTATAGATCTTCTTCTATCAGTTATCTTTTTATAAGAATAAATCATTGATTGCAGTTCTTGCAAGTAAGAATTGAGATGAATTGTTGCTTTATAAAGAAGTTGTTGAAGTTTATGATGACAATAGTTGATATGTAGTATAAGAAGTGAATAAAGTAAAATAATGATGTATACATTGAAAATAATATAAATAAAATAAATAAAAGGCTTTTATATCTCTTGTTTTGTGAGATAATGATGCTTATTTATCTCAATGACTCATACTAAGCTATCAAAGAACAGTGCTCTTTAAGTAACTGTAAATACTGATTTTTGCTGAGATCAATTCTTTATGAATCTTTTAAATTAAACATACTCAGCTATCACAAAACAGTGTTCTTTAAACAATTATAAATGCTGATTTTTGCTGAGATTAATTCTTTATGAATCTTTTAAGTTAAACATACTCAGCTATTACAGAATGCTGATTCTGCTAAAGTCAGATTTATTACAAATCTCAATAATCAGTAATACTGTTAAAGCTGAATTGACTGTAAATCTTAATAATTAACATATACAGCTGCTGTCAGTATGCTGATTCTGTTAAAGTCAGATTTATTATAAATCTTAATTGTTAGTGATACTGCTAGAGTTGAATTAACTGTAAATCTCAATAGTTGACATACTCAGCTGCTGTCACACTAAAAGTATACACTTTCTCTAAGAAGCTTCTTGCTAATCTGAGCTCATAATTTATTAAAAGAAAGTAGATATTCATGCTATATTATATTATTTAGTGAAATCTCTAAATTATGTTGTCTATGAGCACATCTTGATCAAGAAAGTTACAGAAGAAGTAGAAAGAATGTGTTACGTCCCGACCGGAGATTCCTCTGGTATAGGGGCTAGGGGTTAGAGCTTGTGATATAAGAGGGTTCCAGGCACGTTGGGTTAACCGGTAGCTAGTAGTATGCTAAGTAACGATTGCATTGA
>JAABUY010000592.1_pt1 | contig 60758 bp, 48 predicted proteins | sample 5560271 | NCBI WGS metagenome assembly JAABUY01 (sample SAMN10711886, study PRJNA513374) | rock metagenome | isolation source: Antarctica rocks | place: Antarctica: Victoria Land, University Valley | reverse complement strand
ATGTCGATGATATTGCCATTGCTTCACGATCCATTAGTGACATTAAATGGTTCAAGCATGAATTTCAAAGTGTTTTCAAGATCAAGGACCTGGGGGAAATGAAGAAGATCCTTGGCATTCAAATCACCCGTAACAGAAAGAAACGAACATTACGGATGGATCAAACTCACTACCTTCATGAAGTTCTTGAGAAATTCAACATGAGGCAAGACAAGCACAAGGCAACGAAGATTCCATTGAACGGATATGACGCTCTGCACCCAGCCGGGATTGAGGATGTGAGAATCAATCAGCAGGAGTATCAGCAAGTCATCGGAAGTCTCATGTACGCCGCAATTCACACTCGACCGGACATTGCTTTTGCTCTCAATCGACTAAGCCAATACCTCAGCGATCCCGCTGAGCATCACGGACACGCGCTGAAGAAGCTACTGCGATATATCCGCTCCACCATCGATCTAGGCATTACATACGGAACCAGTGGGAGCATGGAGCTAGTAGGATATTCTGATTCAGACTACGCCTCCGAAAGACTGGATCGCAAGTCAATCCTCGCTTACATTTACATGCTCGGCGGTGGACCGGTTTCCTGGATGAGTCGAAAGCAGAAGTCAGTCGCCACGTCAACCACCGAAGCAGAGTACATGGCTCTGTCTACCTGCGCCAAAGAAGGACTATGGATCACTCAGGTGCTCAAGGACATGAATCTGACCAAGTATCTGGGCGGGAGCCAAAACAGTGTTGATATTCTGGAAAAGATCTCTCACCGAACCGCGTCACCCACTCAGCTCAAGGGAGATAACCAAGCATCTCTCATGTTAGTCAAGGACGCTCACATTCATGAAAGATCAAAGCATATTGACGTCGCTTATCATCACATTCGGGATCTACACAAGAAGAACCAGATTTCGGTGAACTTCGTTCCTAGCCAGGACATGGTGGCAGATGGATATTGACTAAGCCATTACCCCGGCAAAACTTCAAGAGGTTCATTGAACAACTGGGACTGGAAAGCAGTGGGAGCTGAGGAACTCGCAAGCATCGAGTGGGAGTGTTGGAAAGTGCGGTGGCAGGCTCGTTCCTAATAGATGCATTGGGTTAGTGTCAGGGGTAAAGCCGCGCGGCGCGGCTTTAGCATACGTGACAGTATATAGCTAGATCGGTCCATAGCTTCTCTTCTATAACCTTTAGAGATTCCACCATATGTTGTACTGTTCGCCCTACCCTTTCAATAAGTTGATTAATTTTTATTAAATAAGAATATATAATTTTGCAACTACGTAGTATGATCTGATTCTGTAACTTATTCAGATTTATATGCAGTAAAGATATATATATTTTAACATTTAATGTTTCAATGTTTACTTTTCTGAAAACATTGATCACATGATACAATGCTTAATTCTGAAGAATTTTTAATCTTCATTTTATGCTTAATAATTCTTCTTTTTTATTATGTTGATGTCATATTGATGCTTTAAATGTTATTTTCAATCTTATCATTATTGAGTATATTTATTTTGCTTTTGCAAATGTGACTTTTTAAGTGAAAATCTTAAGTTAACTAAGCATTAACATTTTGATGATGTGATTTGCTTCTATTTGATGAAGATGCAAGTTTTATCATAGTTTCATGTTTAGTTAAACTTCAAAAACTTGTACATTCAACTTCAACTTTATTATCAAGTTCTTTATATGTAAACTGACCGTTATGTTGAATTTTTTTAACTTATAACTGAAATGTATAAATTTATATTTCTCTGAAGCAAACGTAGCGTCATGAGTTCAAGCTTACTTCACACAGATATTATATACTTAATTTAACATTTTGCAGATTAATTCTGTGATTCTGTGATAAATTAGAATATTGATGTTATTTATGAAGTTAAACACTTCAATTTTAATTTTTAATACTTTGCATTTTTTTAATTAAATTTGCGTTAAAGAATAGAAAAAGAATTAATAATATGAAAGATTTTTGCAATATGTCAGCATTTATTCATTGCATTATGCTAATTTATTCATTGAATGTCAGTGATAATTTTCTGTCTTTTAAAAAGCTGCAAGTTCAATTAATTATACAGATTATTGTTTTTCTCATTTTCAAAGAATGCAGAAGTTTAATATATAAGACATGATTAAATATTTCAGCAACATTTAAATTAAACATGAAAATCATGTACTTGATTTTGCAGTCTCATACTGCATGTACTTGATCTACTAGTAAATTCAACGCTGAAATCATGAATTGCTTGCATTTATTTCATCTTTATTTGAGCATTTAAAAGCATGTAATAAATTTCAGTAATATCATTTAATCATTTAATCATGATTGATTTTAATGTTTTATTCATGATTTTTAACAAAGCAATGAATTGATACATTTTTGAATCTGTATAATTATTCTTCTTTGATTTGTATAATACTATTATTTAAATCTTTCTAAATTGCTTCAAATAATATTTGTAAATTACACATGTATTAAATAAATTGATTAATATCAAATTCAGTTTTATTAAATTTATTTGAAGTGCTTTATTTGAAATTTAAATGCATTTAATGCTTTGTTAACTTTTACTGATTAAATCATTTATTTCATCTTGTCTTGCAATAAAACTGAATTGAGTGACACTGTTTATGATATAAATGATTTTGAAATATTGCTGATGTTTTATTAAAACAATGGTAAAAAGAACTTCTTTTGTAGCATCTTTATTTTTTCTTCAAATTAATTTGCTACATAATTGAAGTTATTGCTTTTTGATAATAAAAACTGTAAAAGTTTTTTGAATAGTTAACTTTTGATTTTGATTTATTTCATAAAGTGTCAAAATAATTTCAATTTATTATTCAGCTTATGCATTTGTGATCTAAAATGTAAATGTTTAATTTTTTTAATGATCTTGTTTTTATAATTGTTATATTTTAGGTAGTCATTTCATGCTTCTAAAGTACTCTGCAATTTTCATATGATTTGTAATTATCATGATTTTATTATGACTTTTAAGCAATTTTGATTTCAAAAGTTCTGTGCTTAATTTGATGATTTTGCTCAAAAAGTTAATTTCTTGATAACTTTTTATAATGCATAAATAATTTCAGTTATTTGATCATTTATTATCATCTTGTTGTTCAAAGAACAATCAATGAAAAATGTATTTTTAAATGAGCATTCAATGCTTCTGCATTCATTTTCTTTCGTTGTCAATGAGTTATAAGCTGCATAAAGAATGTGCAAAAACATAACTTCATGATAATCAATAAATAATTGAATTCTTGATACAAATCAATGAGTGAGTGAAGTAAAATTCTTAAGATAAATTAATAAAACATTTTACAAGTGATTATTGATTTTGTTTTAAAGATCATTCATCAGAGTGCAATCATTATAGTTTAAATATGTATTTAAAGCTTCAGCTCAAAATTTAATTGATAATTTTGCTGTAAACAATAATGCTCGTATTTTATTTGACAAAGTTAAATTTATACGTTCAGCTTGTTTATGTACATATAGCGCAGTTTTTTCTGATTTAATTCCTTTTTTAAATTAAAGATTCTGAATTTCGAAAGATTTAATCCTATTATTTGTTTGTAAAGTCTTTAATTTTTTAGAAGAATTTCTTTCTTCTTTTATTAGATAGCGTTGAAATGCTTTAAATGCATTATTTTTAAATAATAAACATTCAACTTCAAGCTATTTGCTAAATTTATCTAGAAAAGTAAAAAAATATCTTTTATTACTATAACTAGTAACTTGAGTTGGTTCAAATAAATCAGATTGTACTAACTCTAAATATTCAGTGCATTTATTGCTACTAATATTATGATTTATATGTTTCTTTGCCTTTGCTAAAATGCACGGCTCGCATATAAATTTATTCAAATTATTTGATTTCAGAATATTTAATTCTTTTAATAATTTTTCATTTATGTGACTCATTTGTTAGTGTCATATATTGAAGTTATTGTTACGAACGTGCCAGAATTGAACCTACAGAGCTAGCCCAGATCTGGCCCATGTCTGGATTCAGACTAATTCAGACTAACTCAGCCTAATCTAGCTCAGATCTGGCCCAGCTCTGGCCAAGCTACCTACCAATCCCTAAGCACCTTCTAACCCGCTTCTATTGCCTTCTTGACAAACACACTCCTTTGTGTTACGGGTGGTCAACAGGCTTCTAGGGTAAACACATTTCTTTGTGTCGCAAACATCTTTCGAATCAACATCTTTCTTATGGTTCAACACGTTCCCTTTGGGACTAGCGCCGTCCCTGCGAAACTACTATATAGAGCGTGTTCTTCCTGCCTTTTGTACCTTCTTCCTTCTGTATTCTTAATATTCAGTTATAGTTACCTCTAAAGATTAAGCAATACTCAACCCTGACTTTCGTTGGTTGACTCACCTAGGCACGGTCCTGACAGTTATCGCTACTATCAACGACTTTGCTTGAATATGCGTATTTTACAATTTTATTTTATTTTACAATTGGAAAAGTATATAATTTATTGTTGTTAATAGTAGTCAATATTATATTATTTTTGAATTCAATTGTTTTGCACTTTGTGTCAGAAATAATTTTATATCTTTTTTCAGTTAACAGATTAACTAATATCAAATTTATATCAAATTCTGATACGAATAAGCAATTTTGCAATATTGCTTTTTTATTCGTATCTTTGAATAGTATTGATACACTACCAATACCTTTAGCCTGAATTTGACTAATCTTGCCCCATAATATTTTTATATCTGTAAGTCTTAAATTATTATTTAAAATCGTTAAATAGACTGATTTATCTAATGCATTTATCTTATTAACATTTTTATTACTAATACGTATAGTATTATAAATAAGTTTAGTAATTGCACGAATTTGTAATATTTGTACGCATTTCGCAAATGCGTACATCACAAGTGCGCATATCACAAATGCAAATTTTGTAAATTCGTTATTTACATACTCAGTTCTTGGAATTTTATTAAATTTCAAAAAATATATAGTGCATTGTGATGCGAATTTATACATGACATCAAAATTTTCATGAAAATATGAAAAATCGATTTTATATTCATGTTTTTTGCATAAATTTTTGCATTCGCATTTGATGCATTTGCAATAGAAATAGCATAAATATTATTGTTAGAATAAGCTTATGTAATCATTCATAGTAGTGATTACTAAGCAGCGCAGAAGTTTCTAGAAGGCTAGAAGACTTCAATGTATTAGAATATTAATTTCTAATACATTCGCTGATTAGTATTTTCTAGAAGTTTCTAGAAACCGCGATATTAGAAATTAAATATCGGAATTTCTAAGTACGTCAATTCTAGAAATTTCTACGAACCGCGATATTACAAATCAATAATGTTGATTTGTAATACACGCTGGTTCTAGAAATTTCCAGTAACCGCGATTATTAGAAATCAACTGTTACGAGCGTACCAAGGCTGAACAAGGCTGAAGCCCTAATCAATTCGCAGTGAACGCTAGCGAGTTCCCTGCGTAATGATTAGGGCTAACCAGCGAGCTAGCCAGGTTTGGCCCAGATATGGCCCAACATTCTTTTCCTTCCCCAACACCCTTTTCTTTCACCAACACCTTGTTCACCTACATCACATTCTTCCCGTGTCACAAACACATCCCTTTCGGGCCTAGCGCAGCCTCTGAACATTACATAAATAGAAGCTTTTGTACCAACCTTCTTCTGTATTCTTAATATTCAGTTATAGCTACCTCTAAAGATCAAGCACTATCAACCCTGACCTCCATTGGTTGTATCATCTAGGCACGGTCCTGACATCAACCCGTTTGATTTATAATACAACGCTGATTATAGAAATTTCTAGAAACTTTGATTTATAATACACACTCACCAAAATCGTTTATATAAACGAGCGTTACCTTCGTGTAGATAGAAGCTAAAGCATTTAAGCTTATAACAAGCAAGCAATAAAATCTAATAAGATTTTACTATTAATTATATAATCAATAGTTACCTTGCTACTATATTTTCCCCTGCTTTAACAATATATTTAACCTGTTACCCTTCATAATCTGACAATTATAAGAACTGTTTTTTATGCTTTTCATGCATTTTCGAGGAAAAAATCAATAAGCTAAAACAGTTTCATTATCTAAATTCTCTTCAATATTACTATACATAGTAATTTCTTCAGTCTTTTTCGACTTATTATTAAGTCATAGTTTCGAATGTTTTATTCAGCACTTTTCAATCTGATGACCTTTTTTGCGACAATGTTCGCATGTAATCGATTTATTCAAATTCTTATTCAAATTATTCAATTTGTTCTTAGTTACCTTATTTGCATTATAAGGTTTGTACTTAGACTTTTACTTTGTTGTAAACAAAGCACTTTCGCCTGAATCTTTATGTTTTAAAGGTTTAGATTCATCAATTAAATTAGAGAATAATTCTTCTAATTTAATTGAATCTGAACCAGTAATCAGAGTTTCGTAATTTGGCGAAAGATTATTTAAAACTCATACGAAATTACTTTTTCAGGTATTATAACATTTTTCGCAGTCAACTGATCATGTAATCGTTTAACTTAGTTCAGATAAATTTTCATCTTATTATTCAATTTTTCTAAAGTGATATTGAATAATTCTTTGCATAAGAGAAATTCTGAACTAAAACCTTTAGAACTATAAAGGTTTTCTAGTGCTTTCTATACTTCATAAAGTTTTAAAATATGACGCACTTGCAATAATGAATCATCAAACAGATTTAATTTGATTAAAGCTTTAGTTTTAATCGCATTTTAATCTGATTTGACCAAAGGTTTATTTTCTATGACTGCGCTATAGTCAAAATCAACTATTTTAATATGTTGCGCTAAACCTTCTTTAGAAAGCAAAGCTGACATACAAATTAACCATAATTCGTAGTTTTCTTCGTCTCTCAAAGGTTTAATTTGATATGTTGACTTTTATTTTGTGATATCAATTATTTTTTCGATTTAAACACTTAATTATCATATAATTGCAATAATTAATTAATTATAGAGAATAAAAACTTGTTTTCTTATTGAAAAATATTTGAACTACTATTGGTTCAAAAATTTAATCACGTGATTTACAAATCACGTGACTGAAAATGTTACTTGAACACTATTGGTTCGCTGAGTCACGGGGTACGAACCCTATAGTTCGTTTGACTAGTTGACTAACTTGAACACTATTGGTTCGCTTAGCTAGTCACGTGCCCTCGCTTACTATTTCGAAAAATAGTGCGATTCAAGCTCATAACCTGTTAGATTATAAAGGGTAGCAGGTTCAATATACCGTCAAGCTGAGGGAAGAAAATAGTAGCGAAGTGACTATTGATTATGTAATCAATAGAAAAATCTTATTAAATTGTTATAATAAGCTTAAGTTGCTTGCTTGATTGCTTGAGCTTCTATCTACACAAAGGTAACGCTTGATTATATAGATGAGTGTGTCAGTTTCTAGAAATTTCTATAACCAGCGTACTTAGAAATTCCGTCCAATTTCTAATTATCGCGATTTCTAGAAATTTCTATAACCAGCGTACTTAGAAATTCCGTCCAATTTCTAATTATCGCGATTTCTAGAAATTTCTAGAAACTACTAATCAGCGAATGTATTAGTAATCAATATTCTAATACATTGAAGCCTTCTAGAAGCTTCTGCGCTGCTTAGTAATCACTACTATGAATGATTAGATAAGCTTATTCTAACACACTCTCTTAATCTTTATAGTAGAGGAAAAAAGTAAAACCTCTATTCTTTTCGCTTTTTATATTTTTATAAATTTTATGTATTTGATTTGATTTATTTCATACACCCTTGTGACATCGGTATTGGACCGACCCATGGGGGACACTATGCTATGTGTATTGAACGGACAAAACCCTCTGGGAGAGAAAACCGCTCGCCGGCTACACAGCGGCTGCACGTCGCCGAAACAATAACGCTGAGACCATGTACCCAGTAATGAACCTATAGCTTCTATTCAGCGCGTGACGCTCGAGTAAACTCTTGCTGCGTGCCTGTGCTGTTTCTTTGCAATGCACCGTCCTTGCCCTGCTCTTCGTTGACGATATTCTATACAAACGATGTTCCGGTCTTCGGTCGAAGACCATGATTCTTCGCACCCGTGGTGCTCGTGATTGTATGCCGAAACTGTGTTCTTTGCTTGATGATTGCCATTCATTGAGCAAGGAAATATGTGTGGAAGAGAGGCGCGTACGATGAGGAGGTAGAGTGTGGTTGTATCAAATAGCTCTATCCTGCTCTTGTCTTGTGTCACGTAGACGTTGAATATGTTGCTGTTATAGGTGTGCGGTCGCAGTCGTAGTCGAATGCTTAGCTCTGATCGATAGTGAAGGATGCGTTCTGATCGTTCTTCTGCGCTTTCGATCGTCCACGTAGATAGATGCATGACTTGTTGCTATAAGTACAGAAGTTAGGCTCGTTGAGCCCCTCCAGTATATCGGCGCAGTCGACGGGTCACTACTTCTTCGGCCACATGTAGTCACGAACTCGAGGCTCAACATCTGGATCGACTATTCTACCCAGTATCTTTCCATCACCTTACCGTTCGCGACGTCGATGAGTAGAGAAGTTCAGTATACCAACGCAGTCGACGGGTCACGACTCCTTCGACCACTTGTAGTCGCGATTCCAGGCTCACACCTGGATCGACTCCACTACTAGTAGTATGCTTTCCCATCTCTTACTGACATTGACTTGTCATTAATCTTCTTCGTAGGTTGATTGTGGCTGTTAGGGAGGGTGGTGTCGCATGGGTGAAAAGTCTGCACGGCAGCTTTCACGACCACGCAACGTCTTAACTTCGTTCAAACTGCGTCGGATTGAGATCTCTAGGCTCTTTTGACTTCTATTCGAACGCAGAATAGAATCAAAAGGTTCATAGCCGGCACCATGTACAGATGAATCTCGTCGCCGGCTTATTTTATGTATTTATACATTTATACATTTATACATTTAGGATATACATTTATACATTTATACATTTATACATTTAATATAATTTTTATAGCGAATATTTATCGAGGAAAAAATAAAACCTTGAATTTTCATATGCAAGAGTGCTGGGAGTAGAGTATCCTTCCACACTGATCAGCATGGTCAACCTGGGATTAAAGTATAATAATTAAGGACGGTGTACAGAGGCAGAAAAGCTGGGGGTGCAAGTGATGGAAATGAGAAAGAGAGTGCTGGAAGTAGAGCATTCATCCACACTGATCAGCATGATCAACCTGGCATCAACGTATAGAGATCAAGGACGGTGGACGGAGGCAGAAAAGCTGAAGGTGCAAGTGATGGAAATGAGTTCAAGAGTGCTGGGAGCAGAGCATCCAGATACACTAATTAGCATGGCCAACCTGGCATTAACACAATGGAATCAAGGACGGTGGACGGAGACAGAAGGGCTGAGGGTGCAAGTGTTGGAAATGAGTTCAAGAGTGCTGAGAGCAGAGCATTCAGATACATTAATCAGCATGACCAATCTGGCATCAACGTATAGTAATCAAGGACGGTGGACGGAGGCGGAAGAGCTGAAGGTGCTTGTGTTGGAAATGAGTTCAAGAGTGCTGGGAGCAGAGCATCCAGATACACTAGTCAGCATGGCCAATCTGGCATCAACGTATAGAAATCAAGGACGGTGGACGAAGGCGGAAGAGCTGAAGATGCAAGTTGGGAGCAGAGCATCCTTCCATGCTGACCAGCATGACCAACCTGACATTGATGTATAGAAATCAGGGACGGTGGACGGAGGCGAAAGAGTTGAAGGTGCAAGTGATGGAAATGAGTACTAACCAGTATGAACAATCTTTGTCATATCTATGCGAGCCAGGGCCGTCTCAATCTTATTCTGCATTTATATATTGTGCACAGTTGCTTACTCTTGAGCATTGTACACAAAATTACTTGCAAAAGAAGAGTGAACAGACAGATTGCAGTCTTTTAACAGAATTATCATTCTTTATGAATACATTCTTTCATAACACAGCTGTTACTGCACTTGCAGAAATATTGAGTCTGCGAGCATATGCTATCCCAAATGGGTATTGGTAGGCAGTCCTGACTACCAATGATTTTGGTGAGGATATTAATTTTGGTGAGGGAATTAAGCAAGAATCTTTGACCAGGCACTCAGGGCTGGCAGTGGCTGGGTACCATTGATATTGGTGAGGAAATTAAGCGAGAAATTGCAAGCAGGGGGCCCGGTACCATTGTTTTCAGAGGCTGGGTACCATTTAACTTCCTGGACCGATTTTCTTCAAAATTTCAGGCATTGCTCCCCTGAGCCAGGTGTATCTCCGGTTTCAATGCAGAACTTAACAACATGAATGCGAATTTATAAAAAAATCCACATGTTTGAGCTTTGAGGCACTTTTGGTAGCGCCGGCCACTCTCGGGAGCTCATGAACATCAAAACTTCGAACAATTGCGTGCATACAGTACGTTGGCCCTCTACGTTGTACGGTGGCCATTTCGAATACTACATTGAACCTACGTACCTTCTATAAGCAAGACAGCTAACCCAAAGGGGCTTAGTTGCATTTACACGTCTGAGGTCCTGAGGCAACTGTTTCCTAATTTCCAACATCGTACTTAAATGAGATAGCTCTTGACTTGCCAGATGGTACGAAGGTAAGACTTTGAATACCAAGAAGACATTGAACAGTGTCTCATGCTTTTAGATATATTTCACGAATGACGTGCTCTGTATCATGACATTCTAAGTCTGAGCGAAGAGTGAAGTAAATGTATGACCTTGTTATGCTTTTCTCCTCCGTGATAGGCTAAACCAATGGGTGTTCAAGTCAATATTGTTACGCATGGCAGCAGTATCTATATCACCCGCAGTGCACAGAATTGAACGATGTCAAACAGAAGATCCTCATTGGCAATCGATTCAAACGTTGCCAATTCGCCGTATCTCTTGGAATACGAGGACATGAGGGTAGAAAGGCATATAGATATATTTGACTGAACAATCCAGTAGGTAGGAACTATGAAGGAAGGAAGAAGTGGGCGAAGGGTAAATACCCATCCACTAGCGCCGGATCAATGCGAAGATTACTAACCACAGGGATAATAGTACTGTTTCCAACAGTATCGAGCTGTTGCAGCCGTAGCTCACCTCTCCTCACAAATGACCGGCCTACCGCTTTTGAGTGTAGGCTGCAGGCATCAAAGAGCAAACAGATCAACCCGGATTGCTACAATGATTGAATAAAGTCATTGATGAAGACATTCACATGGAATTCAACGAGCTGGTTTACACGAGCGGTCGACTGTTTTCAGGAGGTGATACACACACATGAAGTCAACCTGGAAGAATCAAGTAATACCAGATTGTTCTATGAATTCATCAACGACTTCCTTTACCAAGCTATGGAAGAGCGAGAAGGGAAATTAGTAGCACAAGCGGGCGAAATTGACGTGGTATCTGCAGATAGTCCGTGTCAGAGCTTTTCTACAGCGACCCGAAGGAAGGGCAGCAGTCAACGCCTTCTGAACATTCATGGTCGCATCTGTACTCTCTTATGTCGACTTTTATCGCCCTCGGTATGCTTTTTCGAAGAACGTTCTCGATATGGCGAAGTGTGGTGTCAATGGCAAGGAAGAGAATGTCTTTGCGCAGGTGATCTGTGGCCTCGTCGACATGGAACATCAGGTTCGATTCTTCTGTCTTGATGCATGTAGTTTTGACAGTCCTTGGAGCCGAACGAGACTCTTCATTTCTATCACAGCGCCAGGTCTTACACCATTACTCGATCCACCTCAGACACATGCACACCCAGACGGGTCGGGCGGTCCAAATGCCTGGCCCCCAGGTCGTTACTCAAGGGTGGAAGGAAGGGTCCATCGCCGTGCGCCCAGGCCGAGCGGTCCAAATGCCTGGCCCCCAGGTCGTTACTCAGGGGTGGAAGGAAGGGTTCATCGCCGTGCGCATCGTTAGCCGGGGGTGAAAGAAGAACCAATCGGTTCCGAACCCGCATCCTAGCTTCTCGATATGCTATGGGCCAGCCCTCAGGCAACCAATTACGGTGGGCTCATTCGCAGGTGCTTACCCCCTTCCATGTCTGCATCTACCATCCCCGCCCTCCTTCGCTGCAGCCACTTACTCCGTCCCCCCGGGGAGCAGCCTAAACGATGTTACCCCCGACCTGGACGGCTTTGCCTGCATCTCCCCTCCCGATGACGCACGCACTACAATCGATTTTGCCGAGCCTTCGATGCAGTCATATGGGCAATGTCGATTCACATGAATCCATCAAGTGATCAAGGCACCAGATTTCGACGATCATCACAGTCAGCCAACTGATTGAGCAACTGGAAGGTATCGAAGATGCTGAGAATGTCACTGAGATTCATGAGCAGGGTGACCGGATATGGGCGAAGGGCATGACCTACATGAAGAATGGCAAGCATGAGAACAATACGCAGAAGGAGACTGAATGGACGAAAAGACGAGAAGGCGAGGTGTCTTCGGTTTTCTTGCGCTGCAAGAGGGGTTGAATGACGGAGACTCGATGCACTTGCGTAGTTTCTTGCTTTGGCTCTCAGGATCGGGCTCGGAGAAGGGAGTATGATTGTCAGAGGAAAGATAGACCGCAAGAATCTTCAGAGGAACGTCTCGATATCTGCGTGCCCGAGTGTAGGGTCAAGTTGTGTATGAACGAAGGGTGAATGAAAGACTCTCGAGGACTGATTTCTCAACATCAACATGCATGCATGCGATGGCAATTCTTGATCGATCTTCTCTAAGCGAATATGACGGTTCTTTGATGCACTTGCACTTGCACCTGCGCCCGAGCCTGAATGAACTCTGACCGTTGAATGCTTTGCTACCAAGAAGTTGAGGCTCTTATCGGAGTCGCGGCACAGGACGAGCCGCAGAGCCGCACCAGCCCTCTTGGGGCCTAGAATAGAGGTCGAAAAGATTTCCTTATTCCATAGGGAAACACGATAAAGCCTGCCTGCGCCCAATCTTTCTCAAGAGTCGAAACCACATCTATGAGTGTAATGCGCGCTGCAATTGCGGCGACAACTGCAAGAATCGGGTTGTATAATATGATTGTAAAGTCAAAGCTCGTCTTCTCTACAGATCAACCTATGAATATTCACTGACAGCTGTTAGGCTTGCGCTGTTTGTCCGGTTTGCAGAAGAACAATTTGTCGACACCTACTGCGATGAGATAATTACGAACGAAGAGTTCGATCGACGTGGCAAGACGAGAAATCCAGATGACGGCAATTACTTGATGAACTTTGATAAATTCCAGGAATCAGATTTCATCACCAAAGCAGAGTTCCTCAGACTTCACCCCGATAAGATCAAATAGCACGCCCAACAAGTCGAAGAGGGCAAATGAACAATCGAACATGACGCCGAGGGCAACGAGGTCTGGTTCAACCCAGAGTTCGTCCTGTGCAAGTACGTTTGTGACGGAATGCACGTCGGCGAGCTCACCCGCTTCATCAACCACTCCTTCCAGGTCCACACTTCGTCAACCAACCACACGGACCAGGAGATCTACGATCTCGCCTTCTTCGCTAAGGAGGACATTCCCGCGGGCACCGAGCTCACCTTCGACTACAAGGACGAAGATGACAGGGCTGTCATCACGAAGGAGATGGCCGATAAGGCGGGGAGGCTGAAGAGCTACCGCACTGCAAAGTGCTTGTGCGGGCCGGAGCGGTGCCGGGGCTATTTCTTCACTTAGTCTTCTTGTCGATTTTCCTGCCTGTTTTCCTAGCGATTTCCTTTCTGTTTCTCCATCAGCCGCTGTGCTCAAGGCGCGATGAAGGCCTGTTTCATGTCACCAACCTCTTTGTGCTCGGTCCGGCCCCGAAACCGGCTCTAATCAGTGCTCGACTCACGCAAACATTGCTAAAAGAAGTTCAGGCGATTCAGTGAAATGATCGTTGTTTTGTATGCTGGAAACATACAGTATGACTTATGCAGCAAAAGCAGAGACACAGCAATCCACCAGAAGGAAATCAAATCCGGTGAAAAAGGCAGATCGGCTGGCCCGATTGCGTCATGCGGATCTTGCCCTGATCATCTGCAAGAACGAAAGATATTATACTTATCGATCGACCGATCACGAACGATGGCCTCCTACCATAACAGAAATCGTACTTATAAACCCGATACATCGATCTTGAACTGACTCGAGCCTAGAAAGCATCGTACCCGTTGCCTGTCAACCTCCTATCCCAGACAGTATTGTTAAGTTGTTCTTCAAAGCTAGCTTGTATGGTGCGATGGCTTTGATCAGAATCATTACCTTGATCGAAAGTATCTCTATTTTCGGCGGTCCTCAGCGGGGGCAACCACGAACCCATTCCTTGTAAGTAAGTCCTGGCTGAGTATTGATGAGCCTGTGTTGTAATGGTGCGATGAGTATGTTCACATTGAGAAAGCCTGGTGTCTGAAGCGTCGACGGCCGTCAATGAAGATGCCGACCTGTTCGGTACACAGGTGGCTGAGTTCAACGTGATTTTTCTGCTAAGATTGGTGAATATGAGTTAGTGATACTGATATCCGGTATCACTGAGATGTACGGCTGTTTCATATTAGACATAGAAATAAATGAATTCTGACCTGATTCCACATTAATGGATGAAGATGATAGTCAATCAAGCGCTGTGAGCTCGCAAGAAGTTACATCGACCACCTCGTTTACTCAAACAACCGAGCGAGCATCTAAGAAGCCAAGGAATCAGCGGGCTGCGGGACAGCAGCGTTGAAATGTCGGAAGGAGGCCTGGAAATTTCAAGCAGTTTTAGAATGAGTTTTCGAAGCAAATTTTAGGCTTTGGTTGATTGTGTTCAGATGACTTAGGTCACGTGGTTGTTAGGTCAATGACTGTCTACTGCAATGAAGTCAGCGAAGTCTGGCAGTCCATAGACGTACATATTCCCAGTTGATGGCAGTTACCCTCTTCAAAGGGCATCTTTCGGAATGTTTAATAGGGTGTAAATTAGCAACTACGAGGGCTCTCCGTATCAAATACCCGTAACTAGTGCTAATGGGCCCCCACACGAACTCGAGCCCTGCAGGCTCGTCGAATCAACAAGGCACACATGGTCGCACCTCACCTACTCTGCATCTCATCTTCATATTTATATCATGATAAGTGCCCTCTTTTCAGCCGAATCCACATCATCAATCAGGCATATTCGAGACTCAGATGAGGCTTTAAGGCTTGGACGTGATGCATCACAAGAGGATGAAGAAGTCCAAAGGCATTCGCTGACACCTCCGTGATGGGTTGAATGCTGAAGTGGAGGAATTTTCTTGTTCGCGGCCTGCTGAGACTGATCTAACGGTGCGGGTCGTTTGAGGCTCTAGAGTTTACGTTGCCACTTGTACAAGCCGGCCACGTGTGGATCCACGCTCATCATTACAAACGCATACCTACTCAGTGGTTGGGATATCGTAACAAGGCAACAAGGCAAAGAGGTATGCGCGCCCTCGAAAGTTGATAGAGGCGATGAAAGAATAAATTTTCGAGTTAAAATTAGAAAGTATGATGTCGAAGAAGAAATTCGGGAACTTGTCACTACAGATAGATTCAAGAACGTGTGTATCTCCTCTGCGAACGAAGTAATCAACTATCACTGGCCCTTGTCTGCAAGAGCCGGTCTGCCCCGTTTGCATCCACGCTGAGCTCGGCCCTTTTCATCGAACTTCCGTAGCAGTTCCTGTGCGTTTCCTAATTCGCTCCTGTGCAGCCATGTGTCTTCCCAACGCACCTTCGTGGTTCACACCAAAAGTTGTTCACACCATCAGCGCGTATCCGTGAGCTCCAGTCCATGTATGGGCGGCGGCGATGAGCTCCTCGTGGCTTATATAGATCTCCCCCACTGGAGAGGGTGCTAGATCTAAGGCGGCGACGAGGTGGGGTGGGTAGTGGGTAAGTAGAGTAGTTGGTTGGTGGAGAAGGGCGTGTGCGCGTTGCTCTGAATATTGAGCCGCTAACTCTAGTTAGGCAACCGCTAAACCTATTTGGGGGAGATGTATACGTAGTAATTAGGGGGCGTTAATGTAGTAAAAAGGGGTGTATGTTTAGTGGTAACTTAGATAAATTCAAGTTCTGATTTCTGAGTCTGAAGCTTCGCGTAAGATGACCTCTGTCGCGAATCGTATGGGACTCCGGAAATTGCTTGGAGCAGGAAGCTCTTATCACTTGATTGATCTCCACAGACGATCAGCTGAGGCAGAGCTGTGAACTCGCTTAAGCCTTCCGCACGAAGAGAGTCGACCAGGTCTAGGAGCTGAATCTGTTCGGCTGTCCGAAGACTCTCCATGCAATGCAATTCCTGGGTCGAAGACATCGCAGGACGAAAGCATTGCCACAAGTTGTTTCAGTAAAGATGCAGGACCTGGAAGAAGAGACAGAGACAGATGAGGAGGATGGTAATAAAAGCTAAGGAAGGTCCAGTCTGGGCTGCTGATCGTATCGTTGGCGCTTAGCAGCCACACTGCGGGGTAGGATGATGGGTCTTTCTTCGTATACCCACGCGAAAAAACCTCCCTCATATTGGTCAATGTATCGTCGACGTTCTGAATGGCGCCGCGATCCCGATACTATGAGGTACAATTTACAAGCATGGCGATAAATTACTTGTTGGACGTTTCTTTATCAATCCAATCTCTCAGATGTCATCCTTCAACGCAGCGCTGAAGTACCGAGACCGCCTAAGGAGCTTCGCATTCTCCTTACATACCTTGTTGGCCTTTGGAGATGTGAGGATGGCCAGGTTCCAGGCAACGCGTGATTCGGGTAGCTGCTTAGGGGGGAGAGCAAGGGGGTTGAATCCATCCAATTATTCTCAACCAAGAGCACTGGGAGCCCTGTCCTTGCATAGGAATATTGCCGTGTTTGTATATGGAGCAAACTTTTGCAGACAATTATTCTTTACATACATCGTACTTCTTTGATATTATCTCTCAACATCCCTCCTCTTCACGCTCGCGACTCTTTATGGACTCAGTGGAAACGCTGCAATGGTCGAACACAACCTCGAGTTGCAATTCAATATGGATGACTTGGGGGAAAATAACAGAGACGAGAGAGAATGCGCAGAGGCTGACGAGAATGGGCGTGGAAAAAGAAGAAAGCAGAAAGACGGCTATGGAAAGTAAGGCGCTTTCACAAAGCCTCTGTTCAGTTCGAGCTGACTTAAGTAGGTATCAAAAGCGTCAGAACTGTACCAATCTCGAAGGTGACAGATCTGCAAACGAGGTAGGACTTTGTGGTTACGATGGAATGTAAGAAGTGTGCACTAGACATTCACTTGGCAATTATTAATCAGTCAAAGGGCAAACTTACCGTGTGCAGCGATTCAAATCTCTCGTCAGATCCACCAGAGAATTCTCGTCTCCAGCGAGGGACAGAAGGATTTTTGTTCTGGTGAGGATTTCATGAAAGATGCGGCATCACGGCGTGCTCGAGACATGTGTGTGGGATGAGTACTTGGGTAAAGGAGGATCTGGGATAACCACACTAAACTTATCATTCTTCAATAGAGACGACCAGCGTTCCTACTTATTTCGGATCATCAGGAATTGGAGAGGTTGATAGGGTGGGTCCGGGGGAGGGCCTGGGAAAAGAAAAGGCGATGACATTTTAGATCGTAAGGACCACAATGATAGCAATCTTGACGAAGGAAAGATAGCTTGAGAGTGGGCCTTCTGTTGCTTCAAGGCAAAGGCTACGACATACCCTCTTCCCATGCCCAATTCCTCGTTTTATTCTTCCTCTCTCTCTCTCTTCCTCCTTTTACGGCATCGGGCCCCTTCCTCGCCAAAGGACCATTGCCACCAATCTCACTCAAAAGTGAGCTGATGATTGAATGGGGTGGGGCATCAAAATCCTTGCTCGCACAAAATCCCCACGGAATAGAAACCTCCAGGGCATGAAAGTCCCCACGAATAGAAATTCCCTAGAGCATAGAAGTCCCTGCTCGCTGAGAGACCCTACGGCATAAACCTGACCAGAGCTCTGGATGATCAGATCCCACAGTGGACGAAAGCATATGGAGGCAAGTTGAACGCCATGCTGAAAGGATCCGATGCCACTTTCCAGGCCACGCTGCAGAAGTTCTTGCGACAAGTCGAAGATCTTGTGAAGGTATCTTTCGAGCAGATATACAGTCCTGAGGAAGTGAAGCTCAGGGATATCGAAATTGATACAAAGCTCTCGTAGAACATACTCCTTCCGAATGCAAAAGGAACAAAGGAAGCGATGCTTCAATCCCCACTCCGACCATAGCTAGTCCAAGCGGCATACCAAACGAATTCATTTAGCATTCTACGCAACATTCTCGTGCGAACTTTCGCCGCGTAAGTGGCACCATGTTGCCAAGATCTAACGCTTGGATTACTGACCGCCTCACGCCGTTCCACGGTTGATCTTCGTCGTCGAAGTAAAACGCTAGAACTTTTGAATCTTCATACGCAGCCGCTACAAAGGCAGTCTTTCGGCAAATATTGACAGGCCCTTCGTCAGCAGCTAGAGCTCGTAGGATTGGGAGACACTCTAGTAGACATCTGTCCACAGGCATTCGAATACTATATTGACGTTTTCGGCGTCCGAAAGAGGTGATCGTCGACGAGTGGTATTGACTGACTGCGCTGGCTGCGGAGGCGGTGGTGGCGAGGAGAACGTCGGTGGGCTACTGATTAATATGGCTGAAGACAAAGGAGATGTTAAACCGTCGGACGACATGTCTGGAGCAGGTGATAGTGATGCGATTGATTGGCGTTATACGATGAATAGTCTGTGCGGTCAACGAATTCCTGGTCGCATTGCAGCAACCTCGAACAGGAACGGCCAATTAATGGGTAGAATGCTCATACAGGTATGGTGGGCTATGCGTAGGCGGAGGAAAAAGTCTCCGGTTGGTGCAAATCAATCATCTTTTCAAGGAAGTCGGCCTAGATATCATGCCTAGACTACCTACGAGTATGTTGATTGGTGAAGCTCGACATCGGCAAGCTTTTAGCGTTTCCGCAATGGAACTTCAAAAACTTGAACATTCAACTGTACATGATGGCGACAGCGCACTTGAATAAAGTCGGATGAAAAAGAGGTCAACGGGGTTGAAATCGTCTCATCAAGCGCATGAATTATGTCATGAATCATATCTGTTTCAAACGCGTGGTTGCTCAACGGTACTGCGACGAAGCGATGTGAGATGTCGAGTTTTTTTTTTTTTTTCACCGAGTCCGCGTCGCGAATTTCGCCTAAACCTAACCGATTCTCACCTACAATTATGTCCCCCGAAGTATGTGAGGTAGTCAGCGCGCATAAATCAATTGAGGCGAGGGAAATTGATGGTTTTGATGTTCAAACTGATCCGCGCTAGCCAAAAGCCTCTAAAACCTCAATGTTCAACATTTTCCTAAAAACGCAGAATGATGTCGTTGAGTTCGGCGTTGCAATCGGGGATACACCTGACTGAAACGAAGAAGACGTGAAAGTTTGAAGAAAATCGGCCAAGAAAGTAAAATGGTTTTCAGCCTACGAAATCAATGCTTTTCAGCCCCCTGCTCTCAGATTCTCGCTTAATTCTCTCACCAAAATTAATGCTTTCCTGCCCCGAAAAGCATTACTCATCTGGAATAGACGTTTGCTCAAAACGACTTAGTGTCTTTTGCTTGTAAAAACTCTTTCATAGGTATCTTAGATTTGTCAATGCATTCGTATACACACACTCAAAGTTTCTATATTTCAGCACAGACCTTAGCTCTAGCGCGATCAGTCTAGAGAAAGTCCGACGTATCATTCGTACTAGGTTTATGACGTATTATGTCAGATGCATCGTCGAAACATTTGACAATGCTTATCATGACGACGTGCATTTGTGTGACAGACCGCTACAATGCTCGACAACCAATTCTATAACCTTCAGAGCTGCGGTGGGTCCATGGTTGCGGCGGGAGCCTCGAACTGTCCTCGTGCCTGACGGCTTGTTGAACTCTCTAAGGAATGGTGGGTCGATAAGGGAACGAGACCGTCGTGGCTTTGGTCTTGGTGAATGAGGAGACGACAAGCTCTGCCGCCCCGCTCGATTATTTCCCCAGTCGTTAGCCCGATTATTCCCATGTTCAGAATCAAGCATTACAGCTGCTGTGCCGCTCCATATTTCAGCCGTTCCACGATGACTTTCTTCACCAGCTGACGCTACCTTATGTATGATGACACAGAGCTGCTGACGGTATTCTTGATGTGTCCGCTAAGATGACGGAAGCAATGAAGTGTCGCTATGTTACTGCTCCTCATTCATAATTGGGAACAGTAATGCCCCCGTTTCACTCCTCATCTCACGTCAATCCCTGCCGTTTTTGAAACGCTTACATTTGGTCTCGAACTTGAGAGAAGCTACCCTCCAAGTTCCGAGCTTTGCTTCTAGCTTTGCCCAGATTCTAGGTGTAGCTCTTCTTGAGGTTCATTGTCGCAGTATCTCTGAAACTCTACCTGATAACTCACCTCCAGTACTTCAATCCTGGGTGTGGCTCTGCGCTGAGCTCATGACGCGTGCTAGCTGACAGCGCTTGATGACAGTCGAACGACACAGGTGATGCGCTATCACTGGTAACCACTCCAGCTCTTGAATCCGAAACGCTATCTGTTGTAGAAATCCGATATGTTTTGAACAATGAAACTTGTCTCTCAAAATTCGCATCGTAAAGCGAAGCATTCTTCAGTGCTAAAATTTGACCACTTGACATGCTGACTATCCGATAGGCATAGGTCTAGCCAGTAGTACTCGGATCTAGTATAATCATAGTCATCCGCGCTTACGGTCATTGATATGAGGAGCGTCAGATCAGACGTGATCAAATACCTGCGTCAGGAACCTCAACGTGTTAAATGCGCTTCATTATAAGCTCATTTCTATCTTTGAAACTTCTTTCTTCAGCGCTAAAATGAACATTAAAATGAAAGTTAACTCTCTAATCAAGCATAGAACAAAATTTGACAACAACCTACGAAAACGCTTCGAAAAATTATGGGAAGAAGCAAAAGACTTTCCAGAACTTTTGCTTCTTAATCGCACGTTTCTTCTAGGCGAGATTCCAGAGACACCATATCATTGCGGTCCAATTATGGATGAAACTAAACCCCTTGTTGAAAGTCTCCTTAGACTTCACAAGTTGCAACTGCTTACTGATGATAGTCAACCGTATCTACACGAGTTTTTTCAAAGAGGGGAAGAATGGGTTGAATGTCAACAGCGACCATTTGTAGACTTCACCATGTCCGCGTCGCATAACAAGCCCGAAAAATTGCTTGCCTTGCTTAATCGTCAATCGGACATTGTGGTGCGAGCCTCTGAAGTTTATTCATGTAGAATATTACCCGATTCAGACAACGAAGTTGAGGTCAGCCGTCAAAGGACAGCAAAAAAGATCAACGATCTAAGCAGACAAGCGTGGAAACCCTTCACTTGTTCCCTAGCTGAGGTCGATTACTCAGAGGAAGACTTCTTTTGTTTAAAGGCCATGAAGCGATCAAAACCTGTAGTGTTTAATGTCGCAGCACGCGAATGGGGAAATGACTTGAACTTATTGAACATAGTTGAAAACGCAGTCATGAAGTGCAACTTGTCTGAAATGCACAATAGCGAGAGAAAAAATGGAGACATTAAGTAATAGTCTGCAGCAAAAACATCTTAAGACAGTTTAAATCTTTGTGTTTTTTATCAAGACTTTGTACACATATATATAATGTCATGGTGCCAGGTCACCACCCAAGCCTAGAGCATAGATAGGTCGTCGAGACCTTAGATTCATTGAACCTGTTTGTCTTCTAGGCAGACGACCCCTTCCAGCGTTACGCAAGCTAGGCATGACAGTGAATTTTCGAAAAATGAGGTTCTAGCTTGCTTGTGTACTTCAAAATCCTTTTTTGACAGCGAGGTTCAAATTCAAAATTGCTTGTGTGCCCTAGTTAGCCTAGCCCTACTGACTGCTTTGGGGGGGGTGTAGATGTGAGGGTGTAGATGTAAGAGGAGGGGGTGTACGTCTAGTGAGTCCCTTGATTTAATGGTAGATGACAGGGTTGCGGTAGATCGGGAAATGCTAGGGGTTACAGTTGGTGCGGGGTTGGAAAAGTTGAGCCAGGGCCGGAACTTTTTTTTTGATTCCGGCCCCGGCTCAACTTTCTGCATATGCTGAACATGAGTTCAAAATTATTCCAACCCCGGCTCAGCTTTCTGCATATGCTAATCATGAGCTCAAGAATTGATATCATTTAGCTAAAGTAGCTAGAATTGAAGCTGTGCATATGCACAGCTTGAGCGAAAAATCGAGAAAACAGCACAATCACAGATCACGCATATATCATGAATCTACTTTGCAGCAAGACGAGCGAAGATTCTTCTACGTATGCTTAGCATATGCACAAAATATGCAAAATCATGAACTCAACTTGTGACATGTTCATTCACAAGCTACCACTCTTCATCAGATCTTTCTCATGTGTTTTCTTCTTCATTCTTGTCGTTCAGCTCGTGATTTGCATCATCACTTTTTTTTTCTCATCTTGAGCGAGCCGTGTTTCTTTTTATCTGTTATCTCATTCGCTCGATTTTCAGCGTTAATGCTTTCATCGTTCATCGATGTTTCTTTGTGCTCAGTTGATGCTGCGCATATGCACAGACGATGCTTTGATGATCAGATGTGAATTTGTTTGTGGTCTCGCTTAATGCTCTTGGCATATGCTTCGCATAGGGCCAAAGTCTTTTCCAACCCCCCACCAACTCTTGAATGTGCGAAGCATATGTCAAAAATAAAGTTCAACCCCACGCCAAGAATCTTTTCCAACCCCGGCTCAACTTTTCCAACCCCCTACCAGCTGCACCCCGGAAATGCTACTACGTACATCACTTCATATCGGATTAGTCTGCTGGCCGAAAACCCAGCAGCCGGTAGGGCTAGCCCCATAGGGCGGAAATTACCAATAAAAAAGAACCTTCTTGATCTCCCTTTATGACGTTTTTATACCCCGTGCCGCCGAGAAGTGTTAATCACACTGTATCGCAGCCAACTGGAAGCAAACGAAAGAGACGGAGCATGGAAACAGTTGAGCAAGCAAATGAGGGACCGAGTTCTTCTCTGCAGATTGAGCTGAAGAGGTTGATGGTGGAGACTGAGCAGACAGGACTGGAGAAGAACAGATTGATAGAGATCAAACAACTTGATGCGCGTTCTCGATCGAGTGTTATGGAGATGGAATGTTGAGGCACGCACGAAGCCCGGATTTGAGGCGTATCTTTGGTCAGTACACGGCTTAATCTATCGTCTAGTTTTTTCAGTACTGGGAATTATTCGCCATCCTTCTTTCCACCTAGGTTTTCATGCTTGCACTCCGGTGAGGGGCCAAATGCGGCCTGAACGGAGCCCGCAATTAGTGTCTATTATTGTGGAGGAGCCGAAAGGAGTCCCCGATCAGACCACTAAAGCTTGAAGATATAACATGCTCTCCTCTAGGCCCTCTCACAACGATGTCCCTCAAGATGACGAGGTCACCCCCAACTTCCACGAGTAGGCGCATGCCGTCTTGACTCGTTATATGAGGGTGCTTCTCCAGTTAGATGACATACCAAGTCTACAGGACTTCTTGACCGGCTTTTTCACATGGATCCTCCCCGCGGGGTACATGGTTTTCCCGGGTACTTTTACATCTCTTGGCCATTCCAAGACCGTCCAAGATGCAGCCGGCAAGACTGTTCGTACCGCTTTGCACCGGACACAGCATTTGTGCCTTCGCCAGGGCCGTTCCACGTCACTCCCGCACGTTGAAATCACAAAATGGAGCAGAAACGGCGGTGCGGAAAAGATGGAGATGACGGTGGTAGAGGGTGGAAGGAAAAAGCAGGAAGGGCGGAGGGGGGAGGGGGCAAAGGGGCGCCGGGTTTTGATGTGAATGTTGCTAAAAGAGGGAAGGGGTGAGTGCGGGATCTCGCAGAGAAACTGGAGCAGAAGTCGAAACCATCATACTTTCGGGTTAGTTTTTAGTGTGCCAGCCAAGCATAAGCGGGGACCCCGCACCTCCCACATACAAATTTGGGCCTACCCATCGCCTCATCCCCATCAGAATTACTATTATCGCTATCGCTGTCCTAAATTTCGAAGCTATTCAGATCACATGGCTCAGAGGTTTCAGTTTGTTTGTAGGTTCATCAAATTCCTTTACCCCCCCTTCTTCTGACACTATATAGACTGCCCCCGGAACTTCTCTACCTCTCATCGACGTCCTGAAGTCAACGATATGGTCTATCTTGAGCGGGCCAGCGGAGGCGATGCTGACAGGTGGGGCGCCGGTGAGTTCCTATGATCTAACGGCTGCGATGCTGTACCTCCAAGAATACACGGTGCTAATAGTCTCAATATACATACCCTGTAACGACGAACAAACCCTGATTACGGCTACGCATCTCATGGAAAAGCTCATCAAGGATGCAAGAAGAAAAGTCCCCAAGGAATTACAGGTACTACTACTGGGCGACTTCAATCGTCACGACCAACTATGGGGAGGGGATGAGGTGGCCAGTGCAAGGCAGGGCGAAGCGGACCCTGTTATTGAACTGATGAGCGCTCAAGCTATGCATAGCCTGCTCCCTAGAGGAACTAAAACGTGGCAGCGAGGGGAGATGGAAACAACCATTGACCTAACGCTGGCCACATCGGGGCTCGCTGCAGCTATGACGAGGTGTGAAGTCTATGAGACAGAGCATGGATCGGATCACGTTCGATATGGCCTTACCACCCCGGTCGAGGAAGGAAAGGCTCCTCTTTAAAAACGCCCTCTGGAACAAAATTCGTGAGGTCCTGGCACATAGACTTAGAGACCTCCCCCAAGACACGTCGGTACAAGAGCAGGCAGACGAGCTGACGGATACAGTTCGAGACACGGTGTGGGAGTTGACGCCTAGGGCGAAACCATCCCCATACGCTAAAAGATGGTGGACGGCAGACCTAACGCATTTGCGGACCGAATACACGAGGGCAAGGAATCGCGCGAGAGCATGGCGAAGACAGGCAGAGCCGGCGCTCGATTTGGAAACCCAAGCAAGAGAAACAGCGAAAATGTATCGTGACGCAATTCGAAATTAAAAGAAAGCGCACTGGCGCGACTTCCTATCCGACAATACAAATATATGGAGGCTGCCAGATACATCGACCCAAACAACGACTCATATTTCGACAAGACACCACCTTTGATAAGAAAGGATGGTACGGTAACGGCAGATAATCGAGAGCAGGTCATAGAGCTGTTGAATACCTTCTTTCCTCCACTGCTCGAGAAGATACAAGATGAACCCCCGGCGCCAGCAAAAGAGTCAATAAGCATGCCGCGTCTGACGCTACAGGAAGTGGAAAGCAGAATCATGGCAGCCAGCCCATGAAAAGCCCCAGGAGACGACGGTCTGCCAGCAATGATATGGCGGCAGACATGACCAGTTGTGAAGCATCACATACTACACCTCTTCCAAGCATCGCTGAATAAGGGAGAACTACCAAGCCAGTGGCGAAACGCTCAGATAATATTCTTGAAGAAGCCGGGAAAAGGAAACTATACGAAAGCAAAAGCGTGGCGTCCAATATCACTACTATCTACGCTAGATAAGGCTCTAGAGGCGGTTGTAGCGGACAGACTATCATACGTAGTAGAGACACACGCTCTACTACCTACCAATCACTTCGGAGCCAGGAAGCAACGATCCACTGAACAAGCCTTGATGCTATCACAAGAAAGAATCTATAGGGCGTGACGCCAAAGAAAGGTACTTAGCCTGATTAGCTTTGACGTTAAAGGCGCGTACAACGAGATGTACAAGGAAAGGCTACTGCAAAGATTGCGTGCGAGGCGCATACCATCATCACTGTGCCGATGGGTGGACGCCTTCTGCTTCGATCGGACGGCAACACTATCAGTAAACGAGTACGACTCGGAGAAGCAGGGATTACCGCAAGCGGGTCTACCACAGGGGTCATCGCTATTCTCTATCCTATTCCTCTTTTTCAACGTCGACCTAGTGAAGAAGAAGATCGATAGTAATGAAGAAGCCTTGGCGTTGTTGACGATTACACGGCATGAGTTACAGGTCCCTTCGCAGAGGCTAATATCGAAGGTATTCAAAGATGTTGATATATGAGGGTCAGAGCGAATATGTGCATATAGGTATATTTGTTGGAATACGAGGTCACATGGGGGCATATTGATATATTGGTTGTTGCTGTTCGGAGGCTATACTCTACTAGCGGGCCCCAGCCCTGCCAGCCCTACCAGCTCTATGAGGCGGAGGTTAAGCGGAAATACCTAACCATCAGGGTAACGTATGTGCGTACGTATGTGCATACATACCTCATTTCCAACAAAAGAATTATATCAAAAGCCACGACGTGGGAACGAAGAAGCGACGCCACCTTCGAGGGGAAAAAGACGATGCTGATTCACTTCACAAGAAATGACGCTCGCCTAAGCAACGTAACGGTCAACATTAAGAGACAGGAAGTGCAGTCAGTCACTGAAGTAAAGCTGCTTGGGGTGGTCATGAATAGGGAACTCCGCTACAGAAACCACATGGCTCTAGCAGTCACTAAGGGGCTAAAGGTAGCAATGGCTCTCAAGAGACTACAGATGACCTCTCCGTCGATGGCGAGGCAGCTGTTCACCTGCATGGTAGCATCGGTAGTGAATTACGCTATGATAGTCTGGAAACATGCCTGTAATTGTTGATATACGAGGTCATATGGGGTATATAGTATATTGGGTTGAAGCTGGATAGGAGTCTATCTAGGAGCGAGCAGGTAAAACTCTACTAGCGGGCCTCAGCTCTATCAGTCCTATGTAGACGAAGATTACCATCTTCCCTATTTCCAACAGTAATGTCAGAGCAATGACCGCCTTCAATAGAGTGCAGTGTTGGAATACGAGGTCATATGAGGCATATAGTATATGGGTTGAAGCTATCTAGTAGGTAGGAACTTCGGAGGAAGGAAAAGGTGAGAGGAAGGTCAAATACCCTGAATTCTCTGAGTTCACTAGCGTCGGATGAATGCGGCGCCGGATGAATGCGGAGATTACCAACCAAATCACATCTGAAATTTCAACATGCAGAAGGTAGAGGCTCAGGCGGTAACAGGCGTCTTCGCCACTGTCTTCACAGCCATAGCAGAGGCAGAGGCTTGCTTGAAGCTCATGCGACTTCGACAGGCTGAGAAGGCAGCGGCAACATGAATTAGACTACGAACGCTGCCCGTCTCAAATTCACTGGCTAAGCTCGGCACAAAACCGACCCAACGGTTCAATTCTTCGCTCAGCAAGTTAGGTATTGAACACGCAGAGACACCCTTCAACGGAATGGAAATGATAGAGCCCTATAGCATCCAACCGTGAGCCCCTCGCCTGCAAGCAGACACGACGAGGGAGGAGAAAGACAAGCAGGCTTTTATCGACGCCCTTCAAGGCATCAGAGTTGCAACGAGCGCATTCGTCAGAAACGGCAAGGTTCATGCGGCAGGGGGAGCCATTATAGACACGGAAAATGGTGCCACAACGGGTCGACATGTAACATACTCAAGGATGCTAGGGCCAAGGAAGGAGCAAAATCCCTACACGGCCGAATTGTCAGCAATAAGTCAAGCCCTAAGGTGCCTCCCTGACCAAATCCAGGGGCGGAACATATACATCATCACCCGGGGTCTTCCAGCGGTCCAGGTACTGATACAACCCAAGCAACCGTCAGGCCAAAGAGACATAAAGGTCATATATCAAGCTGCTGAAAAGCTTCTGCAACGAGGGAACCGAATACAGGTCATTTGGCTGCCAGCAAAGATAACGTCACAACAACAGGCAGCGGCGAAGAAGGCGGCGCGGGAGCCTACGGGACAGGAAGCTCCCTTGGAGCCCGCCCCCTACCGAGCGCGATCCACCACCACGAGGAGGGCTATAGAGGCCATGAAACAGTCACACATCCTACCAAGGAAAGTAGGAAACTTCACGACGAAGCTGGATAGAGCGCTGCCAGGTAAACACACCAAGAAGCTCTACGATAGCCTAAAGAAGACAGAAGCGAAGATACTCGTTCAACTACGCACGGCCATGGGCAGAATCAACGAATACCTGCACAGAATAGGCGCCGCCGAATCATCGAACTGTGCCTGTGGCGTAGAGAAAGAAGACGTGAAGCACTTTCTGTTCCGCTGCTCCAGATGGACTACGGAAAGAGCGCCTCTGCGGCAGTATCTTACGGCAAGAGAAAACGCTCTCTCCCTATGCCTAGGGGGTAAAGCGTCATCAGATCCGGAAGACTGGTCACCAGACATGACAGTTGTCAGAGCCACCATCAAATTCGCCCTGGACACTGGCAGGCTTGACCACCAACCAGACCTAACGATAGGGCCTACCGCCTCTCACTAATCACCTCCCCTCCCATTAACATGCACCCCGTAGCCTCATGGCGCCTGCTTCGGCTGCTGACCATAGGACGCCGAACATTTGTAGAATCACCTCCAAAATGCGCCTATAACCTCACCTACGGCTACTCGAGCATATCAGGAGTAAATGAGCATAGAAGATAGCAAGAAAATACGTTTCAGCAAGGGCTACCGTGGGACATGGACATAGCAATAGATATGATACTGTAAGTTGATAGCGCTAGAGCCCTTTAGGCGTAGTGCCTCCGGGCGGAATCAATTACCTACCTTACCTACCTACCTACGAGGGGGTCGCCATTTCCGATGGAAATTGCTGTGCACTACGTTTTATTACCGTTGTATGCAAAGGATTTGCCGAGAGCTTCACCAAAATTACCTTAGTGGCGAATCTTCAATAAGTGCAAAGTAAAATCAACTCATATGTGACTCAATGCTTCATATGTGATCTATTCAGTGCTTCATATGTGGTCTGTTCAGTGCTTCAGTCCCCAATAGCTTCCCCATTGGCTTCCCCAATAGCTTTCCCATTGGCTTCCCCATTGGCTTCCCCATTGGCTTCCCCATTGGCTTCCCCATTGACTTCACATATGAAGTACTGAATAGGCCACATATGAAGCACTGGGTAGATCACATACGAAGCACTGAATATATCGCATATGAAGCGCGTAGGAAGTATGGTAGGGAGTATGGTAGGGAGTATGGTAGAGCGTTTGGTAGGAGTTTGATAGGGAGTTTGGTATTGGTATATGAGGGTCAGAGCGAATATGTGCATATAACTATCTAGTAGGTAGAGTATATATATCTGGTAGAGCATATGAATGAAGGAAAGAAGTGGGCGAAGGGTAAATACTCATTCACTAGCGCCGGATCAATACGGAGATTACTAACCACAGGGGTAACAGTACTGTTCCCCGTTTCGTACTGTTCCCTGTTTCCAACATTTGGTAGGGAATTGGTATCGAGCCATGAAGGGTGTTTTCTATCGAGCTAATTAGCATGTGCCATGTAGCATGTACGGGACATACAGTGTGTACGGATAAACAGAAAAGAATCATAAAAAGAGATAAAGATTGATATAAATCGCGTACAATGTAGATAATGAAAGCATGTAGATGTGTACGGGTAAACAGGTAAACAGGGCAAAGAAAATCTCAATCGTCGATCAGGTGATTTCCGATCATCTGATGTAACGCGACGTACAACGACTTCAATACTCTGCGAGGGTTAGTTGAAGCGAAAAGAAACGACTTGCACGGGTCGACGCAGGCAAAAACATAGTGCGGGGTCGGAAAGTTTTGATGTTGGGTCACCTGATGGAACACTTGGCAACCAACGATCAGTTTACCCTTCTGTCTCAGTACATTATAGAAGTACATTATAGATGTAAGAGCCATTCGACATTTAACCCCCCACCTATTATCGTATTCAAACAGATGAAAATGAAGCTATTCAGAAGCTAGCTAGTCAAAGTCTATAGTACCCGCTTCAAGATCTCTCTCTAATGCTCTGATATCTGCCTCAAAAATGTCGCCTGAATGCTTGAAGTGCTGCCTCGGATATCTATCACATCTGCTTCGTTCAACGGCGTAATGAAGAAAGTCACCAAAGATGCCTTCAAAATGGGGCCATATCTTCTGAAGATGCCTACGAACCCAGGCCTTTAATACGCTGAAAGTGAGTTCTAAGGGATTGTAATCCGGCGAGTAGGGAGGCAAATATCGCATCTGACATTCATATCAGTGGTAGATCGTCAATTCAACGAGGCAAATAGCTTACCTGACATCCGTGTGAGGTGACGAGCTCTTCTATTCGACGATTGCAATGAACACTCGCATTGTCCATGATGATCACACTCTTCGGGGCCGGAAAGGGACTGCATAGAGGTAGCAGTTCATCTGCTAGCCATCGAAAGAAAGCCTTGCCGTTGAACCAGCCTTCACAAATACCGGTACAGAATAGATATCCATCTTTCGTATAGGCCGAAAGAACACTTCAGCAATGCTCTCTCGTTCTGGAGGCTTGATAGCGAGCTGGTTGGCCAACGGAAGCATAGGCTTGATGACGCCAGCCTGAGCTGTTCAGCCGTCAAACGAAGCATGTCTGCTACTCAATTCAAACGAAGCTCATCGTTTTGTCTGACCCCTACACGCTATCCTTTTTTATTACTCCAGCGTCTTCTCTTCAGAATTCTTGATATCGTGAATCGATGCACGTTGATGTCCCACTTCTCCCATATGTATCAGACCATCTCTTTCTGCATGGCTCACGGCTGTTCTTCGAGATAGGCTACGAGGCCATTTTCAGCTGCCTTAAATACCTTGCGGGGGGCTTCTTTGGGCCGAAACTGAGGTTTAAACGATGACGAGTACATGAAGATATTCTCTAGGATGCTATACATCGTTCTATAATAGCAGTGAATCTATTCGGCGATGTCGGCGGGTTGCCAATGAAGTAGTATAAGCCGTACGATTCTGGAGCGAATCGCTGCAGACAGTGGGCCGGTCATAGCTGAAAATGCGTTAAGAACGTCAACAAACAAAGAGGTCTGAATTGCTTCAATTTTGGGCAATTGGAGGGGCGATGGGGTTGAATTTTCGAATTTTCGAATTCCCCACATAAAGGTATCACCGCGGTCCGTGGGGCAGCGCAAGGATTGCAGAGCTTTCTGCACACGCTAATACACTAATCATCATAGATATTCAGGGCGAAAAGCAATCATTAGTTTTTTTTGTATGACGGAGTAAACTCTACAAGATCCTTTTAGATCATGGTCTTTTGTCACTCATGCTGCAGGTCAATTGAATGGTTTCAGACTCTTATGAACATTCGGCATTTTTCGAATCACTCGTACTATCACCAGCGCTGTCTGCTTCATGCCGTTCCACTTCGCAGCTCTTCAAACCTACAGTTCCTTATTCACATGTATACATATCTGGATGCGTCGACGAAGCTTCAGTCGTCAGTGAACAGTCTCGGCGAAGCAGAACAATTTCCGTCAAGTTTGACTTGAATGATGTGGGTGCAAAGGCTCAGCCAAGTGCCATTGAAGCAACGTTGCTCCGCCTCGATTCTGCGCAAGCTTTCTATGCTGTGGAGATTTAAGGACGATGGAAAGAAGAGGGGACGATGCGTTGAAAGTCACAGTTTCTCCCTTGGCACAAGACATCAATAACAGCTTTCAGCGACGTGAAACTAGACATCGTTTACCGGCAGCCGCAACAGCAGGTATTTGTATATGGTATTATCGATCTACTAATGTTTTGCGTCTAAGCTCGAGCATTCAATGTATTAACGAGCTCCTCATGAGCGTTGCTTCGAGGCTTCAGAAGCATCGAAAATGACTCCTCAATAGTCTCATGCCTTATACGATAGCTATCGATTGGGCCATTCTAAGTTTTCTAGTCAGCAAGCCAGTTCTGTTGCGTGAGAGGCAAGGCTGAACGTACTGAAATGAAGTCAAAACAGTATATCGATTTCGCGAATGCCAGAAATAGCTCTTGATGTGCGATTTTATATTCAACACATATCCTTCTTTCATCGTCAAACTGTCACTGATCATCCGTAATGTTCATCGCTCTGTTCTTTCACCTTTTAGGCATGACTTCTTCGCAGACGGTCAGCGAGTTGATCACGAAGTCTGTTCCTGCTGGGAAAACGTACTCATCGAAGTGAATCTCTTTGATAGAATGATTTTGCGGAATAAGCGGCACAACGGGCCTTCAACGCAGACACTCTTTCAGAATGGCGGAAATATATGATAAGGACTTCATATTCGCTAAATCAGGGAGCCGATTTGCATCAGGGCCGCACATCGAACCAATCTCTGTCCGCGCCTTGGCCATCACTACCGGATTGCAGACAGCGGCCATCATGAATACATTGTGTGTCATGCACACGTTGTTGCTTCCGACACGTTGTCGCTTCCGGCAGCGACTATTGATGTAGCTAGGTACATGGCTTCATCATTGTTGGCTGCATACTTGTTCTTCGACTGCAGAATCACGTTTCGGAAGAATGAAGGTGACGCGACATCATCGGTCATATTCTGCATCACAGGGTCTCACCAAGTTCTGAAGACATTGTAGTGATCGGCTCTCATGCGGGACCAAAACGAGCGAAACGGCTGGAAGATCCCTATGCTGGGAAAGAAGTCGAAGATGCTGCTGTTGATGCTTCGGATGAACTCAATGATGATGTGACGGATGTCGTCTAGCTGTTTCTGTGTTTGTCTGATGCGCTCGCCGAGAACAATACGGTGAGCTATGAAGTAGGAATAGCTATAGTTGTGCCTGTGCCATTGATCGGGTTGATGAAGGTAGTTGTGTAGCAGCGTGGTGCTTAGTACCGCTCAGAAGATGATGCATCAGCTTGCATCCTTCTTTTCAGTCTCTGATTTTCCGCAGAATCATCCGCTTATTTTTACTGACAAGAGAACCAGCGACTGGGAAATCGGGTCGATCTTCTGTGGAAATGCAACTGTTTAGTACCACCCAAGACCGGCTGCCCATCTGAACCGTGGTCATCTCCCCATAGGAAGCCAGGGAATGCGTCTACAGAAGTCAGTCAACCTGTCAAAGATCAGAATGTGCAAGCACTAGATTTGCGAAACCAGCGAATTTGACAGGATCGATTCTAGCTTCACACAGCCTTAGAAGGCTGCCAAGAACAGAGAGATCTTGAGGGCTCGGTGGAAGCTTGCTCGTCCTCCTTAAGATCTTAGATCCTAGGAAAAAGAAGACGTAACTGAAGCAGATCGTAATGGAAAGGACGATATAGAGCGATATCACTGCTTTATCGCTGAATGGGATGACTAGATCGATGTGGCTTCGTTGGAGACGTTTCAACACTTGAACTGATCGCAGCGAATTCAACAACTGAACTTGGTTCATTGAATTGTGGAATAGGTTCAATGAACATGAGGTCTCGGCGACCTATAGCTAGCCCTAATCATTACGCAGTCAACTTAAGCAAGTTGGTCGTGAATTGATTAGGATAAGCCCTGATCTATGCCCTGGGCTTGGGTGGTGACCTGGCACCATGACAAACACCTTCTTCAATCCACAACACCCTTCCTGTGTCACAACACGTCCCCTTCGGGCCTAGCGCAGCCTCTGAACATTAAATAAATAGAAGTTCTTGTACCACTCTTCTTCTGTATTCTTAATGTTCAGTTATAGCTACCTCTAAAGAATTAAATGTACTCCATCCCCGAACACGGTCCCAACACCTGAGCGACTTGTCACCTTCTCTTTCTTTTCTTCTAGAGATCTGCAGTCAATGTCAATCGCTGTCTCAGATAATGACCGAAAATTCTCTGTCATGGTGCTAGGTCACCACCCAAGCCCAGGGCATAGATCAGGGCTTATCCTAATCAATTCACGACCAACTTGCTTAAGTTGACTGCGTAATGATTAGGGCTAGCTATAGGTCGCCGAGACCTCATGTTCATTGAACCTGTTTCACAGCTCAATGAACCAAGCCACCAACCTAGCCACCGTCATCTTAATCTAGCCACAGCAATCCTGTTTCGGCCACCTCAACCGTGTGCGCGAACCTCTGCAATCTTAAGTCATTAGGACTACTGTCTAGCCTTGGTTCTGCCCGGTTTATGTATATAGAAGCCGGGCCCTCGTTCTTTCCTTTCGCTCTTTGTCTTTCGTCTTGTACATTACCTGGTGTATTGTCTTGTACCTAGATCCTATCAAAGTAATAATAATACCATCCTTCTATATTGATAGTACCTCTAGCCTAGCCCAGTCCCTGACAGTGTTGGGGATTGAAAAAGGGGTTGGGTCAGATCTAGGTCAGATCTAGGCCAGATTGAAGGAGTTGAGAATCTGATATATCGAAATTCATGACCCTTTAACATAATAAAAAGCTCTATGCTGAGTGTTACGAACGTGCCGGGATTGAATAGGGCCATCAAAGATCTAACCCACAGTCAACGCTAGCGAGTTGACTGCGTAATGATTAGAGCAAGCCTTAATGGCTCCCATCGTGCCTCTACTCACGATTGCATTTAGTTGTGTTCCATATTTCAGCAACGATTGTCGCCCTTGAAGACAATTGCGCTGCCGACGTCACATAGAGCGTTACAGGAATTTTACAGTTGACTGATCTCCCTCGGGGATGAGATAAATGGTGGATCCGGCGCCAGCGACCGTCGTCACCCTTCGGACTAGGCGATGATATAAACCGATGAGGAATTTGGTGAACTTCTTTTAATCGATCACAGCGGAATTGCTGTTCCACATCTGCTCGTAGCACCTCGGGGGCTTCATTTGCCGAAGGGAGTTTTCACTCAGAATCAGCTGGTCGGGGTAGAGGGAGGGGGGGGCTAGGGGGAGGGGCGGAGGTAGGGGGGGTGACGAAGGTTCAGCTGTTGTAAAGCAGATTCCGAAGTTTCAGGAGCAAGTGCCAGGTGGTGGAGGCTTTTATGATCTTGATTCGATGTTAGTAAAGCTTTTTAGAGCAAGAACTATGTTGGAATACGAGGTCATATGGGTCCGGAGGCTATCTAGGTGGAAGGTGAAAACTCTACCAACTCCCCTATTTCCACCAAACTATGTAATCCTACCTGCTTGAAGTTGGCGAATTGATCTTTGCAGTTAGCTTACACGGCTTCATCGATGTGCCAGATGCATAGTATATGCTTAGTAGTCGAAAATACTCGATGCGAGGCTAATATTAGTTCGGAATCTTGTCGATTACATTGATTACAGGATCATCTAGATTGAACTTTCCATAGACAGCTTTTAGCTGTTCCAGCACTCAAACATAGTCGTCAGCGGTCTCATGAAGTATGAAGCCGAAGGCTATGTAAAAACTGGTGTTCAAAGTAGTGACCTCGGATATGATAAGCAACGGTAGCTTGTAGCGATTGGTTTTGTAGGTGGGATTCATGATAAGAACCTTCGGATTAGTCTTCAGAAGCTTCTCCAAGGTCTTCTTTATGAAGAACAAATGAGTGACTCGATTCAATCGATCCTTCAGATACTCACAGTGTCAAACATCACGATGAAGGTTCCGAAGTAACGCTTGTATAGATGTAAGAGGTTCTAATGCATCGCGGCGAAGGGCAGCATTAGCATTGTAGATGTTTGCTCAGCTGCTGCTTTGAATATCGGATTATCCGGATCACTATCTAGTCGTAGAGCAGTGAGAATTTGCCTGGGCGTAATTCTCGCGGCTTTGATTAGCTATAACGTCTTGAATCTGGTTGGTCAGAGCCAGTTTTCGTAGTAGTGCGAGATTCGTGTAGAGTAGGTGGTGGTAGGCTTATAGAGCCGCTAACCCTAGTTGAGTAATCAGTCTAGGGGGTCGTACAGGTCCTTCCTGCAGCGGGCTGGACATTGCATTAGCAAAAAGCCTCTTAACAAGGATAATTTATATGAGGGCGTAAGCCAGCTATACCTGAACAAGCCCGGCAACGCTTAAGCAATGTCCAGCCCGCTGCAGGAAGGACCTGTATATGTAATAAGCAGGGGGCGTCAATGTAGTAAAAAGGGGTGTACGTTTAGTGGTAACCAAAATATGTATAATGTATCAAGTGAGTTGATTTGATTTGATTTGATTTATATCATACACCCTTGTGACATCGGTATTGGACCGACCCATGGGGACACTATGCTATGTGTATCGAACGGACAAAACCCTCTGGGGGAGAAAACCGCTCGCCGGCCACACAGCGGCTGCACGCCGCCGAAACAATAACGCTGAGACTATGTACCCAGTTATGAACCTATAGCTTCTATGTATCCAGCGCGTGACGCTCGAGTAAACTCTTACTGCGTGCCTGTGCTGTTTCCTTGCATTGCATCGTTCTTGCCCTGCTCTTCATTGACGATCTTCTATACAAACGATGTTTCGATCTTCGATCGCGAAGATCATGATCCGTTGCACCCGTGGTGCTCGTAGTTGTAATGCCGAAACTGTGTTCCTTCGCTCAATGATTGCCATTCATCGAGCAAGGAAATATGTGTGAAAGAGAGGCGCGTACGATGGGAAGGTAGAGTGTGGTTGTAACAAATAACTCTATTCTGCTCTTGTCTTGTGTCACTTAGACGTTGGATGTGTTGCTGTTATAGGTGTGCGGTCGCAGTCGTAGTCGAATGCTTAGCTCCGATCGATAGTAGAGAATGCCTTCTGATCGTCCTCCTGTGCTTTCGATCGTCCACGTAGATAGATGCATGACTTGTCGTTATAAGTCGAGAAGTTGAGCTTGCGAGCCCCTTCAGTATATCAGCGCAGTCGACGCGTCACTACTCCTTCGACCACATGTAGTCACGAACTCGAGACTCATCACCTGGATCGACTATTCTACCTAGTATCTTTTCATCTCTTACTGATAACGTGTCGATGTGAGTGAAGACGTTTCAGTGTATCAGCGCGGCCGACGGGGAACCACTCCTTCGGTCACTTGTAGTCACGATTTCAGTATCACATCTGAACCGACTCTTCTACTAGTAGTATACCTTTCCATCTCTTACTGACATCGACTTGTCATTAGTCTTCTTCGTAGGTCGATTGTGGCTGGTAGGGAGAGTGGTGTCGCGTGGGTGAAAACTCTGCACGGCAGCTTTCACGACCACGCAACGTCCTAACTTCGTTCGAACTGCGTCGGATTGAGATCTCTAGGCTCTTTTGACTTCTACTCGGACGCAGAATAGAATCAATGTTGGAATTTCAGGTGTGATTTGGTTGGTAATCTCCGCATCCATCCGGCGCTAGTGAATTCAGGGGATTCAGGGTATTTGACCTTCCTCCCACCTTTTCCTTCCTCCGAAGTTCCTACCTACTAGATACCTTCAACCCAATATATCAATATGCCCCCATATGACCTCGTATTTCAACAATCAAAAGTTCGTAGCCGGCACCACGTACAGATGAATCTCGTCGCCGACCGTATCAAGTAAGTTATTGAAAAGATAATTTAAAATAAAATAAAAAACAATTACTGCAGAAAAACAAAAAATGAACTTAAGTAACAGTCTAACAGAAAAATAAAATCAAATAATTAGCGTATGCAGAAAGGTTTAGAATTCTTGACATTCATTTTTGCGTTGCCCCACTGTGATTCTTTATATGAGAAATTCGAAAATTCAACCTCATCGCTTTTCAAATTGCCCGAAATCGCTCAAAATTGAAGCTATTCAGATCTCTTTGTTTGTTGACGTTCTTGACGTTCTTTCAGCTATGTCGAGATTTCTTTCTGCAAGTCTTCGCTTCAGAATACTACGTCTTCTGCTACTTCATTGAGCTTCTTGAGCAATCGCTGAAGAGGTTCATTGTTGCCCTGCCACTGTATACAATATTCAAAAGAACCTCTTTATGTATAACTCACCTTTCAAATCTCGGTTTCGTTCAAAAGAAGCTTCTCGCAAGATGTTTAAGGCAGCTGAAAATGACCTCATAGTCTATCTTGAAGAGCAGTCATGAATCATGCAGAAAGAGATGATCTGATACATATGAGAGGAGCGAGGCATTAACGTGCATCGATTCACAATATCAAGAATTCTGAAGAGAAGACGCTGAAGTAATAAGAAAGGACAGCGCGTAGGGGTCAGGCAAAACGATGAGCTTTGTTTGAATTGAGTAGCAGACATGCTTCGTTTGACGGTCGAGCAGCTCGTGTTCGTGAATGAGTCTTTATTCAATGAGATCACAGGCTGACGTCATCAAGCCTATGTCTTTGTTGATCAATCAGCTCGCTATCAAGCCTTCAGAACGAGAAGGTATTGCTGAAGTGTTCTTTCGACCTATACGAAAGATGAATATCTATTCTGTACCGATATTCGTGAAGGCTGGTTCAACGACGAGACTTTCTTTCGATGACTAGCAGATGAACTGCTATCTCTATGCAGTCTCTTTCCGGCTCCGAAGAGTGTGATCATCATGGACAATGCGAGTGTTCATTGCAATGGTCAAATCAAAGAGCTCATCACCTCACACGAATGTCAGGTAAGCTATTTGCCTTCCTACTCGCCGGATTACAACCTCATAGAACTCACCTTCAGCGTATTAAAGGTCTGGGTTCGTAGGCATTTTGACGAGATATGACTTCATTTTGAAGGCATCTTTGATGACTTTCTTGATTACGCTGTTGAACGAAGCGAATGTGATAGATATTCAAGGCAGCACTTCAAGCATTCAGGCTACATCTTTGAGGCAGATATGATATATCAAAGCTTTGAAACGAGAGTTGAAGGTAGGAAATCAGGAATTTGATTCTATTTAACGACGCCTTCCGAATGCTCTACATAAAGGGAATGAGAGGGTCATTCAGAGGTAGATTTTGACTTTGACGTCGAGGCATTTCGAATAAAAACGGTTACAAGAACGTCAACAAACAAAAAGGTCTGAATAGCTTTAATTTTGAGCGATTTCGGGCAATTGAGAGGGCGGTGAGGTTGAATTTTCGAATTCCTCATATAGAAGATCACAGTGAAGCAGCGCAAAAATGAATGCCAAGGATTCTAAACCTTTCTGCACACGCTAAAATCAGTTTGAAAGTTTGATTGTGACTTATGAAAAAAATTTATATTTGAAGACTATCTGAGAAGCTTGATTGTTCAACATATCTCAATCGCAAATGTGAAACTGTGTAAGATTGTACATACCGCATTTGAATTATTCGGCGTCTTTAACAGACTACTTTTTTATTATTTATCGATGAATCGCTGGCAAAAGAATCTTGGCTTGAACATCCAGGCAAAACTTCTCCTCGCCAAGGACTGTTTGCTTACAGTTAGCTTGGGATGATAGCTTTCATTTGTAATACTTACTTACAACAGCCGAACTACAAATTTTTCTGAACTCCATCTCCATTATCTTATCGAAAGAATATACCTTTGTATTAGGGCAAGACGAGCAGTATGAGCGGGGCGAGCATGACGAGCGGGACGAGCGGGACGAGCAGGAAGAGCAGAACAATGCCGGAAACAATTCCTTCAATATCTCATCAGGTGTTGTACCCAGTAAATAAACGTTCACCTGCTTGTTAACTCCAATGGGCGAGATATTGAAATAGTGCCACAAAGACTGGCTTCGAAATATGGCGGAAGAGTCGACGAAGAAGCAGATCTTCTCACCCTTTGGTAACTGAACTGGACGGCGAAGTAAATCTCTTATCGTATCTAAGCTTAAGATCTTTTGATGGAAGAACTTGCGCTCTAGAAGTTTGCTAACATAGTGGCAAAGCCACGAATAGATCCCGATATTTGGTCCGAAAGGCCCTTCGATAATGATTGTTTCCGCTTCTCCAAGACTCTTCGTCAATTCACGCGGTATAAGTAAAAGATCATCGGAGCCCGATTGTGCCGCTAGCATAGGTAGTCCATGAACCCAATAAAAACAGCCTGCTCCGTTGCTTAGGCGACATGTATTACCGATGATCAAAAATGGGCTTTTAATGTGCATCTGAACAGCATGGGTTGTGCAACGCTTCAGTCCAATAGCAGCCTCCATGCTAATCAGGACTATCGTACACGAATAAAGAATCTTGATTGTAAGATCCTTTCTGAAAAAGACAAAACCTAATGCTGCGATTGCGACGATGGAGAGAGCAAAGTGAATTTGCCTCCATTTCAGTGGGTGATAATCCTCCCAGTGCTGGTGTAAAGTAGGGACAGAGAGTATTGCAAGCAGAGACAATGCCAAAGCTGCCTGATGATGTTAGCAGCTACTAGTATCGCATTCGATCTGTATAATTTACCATAAGATACGGCCAACCGGTGCGTAGATCTGCTACAAGTCAATGAGTGAAGCACAAAAACAAGCTATGAGAGATTTACGTCTCACGCTCAGCGCGGTGTGTCCGAATACCTCTAATATAACCAAGTTCCCCATGATCTTATGAGCCCACATTATCTCCGGTTGAGAGAACCCTGAGAATTCCAGAAAGAGACTATGCCGTGAAGATACGAGAAGTATTACAATCAAGTTAATTAGAATGACTTCACCAATTCTCGAAGCGATGGTCTCTAATAGATTTATTTTAGGGTAAAGTAAAAGAACCAGGATATTGGAACAACAGAGTAGCAAGAAGAACGGCATCTGCAGAAATGAGTGTGACTCGAAATTTCGCTCAACAAAAGGGGTGAAGAAATGAAGCCGGTGTAAAACTTTGCGGAGCCGAAACAAACGATGATGAATCCAAAGCACTCGACGGTCGATAATAATCATCGTTAATAAGGCCAGCCAGCTGTATGCGTAAATCCTGGGGGTCTGCATGTAGTTGTCTATATATTATAGGTCGGTTACAATACCAATATATAAAGAATAGTGCCCGCTTATAGTCAGCGTTGAGAAGGTCATTAAGCATCATTGAAGAGACTGTAATCAATGAACGTGTAACCATTTCGCTGGCCGCAGCACGGACTCTCTAATATTTCACTAGAGATTGATATGTTATAGTATGAGGGTCAGATGTGTGCATGTATATGTATAAACTAGCGCGAAAATCCGTGTAGAACAAGGTTTGTGTTTCTCCCTTCAATTTGCGTGATTCATGCCGTTAGTGGTGCTTGTTGCTTTCCTATTATTATTCGATCATCAGCGCTTATGCATTTGTAAATCTATATATATGTTACATTGTCCACCCGTAGATCGCACATCTACTACATTCTTACCATGTTCAGCCTGAAGTTAAAGCTATGGATTATTTTTTTCCTCGCTCGTCTTTCGCTCTCAGTATCTACGATCCCAGCGGCGGATTACAAAACGGCGGCGTATTTCCCAAGTTGGTAAGCGTCATTGCTTGGTTGTTATTCGAAACGTCCTTTCTAATAATGTATGTTGAATAGGGCTGTAGACGCCCGCAATTTCCACCCTCAGGACTTGCCGGCGAGTCAACTGTCACACGTTTACTACGCTTTTGCGAAAGTTGATGATACTACTGGTGAAGTGTACATTTATCTCGCTGCTGGTTAGAAAAGAAAACTGTTTAACATAGATACATCCAGGACCATGCCCAATTACTGGGAAGACATTCAAAAATCCTTTACTGGCGACTCTAATAATGACCCCAGAAATGCCCTTGGCTGCGTCAAACAACTTTATCTTCTCAAGAAGAGCAATCGACAAATGAAAACGTTACTCAGCATTGGCGGATGGGCTTATAGTCAGAGTTTCTCCTCCGCGGTTGCCACGCCTGAAGGACGAGCTAAATTTGCCAGTAGTGCTCTTCAATTCGTGCAAGATTGTGGCTTCGACGGCCTCGATATTGACTGGGAATATCCTGACTCGGAAGATGCCATAAACTTGGTTTCGCTTTTGCAGACCGTCCGTTATACTCTTGACACATACTCTTCAGAGCAGAATCTTGATTATCATTTTCTTCTAAGTATCGCAAGTCCTGCAGGGCCTGATCACTATAATAAGTTGCAACTTCAGAACATGGATCAACTCCTCGATCAGTGGAATCTCATGGCATACGATTACGCTGGGTCATTTTCATCATTCACGGGTCATCAAGCTAATCTCTACCCCAGTCAGTCAGACCCAAGGGCCACTCCATTCTCAACAGACAAAGCCATCCAAGATTACATAGCGGCCGGCGTGAATGCATCGAAGATTCAAATCGGTATGCCAATCTATGGCCATACCTTCAATAGTACGGCCGGCCTCGGTAAATCGTTCGACGTGATTTCCAGTTCTGCTATTGGCAGCTGGGACCACGGCATCTGGGACTATAAAGTGCTTCCCAAAACTAACGCTATTGTTCAGTACGACAATCAGACTGGCGCTACGTACAGCTATGACAACGTCACACGACAATTTATCTCGTATGATACTGTCGACGTCGTCAAGAAAAAGGCTGAGTATATCAGAAACAGTGGTCTCGGAGGCGGGTTTTTCTGGGAAGCTAGTGCGGACAAGAAGGGCAATGAGAGTCTTATCGAATCTCTTACGAAGCAACTCGGCAAACTGGATCAAAGCCCAAATTTGCTAAACTACCCACTGAGCAAGTACCCTAACATTAAGGCCAACATGTCCTAGTGTTCTATCGTTTTCAAGCGACTCATTCACCTTTATTAGAAAAAATTTAGTGAAGGATAGTACGCCTGCTGGTGAACTAGCATGGAGCTCTGTGGAAAACTACTCGTTATAGAAAGAACCTCACCTTGATCTAATAAAGTGCTGAAGAACGTGAGTGAGCAAGGTTTGACATAACGTGAAGGCTCGGCATTCATCCAAATTACGAATCCGTTCAATATATCCAAGTAGTATAGTAGCACAATACATTAAGTTGGGAAACGACTTACAGTGAATACAGTTGCTGAAAACCAACCCCTACACTTCGCCCAGCTGGAAGGTCAGTGTAACCGATGACGGTGGTACTGTTGGGCGATGGTAGGGGTAATAGCAGACGCGAGTCAAGCTCTTTCTGGGTGTTGCCGCCGTAAACGCTGGAGTAGAGTGTGTTCCATCCTGATTATCTTTTCCATGCCGGCATATGCGCATTATTGCGTATCGCTCTGTTTGGACAAACTTCCTATCACCATGCTTATGTAGTGTGAAGTTATCGTGCAATATTGCTATCTCTAGCTTTTGATGCTGCGGCAGTAATTGACGCAGTCGAGTGTATGGGGGGACGTCTCCGGAGCAGCTGGGCACTAGCTGAGCAATTGGCCGGCGCCCGGCAGAACTGGTACGGACTTGGGGAATCTAAAGAAAGTGGAATGTCAAAGTAAATAAATTTCACTGCGAGACTGCACAAAGAATCATTACTCGGCCCGAAATCTCCTTTGTAAAGCAGCCAGCGGCCGCGACTTCTACGCCCGCAAAGCCCTCTTCAATTTTATGACTATCGGCGCCGACGCTCGTGATCGCATCACTCGTTCCGGTGAACCCGAACTATCCACCGCAATCTCGCCGCGTACAAGGAATGGACGTTCCAGGACGCCAACCTCCTCCACACCCCGCACATTCCACTCCTCGCCATCTGCTCCGCCATGGCCCACGAATCGGCCGTCAGCGTCGTCGCGCGCCTAACGGACAAATACACGTTTTTGGGCGCCAGTACCGGGAGCTCTTTCGCTGGATTTGTAATACCCAGTCAGTTCTTCACTGATACTGAAATGTAGGTAAACGGTTCGGGAGAATTGCGCGCAGGTAAGGGGATGGCTACAAGACGTTATTGTCACGAAGAAGGTTTTTCGCCACTGTGATCTGAAGCGACGAGCCACGACCAACGACCAGAGAAATAGCTCTAGACTGCAACAATATGGCAGCTGGCGTGACATGGCAGCTGGCTTGACATGGCAGCTAGCGTGACATGTCACGCTAAATGATATGATGAAATGTTTCGTATGGTAATCTGACATTTCAGACGTTGTTGATTCTTTGACTCTTTGCACCGACTCAAATACTCCAGCATGTCGATCGATAGGTGGGACCCAGATGACCAGTATCTGATCTTTTATGTCTGCACTCACGAAACGCTTAAGGGAACAAGCTGGGCGAAGAAGCACACCGTTTTCAATGACATCTGTCATCTTATAAAGCGGCCAATACGTACCAAAAACGCCCTCACCTCGTATTGGAGGCGGATGAAAGTAGACAATGTCAATGAGATATCGCTAGCCGATCAGGGTCGGATGTTGGAGATCGTAAGGATCACTGCCTTCTCATTGCGCTTATAAAAACAGCTGATTTATTTCTAGACAGAACGTGTTGATATGGCATGCTGTAAAGAGATCACCCAAGATACATGCCAAGCGGCCATACCGGCGAAAGGAAACGCAGGAGATAGTGACATATACGAGCAAGTAGGTCCGGTCACTGCGCCGACGGGGGCCAGCTGTGACTCAGTCGCACCTGATAATTTCGATCCTGAGCTATGGGATTGCTGTATCAAGTTTGTCAACATCAATGGGATGGGAGAATGGCAGTAATTAGTTAGTGAAAGAAATTTGATGAATCTATATTCTGGCTAAACTCACCCGGTAAGGGGCACTTCGCCGCGTAATAACCCTAACGATGATCCACTCCAAGGAAAGAAAGTCACTCTGTCCGGTTAGTTCGGGGGCCACCTGAGGCTGGCAAACCACCCAAAGAACCAGGGAAGGAGAAACGTCAGATCGTTGCGAATAATCCTGAATTGGCGGTGCAAGGGCATTACGAGCTCGATAGACTCTTTGCGTCATAGTAGATCGACGTGTATTTGCTATATAGCATAAGTAAAGGTACGCAAATCGCTTGGGTCACAAGTCCGCTTCGGCTTGGGCTATTGCCGGCAGATTCGGTTTAAAGACAACACTTACTGAGGCGAACCTTGCTCTTATTCTCATCAAGCGCCCTCTGCAATGTGTGGTATTACTTGAAGATATCGGCATTGCAAGTGTTACCAAGAGTCGGTGAAAAGATTGGGAATCTGAAAAACTTTAACTCTATGTCCGGACTCCTCAATATGAATAAACAACGCATGAGGGAAGGGTTTCAAAAGGTTGGCGACGTACTCGTCTGCCCCGGGAGAACCGATCCTGGACAGTGGGCTTCACAACGGCCACCAGATTCGTACCGCCATCGACGCATTGGATGAAAACCCTTTGCGTTTCAGTAAGGGGCTCAATTTATCATGGAGACCCTGTCCCGTAGCCAATCATCATCCGCATTCAGCAACAGCATCCCGCAATGATTAGGCTTGGAAAATGCAGGGGGTTTTGTTGCACCTGCCAGTGGGTTATGCACACTAGCTGTGATTTGCTTCGATCTTCGCCACTTAGGTAGGACCAGACGCTCTTCAAAGGAAGCTCGGCTTCTAGGAAGGCTTTGCACATGCTTCCGGCGATCGATGCCATTCTGTCGATTGATACTTTTTCTTTGTATCTCATCGTCGTTGTCGCCGAGCTTGCTGTTGTTCTTTTGTTTTGCTTGACACACTACCTGTATCTTCCTTTTTATCTTCACTAATTAAATTCTTTATGTAGCCGCCAATGGGGCATCTGCATGAACCTACCTGCTGGATTCTCCGTGTTTTAGCCGTCCGCTACCCAATCCTGCTGCAGGGGATCTAGTAGCCGCTTATTTTCCGCCTTCCGATCAACTGATCGTTCCAATCCAGTGTGAGAGGCACGGTTCATGCGGCCAGCTTGATCTGGATGGGACGTAATTTTTCGCTATCTTAGAGTCCCGACCTCTGCCCTGGCAACTTTGTCAATGTAGATTGTGGAAAGTCTGCGCCAGAAGGGTCAAAGGACCAGCGGTGGCTCGAGCTTGCCGCAGGGTCAGGTTGGGCGCTAATTTAACACCGGGGCATCTTGCCAAGACTTTTCCATCACTCTTTCCGATCTCCTCACACCCCGACATGGCCCGCGGGTCAAAACATCAAGAACAAAGGGTGGTGTTAAAAGATGAAGGTGAGTACTCGACCTATGGTCAACAAGAGAAGGGGCTGTGGTGAAGGACTACTGGAGGAAAGTGGTGTGTATGTGTAGATGCTTACCGGGAGGGATCAGTGGGCGAGAGGAGATGTTAGTGGGATTTGATAGGAGTATGAGGTCTTGAAAGGAGGGTAATGGAGTTAGAAGATCAGGTCCTTGTAAACAAATTAAGCTGATGAAGTTGACTTAGACTTGGTGGAGCGACTTCCTGAAAGATAAGGTAACATCCGTGGAAGAAGGGGGCCCTTAGTGGACTCCCACCCACCGATTGATGTATAATGGATAAAAGGTTCCTTTCTACTATCCAACACCCCGATGACGTTTGCCATGGCCATGTTGTCTAGGTAGTCACCATTGATGATCGGGCAGTGTGGAAAGCTATCTGGATACAATAGAGCAGTTCACATTGGCTTTGAAACAAGCTGCTTTAGCACCATGAATACTAGCGGTGAAAATGGAATGGACCTTCTCACTGGTGCTTTCCTAGGCGGCGGCATAGTGTAGACTAAAAAGTTTGGCAAAGGCGAGTTGGGTGTGTTCAAACGAACGTTATCGCACAGCACTGAGGTAGATTAGTTCCTATCCAGAATACCGTGCTTGGTCTAAATTCGGTCAAAAAAACCGTTCACCGTTGGTAATAGCTCGATCGCTTGCCGCGCCAACCTTCTGGTTCAAGGCAATTACTCGTGGGGAGCGTTCTTTGTTATATTGCCAGAGCGTTCAGTAGGATGCTTCGGATTGATCCGCAGTGCAGTTCGGATGGCCGTTGTTGAGTTTAATTAAAGCTGGGGAAGATGTGGATGCATCAATTCCAATTCCTCAGGTGATTGCCCCTTGATTCTTGGAAAAAATCTCCTATCCCAAATGGTAATTTGATCCACCCCAAGCCACAGCTACTCTACTTCCAACAGACCTTTCAATCACCGTTGACATTTAACACTACATATATCCTCCCAACAGCTAGCTGAAGTCCTCACCTCCCGCCTGTCTCAATTCCTGTCGAAGCAGCGATAGATGTCATTATTCTATGAAGCGAAAGATTCGCCTAAATACAGGGGGATCACATGATCATACTAGTCTCAAACTAGTCCCAAATACCTAAGGTACCTACCTTAAGCATCTCATTTCAACACTCCCCCTTGCGCAGGCCTATCTATCGTAGACTAGACCTCGTTGACGCGAAACATCTGAAGCTGTTCAGAAGACCTCTCTGACTCCCAAATCATGGTCTATTTCTATAGAACATGCCTCAGAGAAAAGGACTTCGGCGCAGCTGTCCCAGTGACGCACTGATCTCTGTGGCCCTACCGCGCAGGGGCTTTATGGACTCGACTTATCGTAGTCAGACGGACACAAACACACTGCTAAGCATCATGTGCAGTCAACCCTTCCGGGCTCATAACCTGTTGAAGCAGCGATAGATGTAAGTGTATTCGTTCTAAGGTATGAAGCGAAAGATTCGCCTAGATACAGGGGGTGAGGGGGATCGCATGAACCTACTAGTCTCAAACTAGTCCCAAATAGGCCTAAGCATCTCATTTCAACAATTCCAACACCGGGCTCATAACCTGTCGAAGAATAAGGTCATATGGGGCATATTGATATTATGGTTGAAGCTGTTAGGAGTCTATCTAGGAGCGAGCAGGTGAAGACTCTACTACCAGGCCCTAGCCCTACCAGCCCTATGAAGGCGGAGATTACCATCGCATGAGGACAAGAAATCATGTCAAGAAGTGTTATTATGTTATCGACGGCAGAGCATGGAAGCACCCTCCCTGGAGAGGCTGGAAAGGCATTCCCAAGTCCTCTCCGTTGGAGATGCCTTTCGAGAAAGCATCCCTAAATCGAAGACATCGTCTTATCCTCATTGCGCATCACCATTCAGAATGTTTCCAATTCACCATAACAAATCTTGAAGAGCATGTAAAGTGAATACGATGTGCTTACATACGTTGCCGGATAATAAAGGGAGAGAAGATGTGACTCTGTTCCTCGCCGCCGCAAGCGGAAAGCCATGATGTAAAGATTGTACACCTTGTCAAAGGATCGTTTCTGCGCTCTGTTCGTTCATCAACTGCAAAAACCCAGTCAAAACTCTCATTCTATACATGCGAGTCATCGCCAACATTCCCTGATGATAGAGGCGGCTCCAAGACCGGTAAAAAATCTTATCAAGTCCATGATCGTAGCTCTGGCCGCTGCGAGAGCACAAAATAAAAAGTGGCACTCGAGGCTATCGAGAGAGGACTTTCAAAGTTCCCCACCAGGTTGAAGCAATTTAGCCATCACAACCGCCTGTCCAGCCGCCTTCTTAAAGATAGAATTCTTCGGGGCGAGGGGAGAAGACAGAGGACTGCAAATCGTGGATCTTGATAAGATGGGTTGGCTTATTCTGCGCGGTGTTGGGTGGTTCATCCTCTGAGATACCCCTTTTGCAGGGTTGCTTTAAGAATTCAATTCATCAAGTTGCTCTGCAAAGAGACGAAAGTAAACAACATCTCTAATGAATGTCCCATACCTCCAAGTTCGCCATCAAAACTCTCATCCGGCTGCTGTCTCAGCGCCTCTTCCCTATTGTCGATCATACAACAGAAAAGCCAATCCAGCCACAAAGGGAAGATGCCAAAACCTTCAAAAAGGCACTGCTGAAGAAATTCAAGAACAAGAAGGCCAAGCTTGTAACTGACTTACAGACACTCAGGCGGAATTTCGACACCTTTGCAGGTCTTTAATGCCGTCAACGGAAATCTCGTAATGGCTAAATAAGGCATCTGAATCGTTGCGAATGTCGAAGATGACTTTGGGGATAGTTGGAGGTTCGAGAATGGTTTTGAGAGAGGTTGCGCTGCTGTTTGTGGTCGAGAAGGCGGTCTTCCCGAGGCGGTGGATGTTTATGAGGTAGATCTTCTTTCTAGAGAGGACGTAGAGCGAGATAATAGATATGGAAAGGTTATCGAGGAGAGATAGAAGGGTGGTCGCAGAGTCCACGACAATTATATCGGTTTGGGCCGATACAATTGACATGGTGATTAAGATAACGAGCCTTCAACACCTTCACTGTCAACTCCCCTCACCGGTGAACGCCGTTACGTCGAGGCGGTCTGGCTCCGACATGAAGATTCCCGCAGTGGCCATGAGTACTCCCAGTATCTTGAAACATGTCAGAATGCCTGAGTAAGCTTCACAGCCTCAAGGAAGGAGGCCAAGATTTACGTCGGAGGAAGATGCGCAGTTGGTCGATTTGAAGCAGAACGGAAATTTGCCATGGAAACAAATCGAACGTTTCTTCCCCGGGAGAAGCATCGGAACATTGCGGGTGCACTACTGTACAAAATTAAAGACCACGGGTATTGCCCGGAAGAAGCGGCGGTTGTGAAGGGTCGTCGACAATAAGCATGTAGCGGGGTTTTTAGTGAAGCTTAGAATGGGAATGATGTAGACTATGAAATAGTAGACCATAAGCGATGAAAGAGTAGCCCATGGTGGAGTAAGCGAACCACGATCGCGATAGAAGCTAACTCAAAGGACACTTTACACCAGTACAAGTACGAACGAGAAACGCTGAGGGACGCTGGAAAGAGCGTGGCCTTGGACGAGAAGTAATTCCTAGGAAGAATTTCCGAGGAGAATACACCTGGGAGAGCGTGGCTCCTCAGAAAGAATGATTTGCCGAGAATCCGTTCCCAGGAGAAGACAGTCAATCCTAGTAAAAGAAGGGTGGTTGTCCGGCTCGTAGCCCGCGAAGCGATGGCGGCTGTGTTGCTTCTACCTGAAATTGTCTATTTTTAACTGAAGTAATTCTGGCTCCCTCTCGCGATATTGTTTCCCAGGAGATTATTCCTAGGAGGGAAGTGCTCCTAGGAACAATCTTCTGGATCAACGGGTGTCGAAGAGTGGAAATGGGCGGCCATGTCGTTTGCGTGGAAGCCTGGGCAGAGGTAGCGAAGGTCGTCGTAGGCTGAAGCGGTGGAGCGCCAGTATTTGCCTGGTGGGTGGCCGGCGGTGGAGGAGGGTAAAGGGATTGGATTGTGGAAAGCTGGGATAGATTAAGGATTGGAAATTGGGCTTGTAGCCACGAAAGTTGCGATTCTGCTGGGGCCTGCTGTCATAGGATGGAAGGGCCCGCCCCCTTCAGGGCCTTTGTTACGGAACAGACCTCGGCTATAGTCATTAGAGCTACCCGGCCATAGGGCTAGCCCTACCCACGGTAGATATGTGGTCCCACAACCTACTAATCGTGGCCACCACTATGCGACGCGGGGTCCCCTAGTTGCCATCGGCTCAATGACGACCTCGGCTCGGTGTCGTTTTTTTTCCGAACTCAACTAAATTAAACCACCTACCTTCATCAATTTACAACTCAACCACAACATGGCCGAACCGTATAAAATGGTGGAACAACGCATTTCCGATGCTATCGATGCCATACACGGCGATTGGTACTCCAATTGCACGGAAGCGGCTGAAGCTTTTGAGGTTCCACTTCGTACGCTCCAAAGACGATTCAATGGAGCCCCTTCTAAATCGACGCGACCTTCCACCAACAAAGCACTTACTGACGCGCAAGAACAAGCTATATTTGATTATATCAAACATCTGGATCTGATCAACATGTCAGCTCGCCCATGCATGATCGTGGGGGCTGCAAATTGGCTGATTCGCTCAGAACAACGCGTCGTAGGATCACTGTGGGTTGGAAGATTTTTGAAGCGAAATTCACAGTATTATCGACGAAAACAAAAGCCTTTGGCATATGATAGAAAGAACAGTCAGAACGTGACTACATTTGAAGAAAATTTCTACAAATTCAAAAGAGCAATGGAAGCTTGTGGCATACTGGATGAGAATGTTTGGAACATGGACGAAACAGGCTTTCGGATCGGCTGTGGACGTGCTCAATTAGTAGTCACATTGGATCCGAACAAGCCACTTCGCATGACGGATCCGGATAATCGTACCTACCTTACTTCCGTGGAGTGTGTGAGTTCTGGGGGTTGGTTTATACCTCCTATGTTGATTTTGGCCGGAGTGCACATTTTACATAAATGGGGCTTCAACGACCTGGACGGCGACACTCTCATTGGTACCAGCGAAACCGGATACAGCAATGACGACCTGGCAATGGATTGGCTGAAGCATTGTATTGAACATATCAAAAACAAGAGAGTTGGGGCATGAGCAATGCTGATAGTCGATGGATTTGGTTCTCACATGACTATACCTTTTTTGGAACTTTGCAGGGAAGCAAAAATCGTGCTTTACAAGCTTCCACCTCACTCCACCCATCTGACTCAACCCCTCGACGTCGGTGTGTTTCAATCCTTCAAGCACTATCATACGGAGGCGATTGATCATGCTGTTCGGCTGGGTGACTACAACTTCGGTAAGCTGGAATTTCTAGCTGCGTTTCAGAGCTTTCGCACCAAAACGTTCAAAACGTCGACTATCAAACATGCGTTCAAACAAACCGGGCTAGTTCCATATAATCCTGAAATTGTTCTGGAGAAAGTGAGGGCAAATCAGCTGGCTCGAGCTCCCAGAACCCCTAGCCCTTCCTCACTACCTCTGCTTCACACTCCGAAGGGATCAGATTCAATCATTAAACATGGTCGAATGCTTCAAAAGAAGCTAGCGGAGGTTGGTCGTTACGATGGAATTGATCCCATACATATGGATCGATTTATTCGGGGTTCAATGACTGCGGCTCACACTCTCGATATTACAGCCAGGGACCTTCAGGCCATACAGGAAGCAGCTGCTTCAAGGGGTAAACGCGATAGTCAACCCGGAACAGTAGCAGCAAAATTCGGAGTCGTAAAAGTGAGCGAATGCAGAAAATTGGCTTCAGTTAGGGCCAAAAAAGAGGAGGAGAAGGCGGAGAGGGCCGAAAAACGAAAGGAGAAGGCTGAGTTGAAGAAGCGACCACCCGGCGTCGCAACGGCTGAGTTCCTACTTTCTTAGAGGAATATTTAGAACATTCAAATCGTAGAATTAATTCCGAATTTGAAGCTATTCGGAGTTCAATTGAATTAATGATTGATTTTCATGTTGGTGGGTTGCCAAATATGCGACACCGAGCCGAGGTCGTCATTGAGCCGATGGCCACTAGGGGGCCCCGCGTCGCATAGTGGTGGCCACGATTAGCCCTATTAACAGTTTCTTATAATTTAGTAGTAAGAATAGGAAAGTGGGAAAACAAAATTCTCAGCCTTATAGGGCTTATTCGCAGGTGGGTTTTAGCCGGGCACCAGGGAGGTAGGTGAACCCTTCTAGCGGCCGATTGGCCTCTGCAAGATTCCATCGCAACTTCAGCTAAGACTTGGTAAAAGCCAGCATTCTTCTTTCGATAATTATTATCATTGGTCTTGAGAAGCCAGGCCTTTCATCATGGCAACGACGACGGAACTAGAACCGTTACAAATTGAATCTATCCCGGCTCAACCGTCGCCTTTGCGAAACGAGGTCACAAGCATCGAAGGCGGTGTTAGAGATGACTGCAAGATTACTTTCAAATGCAATACCAGACTCTTCGTCATATTACTTTCGATACAATCTCCAGTTGACTCTGTTGAGGGGAGCTACCTGAAACGGCTAAAAGATCCACTGGAATCAGGAGATGAAGAAAAATCAGAACAGATTTTTGAAGAGTTGATTGATCTCCTTGCAGGACTTTGCCAGCCTGTGTTCAGAAAATTTGCAGCTATCGCGCCTGGATCTACACATTCACGTCCGACTCTCTACAACTTATTGTATCTTGAAGTGCTCCAGCTTCGTTTGAACACTACCAAAGGCACTGCAATGCTATACCTGCAGGATGGTCCTCAGATGTCTACACCTAACAGCTTCCGCAACAAAAACCTCAAATTACCAATCTTCAAGCCATCCGAAATTGAAATTTTGGATATACTCAAAGGAGATACGGTTTTCAAAGCGCTTATCCAAGGGTCAGTCATATGCGCCAAGGTGATAGGCTATCAAAACTCCACTAAATCGATACTACGAGAGATAAGCTTAATGCAGCGGATATCTGAGGCAAGAATGGATCCTCGACTCCGTACTCCGACTTTGTTAGGCCTCATCTCGTCGGAAGATGATTCGGGTCTAATACTAGGGCTCCTAATGGACTATATCGAATCCGGACCTTTGGTGTCAGACCTCTTCTCTTTGGAAATCGATTTAATTCCGCGAATAAGAAGAGAAACGTGGGCCAAACAGATCAGCGACGACTTGGGAAGGCTTCATAAGATTGGCTTGGTCTGGGGCGATGCAAAGGCAGGCAATATCATCATTGATAAAGAAAGCAACCCGTGGATCATTGACTTCGGCGGAGGCTATACGGATAATTGGGTTGACGCAAATTCGGCAGACAGTGTCATGGGTGATTTGCAAGGGCTGCGACAAATTCTGAAATTCTTGCAACTTCCTGATCAGTATTACCAAACTTATTCTGGGCCATAACAGGGCTGTATAACCTTGTCCTAATACATATCATAAGGTCAAGTTCTTAGGAGTACAACTTCGCAATGCTTGGCGCGCTTTCGTAACAAATCGAGCCCACCGTCACGCCGTGCAGTTATTGCAACAGGTATGTTCACAATTCGTACAATTTCCAGCCACGTTTTTCGCTCTGTGACATCGGCAGCAAGTGAACATCCCTCCTAGTCTTGTGAAGGGACAATTTGCGTTGTTGCAAAAAGTCCCCGTAAATCCTCCATCAGAAGTTCCCCCGGGATTCCACAAGACTTTCTGTTACCTGTTGCAGGATTCACAGTCGCTCGGTGACAATACTGGGGCTCTTGTTTATAATGCAATCCGCAACGATGCCATGTTTTTTTGGTATAACACATTGTGGCTGTTTAGGAATTTAGTGAACCATGTGTAAAGAAAGTGAAATGTCTTTACCTGCAAGTAACGTTCCAACAGGCGATCTTGGTAATAGACTGTAGCTCCCGCGCTTATCTTGCTAATGTCAATTCGGTCAGGAGATGATGAAACTTGACTTGGGGCATGTCAAAACTTGCTTCGCTGTCGTCAATTCTGCCAATAAGGTTCCCGTTTGAAACAGGCGCTGGTGTTGTGATACGACTCAAATGATGCACTTTACAGGCCCTAACGAAGCAGTGTAGCATTGAATTTAAAATGAGAAGATATACAGTGTTATACGAGTAGAAACGAGGCATTATGCTTCATGGGTAACAGGTTTGGCAGCATTTTTGAGCAGTTTGTGCGTCAAACAGGTACCTTCATGGTCGCGTCAAGGACGGAGACAGCTTAGTTACTGCTGAAGGATCATTACTTACCGCTAGTCAAATTTGGGTGTTTGGAGCTTTTCCAGCCGAATGGGTACAAGTATCAGCTACCAAGAGCGTTGCTTGAATCCCACTACCAAGATCTCCTACTAAGCTAGTTAGCTGTCTTGGGCGGTATTTACGAACGATCGAAATACCCTCATCGCCATCGAACCCCTCACAAGATCTCCAGAAATCCATTCAAGAACCCGTAGGGTTTAGTATCGAGTTCACGCTCTCAGATACCTCTACCATGATCACGATAACCGTTGAAGCATTTGGCCTCAGTAGTGTCAATGGATATATATAGCCATGTCAACCCCGAGGCCTCCTATTCCAATTTCCATGGATCCATCCCCCAGATTCTAAATAAGCGAAACTAACCATGAAAAGCTAGCGGCAGGCGGCTGCTCCTCCGCAATGATGATAAGCGTTTCTTCCGTGAAACAGATCAACCTTGCGATAGCATACTTATACATATCTACATTTTGAGTATGGCAGCAGCTGCATCAGATAAAGTAAAACCTCCTACTTTAGGCTTTCAACGTCGAAGCAAAAGTAAGCAGCCACCCTAATGAAGTTCATCTTGTGGACTAATCTAGCCTCAGGATCACGAAATGAGCAAAGCACAAATGCTTTCCATCCTAGCGAGCTTGTTGCGAAGCAGGCCAACCCCAAGCGCCAGCGCTTCTCAGAAAGCCCTCATCGGAAGTTGTGGAAGATGGCAGAAACCGTCTTTGCTCGAATTGAAGTTTTGGAGCACCTTGATCAGGATCACTCCCATGGCGAGCGTCTTCGCTCTGGTTCACCAGATAACATAACAAGTCTCCCAAAAGAGGAAGTTAACCGATCGCTTTACAAAACATTGGAAACAGCCCTTACGCGTATCTCAGTTTTGGAAAAGAGAAGGGATATCTCTTACGATCACGCATTTAAAGCATCAAATGGAAAACAATGCATGATTCGCGGATGCGGCAGCGAGTTGTCCAGACCTAACCACGCTATCCGTCATATCAATAACACTTCCACCCCTGAGCATCAGGTCGCCGCCATCATCCTGGAGCAAAAAGAATGCTTAGAGTGCGACAAAAGTTGGAAAACGCCGTCTGGTCTCATTTTTCACGAGAAAAAGGTTCATAAAGAGACTTATACTTCGAGAATGGATATTTTCAAACAATTTTTGGGGCAGAGTTCATGTATGCGTTTTTCTTCATGATTTTACGAAATTCTGTTAATGAATTGCAGATTCGATACCCGCGAATCATTCAATGCAGCCATCACAGTCTGAAACCGACAGTCTATCACCCGATGGCCCCAATCTAACGCAACCAAACTGGTCTAGATCCAATGATCTTCAGTCCTTAGCAGATTCGATATCTGCAAATCATTCAATGCAGCTACTACAGCCTGAAACCGACAGTCTACCACCCGATGGCCCCAATACGATACAACCAAACTGGTCCAGATCCAATGACCTTCAGTCCTTGGCAGATTCGATACCCGCAAATCATTCAATGCAGCTACTACAGCCTGGAACCGACAGTCTATCACCCGATGGCTCCAATCTGATGCAACCAAACTGGTCCAGATCCAATGACCTTCAATCCTTAGCAGATCCTGTACCTACATATCATTCAATGCAGCCACCAGGATCTGAATTTATCTGGACGCAGCCGAAATGGTCTGGATCTAACGACCTTCATCAATCTGATCAGTTCTACCAAGAATTGTGAAGTAGAAAGACTTAAAATCGAGGATCGTGGAGTCGCTCTGGCTCTCTTACAATCGCTGCCAAACACGCTCGACTAGCTCAACTCGACCAAGCAGGCTTTCTATCTCGCTGTCCGCATCTCCGCAGAGTTTCCCCCACCTTTTCCTAAATATGACTATAGTATCTATAATATATAGTAAATGTCTGATTGTAAGGGGAGGAGGGGTAAACGAGCAAGGAAATATTCTAGCAAAGGTACTGGTAGCGAGTTCTTTCAATTTGGCTACAATAGCCCCAACAGAGGCCTTTTGCTCTATCATTTACGTGGCTAGGCTAGCTGTCTTTGCTCCGTCTCCTGTGCACTACGTCCAGTGACTGAGAGATCTCTCTAACTTCGCCCCTTTTGGGGTCCGGAAGCAGCAACTGGTTAGGGTTATAAGCAACGAAATTTGTAGACCTAATCAGTACGGTTTTGAAACATGAAAAGGTGCTGTTTCAAATTAAAGATACCAAAATCTGCAGTGCTCCAACATCCCATGCGCCATGCGCAGTACGCAATGAAAGCGGACTCAGAGCATCCATTTAGTGTTGCTCTTTATTCTTTCCTCCTATCAAAATGTAGATTCCCCCTCCTTTCTCAGAACAAATGAGGTCTGTCCCGCCTTTGATATAGACCACTGACCCCTTCCTCCACGGCACCTCCTGGCGTATCTTGGTAGACCGAACCTCTGCCCACGGTGGTAACCCTTCAGTAACGAGGGGAATGAAGATATGGTAATCTGTAGGAAGGCCTATCCCGCGAATGGGAGTTTTCGGAACGCTTGGATTGATGCGCGCAACCAATTTGAACGTAGACTCCGTTTCCGCAGGGGGGTTGACAAAATTAGCTATCTTCGGTTGAATGATGACCTGAGTATAGCATCAGCATAATGATATTGATCGTTGCTTGCTGGGTATACCTTTGGATGTACTTCTGTTCGATAGATGTCCAGCAGCTTTTCGCACGCAGGTGTCCACTCCATCTCTGTATATATATCATACGTAGCCATTGATGACCCTGCCTGAATCTCCTTTACTGCGCCATCGATTAGGAGATCGTCAATAAGACTATTTACCACTTGCACGAAATCATCACATGGCTCGGCGTTGCTAGCTGACATGGCTGAAGTCGCTCGATCGATGACCTTGGTGAGGGGCCATGGCGGGGCGTAAACTTTTTTCGCGACATCGGTAGCGCACCTGAAGTTCATGTCCATGCCGAATATGGCGGCGGTGATTCATTGATATCCTGGTTGTAAAATGTAAGTTGCCCAGTCTTAAAGATAATATAACGAGTACACTGATACCTGTCAGTGCTTGTAATAAGAATGTGGATTTAATCAAAACCTGACCAACTGCAATGTTGCTCAATCCCCCCATTCCAGAGCAACGAGCCGTCTACCATTTCGTGACGACGACAGAGTAAAAGAATTTCAAAAGAAAACTGTGGCGCATGATGGCAGGAGGCTCTCAGTTCTACGCAAACAAGGCTGGAAGCATAGACATCCAGTAGGCCTGAGCTAACAAAGATGACAACGCCTATACACTCGAGCTCTTTGAAGGAGGATCGAAGTCTGAAAGCATGGATTGGCACCCATTTCTTAGAACAGCAGAAGCTAGTTTGATTTCTACACGTCAATTCATCCTATCAATACCCCAGGATGACTACATGGCCTGATTTGGGAGTTGCCAGCGAGGGTGCAGCTTCCCCGACCCAAATTTGGGAGTTTGGAGTGGGCAGCTTCCCCGACCCAAATTTGGGAGTTTGGAGTGGGCAGCTTCCTCGACCCAAATTTGGGAGTTTGACAAAACAGGGGAAATTCCATTTCCGACGTCTCTGTCGCATACTTATGGCCAAGACAGTTCTACGATTTTGTTTGTTGTCTCATTTCTTCAACCTTTTGGCCGTGGTACTTGAGTTGGTAACAACTCTCTTGCGTTCATTAAATCAAGCCTCAATCATTTGGTATACTTGCGTTACCAGCGCATTTGCTCGTGTTACACCCTGCCTGCATTAGCCGTTTGCCTTTTCTTTGCCTTTTCGGCCTCTTGCATGACAATGCAAGGGCCTAGATCTAATTGTGGCTCAAGCTCGACCGTCAATGACCTTGATACTCACCGCCAGTCGACATCCCAGAGCCCACTACTGGACTTTCCCCCTCCTTACGCAACTGTACCGAGCCCTGCACCTTCCTACGCATCATCAGTGGACAATGAGCTATTGCACTGGTGGGATGTTGAGGCGGAGAAAGTCCTCCGAGGCAGCGACCTTCAGGCTATGCAACTGCTTTGTCGGTTTCACACGTATAGAGACGACAGCCTTCCTCGTTCAATCCTGCGAACGCGATCGGTCTCTACATTGAACACCTTTCTTCTCCATCTTGGCGCAGGGACAAACAGTCGGCAAGCCGTCGTTGATCTAGATGTAGATCAAAAAGTCGAGGAGATATTGAAGCGGCTTATACCATCGTTGCCTCCTTCAAACTCTGGAGGAAATTGGGTATCACATAAGGCGGTACTTCAGCAGGACGCGTCGCGTGTTGCCTCGGAGCTGAACGAGGCGAGCTTCTTGGAGTTCCAAAAGATTTCCTTTCCGGACTGGGTTAGAGAGGCGCTCTATCCCGATGATTACGTGGACCCTGTGGAGGATTTCATTGACTGGCACAACGGCCTCATTCATCAAGTATACGATCACTTGAAAAGCTGTCCAGATGAGATCGAAAAATACAATCAAATTGAAAAGGTGAATGCGATCACTGTCATCTCATTTGTTCCGTTGACTGATACCAATGGCAGGAGTTACGCGAGCAAAGCCCCTTCGCGCATTGGGCTGTAGCCAAAAGCCTACAGCAGATACAGCCGAACCGCCCGACTACAGATGCTATGCCTCAGCCCGATCTTGGATTTATCCTCTACCCACTCAGGGAGTTTTTCAGACACCAGCATCGGATCATCGTCGCACTATTGAAACAGCTCGCTGTGTTAGAGGTGCGCTTTCGACGGTCGTATTCACGTGTTGAGGATATCGATTGGACACGGCACTTTCGGACGAATGTCGATTTATTCAAAGGTGTTAATAAGATGCCTTCCCAAGAACTAGCTGATATACTCACCGACCGTGATTCGATTGCGTTCCTCGCACTTTCTCCTCAGAGCATCATCAGTAACGACGCTCGCTTTCAGCATATAAATAGTCAATGGAACAGGCTGTGTCTGGCGGCACTAGAGTTTCTCATTGCTCACAGCCACCTGAGTCTTATTGTTGCAGACATTTGCAAGGTGAGTTCTATACGATTCGCTGCTTCCTCAATCAGCTGACTTTGATAATAGCATCTGCGTAAACAACGGAATTTTTTTTCCTTATTTGCCTTTCTTCAAGCTCTACGAGAAACTGGCTTTGATGAATCTAAACTGCCAAACCTCTTCATTCTCATCAATTCTGATCGGAACTACGCCTCTTACCGAAGAGCATATGAAGAGGCACCAGGCCTTCCGTTTCTGCCTCCTCACATTAGACAGCTCAGACATTGTCCAGAGATAGGTTTATCGGAGATATTTGCCTCTGTGGCATACAAGAACCCGAGGAGTTTGCCGCAGACTCAGGGTCTTGGAAAGCGAAGGGATTCATCGAACAGCAAGCAGCTTCCATGGAGTTCTTGGACCTGGGTTAATCTAATGCCCTGTTTTCCCAGCATGTATTCAACTAAATCCTAACCTTAGGAAACAACTTGGCGAGTATTCCCTTCAGAGAAGCGTATGGTGTATTAGAAAGCAATTGATGATCTGATTCTGCCGTGAACGCTCTTCCTACTTAATAGTTGATTGAAAGACAACCTTCTGTGTCATTGCTCGCCACAGGATTGGGCTCTGTTTCAGCACTCTACAGAAGAGACAGAGCCTGCTAGTCAATACTGGCTCCCCTCTCCAATACTGGCTCCCCCCTCCAATACTGGCTCTCCTCTCCAATACTGGCTCCATCTTTCTTATTTATGCCGTACCCTTTCATTGGATTGCACCGCCTTCATCCTTCGAATTCCCCGGAGCAGTCGTAATAGGCTCGGTACTTTACAATATGAATCAATGTGAACTTCTACTGTTCAGCGGTAAGCCTTTCTCGGTTTTAAATATATCAGCCTCGATCAACTTTGTCCCGCTTGACGCAATGCAGCTGTAGTGCAGATGGTACTTCGCCAACAGCGTTAGAAAGTACAAAAAATCATCGAAGTGACATGAAACAAGGCTATGGTGGGTATGGAAAAGACTTGAATGGTCCGTACTTCAGTGTTACCAGAAATAGTCAACGCAATGTTGCCTGGCCCCTCTTTTGCCCTACCCTGCCCTATATGTATTACGTATGTAGAGGTCCGCCCGGGAATACTTTCATCAACGGTTGGGCAGACCGTGAGGCTGCAACGGCCGACTTTAATTCTGGTGTCTTCGTTAGGACTTCGCCTTAGGACAGAATATTCAAATCCCCAATAATTTATATCTGCCCGAATCTGTCCTCATGGTCCTACTTCATCAACCCATCAGCATGTCTCGACGAGATGGTCATGAGTGGTCTAAGCGATGTCTTGGGAAAGATATCGTTCTACCGTCTAGCGAGCCCGAGTTCCCAAACTCTAGTACAATTGCATCCAAGTACGCTTGCTGACAACTCTTCTATCATAATCATGAGCACCCGCTAATCGCTTGCTAGTCGACTGCGTCCGTCAAGGCTGTGCTATATTGTGGTGGGGCTCCAAGTCCATTTGATAATTCTTTTTGCGATGCTCGAGACGTTCGTTCCCCCCAAGGGTTGCCTATCGATTCTACTATCAGATGTGGATCAAGAGATCATTGGTTGAA